>Ga0209367_1008529_pt1 | contig 14013 bp, 13 predicted proteins | sample WorMetLIZISLAND2_FD_187412 | JGI IMG/M metagenome (GOLD analysis project Ga0209367, IMG submission 187412) | Marine gutless worms symbiont microbial communities from Max Planck institute for Marine Microbiology, Germany - Olavius geniculatus... ... | reverse complement strand
GCCCAACTCAAATGCATTGGCATACGCCGAACGCGCATTGTCGACTTAGGGTAGGTCAACATGAGCGCCTATAACTTTGTTCGTTGTGGACCGAATTTCACAAATTTTTTTTGTTCAACGCCGAAAAACTCGTTATCGTCAACGCCGTTTAGATTTTGTCGCTATCTTCATCGATTCCAGAGATATTTGCGCTCAAAGTCGAAAGTTGTCGTAAATCACACTGATTTTTGCACGTTTTTTGCCCTCCCAAATTATAAGGGGCGCGGTGCCCCCAAAAGTTGTACTTGCGTTAACACCCCCACCTAGAGACACGTCAAGTGCCAAAGTTTCGTCGGGCTACACCCTCTAACTCCGAAGTTATAATGGCTCATTTATTCCATTTTAAGCCAATTTTGACCCCCCTTTGAAAAAAGTTGTAAGGGGGGCCGCCGTCCCCGATGGGGGGTGCGCTAGTAAGACTTGGTCATTCTCTAGCGCGTGTAAAAATTTGGGGGCGCAGCACCCCCTAGGGGCCAAAATATGGTCTTCCGAAAAATGCACTTTGGGTGAGTACGATTCAACATCGAGATCTCCAAGGTCACTGGACCAAACTTCACCGGATTTGTTTCGCCTAACGCAAAAGGAATCGCGGTAGACGGAATAAAAATCCGATTTTGAATATCTTCATCCGTTTCGGAGATATTCGCCGCCGAACTTCGAAGTCGTCCGAAATCGGGCCAAATTTTGCATGTTTTTGGTCCCTGAAATTTTTTTGGGGTGCGTCCCCCAAAATTTTGGACCGGCATTATAAAATTGGGCCTAGTACTGACCATCGTGCAAAATTTCACGCCGATCGGCCCACGCATCTCGGAGATCTCGCGAGGAAGAAAAAAACATCACGCGTAAAACATAAGTCCTTCCGAAAACTATCGTTTTCGGGCGGACTAACCAGTGAATGAAAAATTAGCCGTAGTCTACACTGTGTCCTAAACAAACAGGACCTTTGTTACGTGTTCAATAACTCCAACAATGCTAACAAATTTTGGTACAATAAATTTTTATTTTATCCGCCCTTAACGCACTTGTTATTTTGTGAGAAATATTAAGAACAGAGTACTAATGACAATACTCCAACGAAACTATTTATGATGACAGTCACAAAACTTTAACTCATTAAACATTATAACGTTAACAAACAGTTAACCAGCTACATCATAGTCGACAGTTATGACTTCTCCTTTTGCCACGTTGTTTTTCAACATAATATTCATCACCCGCTTCGAAATAACAAGATTGGCGCTAAAAACGACTACGTACATCTTCATTCACCAAGAAGTGGTCAGAGTACAAATCACAGTTGAAACTTAACTAAACTAATTTTACCTAAAGATAATTTGTAGAGTCTCTTTTCAATTTGTTGTTCACTGAACCCTTGACAATAATAAAAACAGTTTCAGGTCTTAAAATTTTTTGCGCTTTCAATTGCAGTCTGTGACACGCGGAATACGATCGAATAATAATATACCCATGTAAAAATACTGCAGCATAATAGACTACACCCCGAACATTTTCGATTGTAACTTAAAGAAAAATTATCAGATTCTTATACTTTTGGTAAGAATATTTCTGAGACAACTGGCCATCAAATTATTATGTAGTTTCACAGTTTACCTATTGTATGTTTCTGCGCTACCTGGGAAAATCAGAAGCAACGAAATATTGCATTTTTGCCTACAGTTGTATTACTAAATGTAAATAACGCTTAAAATACATTTTGTTCACATTTTTAATACTTTGGCTAACACTTTATCCAATTTCATTTTTTAGCTGACTGCAATAAAATTGATTGAAATGTTAGCGAATTGTGCAATCACAAACATGGAGACGATTTCTTCATTCATAACAGCAGTATCGATAACGTTATACCCCAGACTAATCCAGATTCCACTTTACCAGTCGCTTCTTGAATTCATAAACATTTCTTTACGTCATATGGTAGACATACTACTGCGCAACAGTAAAATCTTGTAATCGACTAATTCTTAGGGGCCACAGATCAGGATAGACGGAATTTATCAACGTTTTTTTATCATTTCAACGTGTATTTTGTTTAGTCTGATTTACCCAGGTAGTGCAAAAACAAACATTAAGTGAAATGGAAACTTAAACAGCCGTTTAATAGCCAGTTGGGTTGAAAATACGTACGCCAAAAATTATCGAAATTTGGTAATCATGCTTCACGTTACGGTCAATAATGTTGGGAATGTTTTTTTCACGTTTTTTTTTACATAATTTAACGCATATTTCGCTTGTTTTTTCCCGAGGTAGTGCAGAAGCAAACATTGGGTAAAGTAAAAAACTGAAAGGCCATTTAATGGCAAATTGTGTCGAAAATATTCGAACCAAAAATAATGAAAATCTGATAATTTTGTTCAAGTTAAAATCGAAAATGCCCGGAATGTTTTTTTCGTTGCAGCGTGTAAAAGGAAACAGCTTTGTTGCGAACGTTCAGCAAAACTGAAAGCAAACAAAGCCCAATACGCCGACTTTCACCGAAACTTTCCCGCGGGGAAATTCGCAGACACAAATCACGAAAGTCGGCGACATAATTTGCGTCGCGGATTTTTATGATTTGTGTCCGCGTTGTCGCGGACTTTGTCGCGGACTTTGTCGCAAAGTCAGTGTAATGGAATTTGGGTTTTACGCTTTATTGTCGCATATGTGCGCAGAAATCCAGAATCTAAATTGCGTTGTCGACAATCATGACAATGCTTCGGGAAACACAGCCCAACAGTTTCACGGGGATTCACGATCACATCTGCAGCGAGAGCTAAACTACGCCGTTATACGGCGACCATTGGTCGGATGCATTGCTAAGCGGTCGTTTCACAGATCACTGCTAATACCGCAGCTCACAAGGTAGTGTAGCGACACGGGATAATGCTGCAGTGAAAATCATTGGCATCAATACGTGTCGGCTTTGTCTCGGTACAGGCGTGTCGACGTCTGCGGCTGGTAACTGCGGCGGCCTGTATCACGGTGCTTTTTATTACTGACGACGCTCAAAGACATCTCTTAGCCTGATCACTCACACTAAACATAGCATGGATCTTCCGCAAGCAATGATTGCCTCCATTGGCGTCAACCAACTGTTGCAGTCAGTGGGACACAAATGGGAATTTGTAGATATCCGTAGGAGTATGGTCGTAGAAAAGAAATGGAGACACACGAAAATAAGCGGAGTAAAGCAAACTTTTGCTCTCATTTTTGCGCGTTTTGCGTTTTGTTATGAGGCTGTGTGTACAATGATATGATGAAATCATTATAATGTATTAATGTATTACTAAATTATTGAAAAGGCGTAACTGTACGTGGATTTTTGTGCAATAGCGAATAAGTGTCTTTTCTTTAGAACAAAAAAACGAGACGGCGTTTCCACCTCACAACATCTGCTAGAACATTTAGATTGCAAATACGTAAGAAAAAAAGACACATTTTACTCAAAATTTGCAATAAACAACAATCGAAAATCTTTACCGTGTTTGAAGAACATCGCTACACTACCTTGCGAAAAATTAACGTCAAAAGCTGTGACGTTTAAGTTATTGTTAGTCGACGCATCATCATCATCATCATCATCTCTCTTTAATAAACCAGATTCACAAAATGCAATCATACATAACATACAAAAAGATATAAAAATCTGATAAATGTCATAGAATAGAACTTTGTCCAAATGATTACTACTGTAGTGTGACTATTAGGCGAAAATTGCTAACTAATAAATGTCTTTGAATAACATTCTGTTTATGTAATTTCTACCATCATTCTTGACAGATAATGTGAAAGAATGACTCCGTGGTCGGAGATTGCAAGTGCGATCAGTTTTCTCAGGTAAAAGTTTGTACAGAACGTGATGTGGATTGAACTGTATCTTTGCACATAAGTTGTCGTCAATGTCTCCAACCAATTGAGAAAATAAAGGATCGTCAACCGAGTATAAGCCGGAGCGTACCGCACGCCGTAATGATGCTTCTAGACGCTGTTTGTCAGCAGCACTAGTGAATCCCCACCAGGCTGGAAAAGCATACAGTAATACAGTATGACGAAAACGCTTTTAAACGAACCCTTTAAACTTTTTTAAATAATGCACGTCATTGTTGTTTACATTTGAGTTAACATATTCACATCTGGTGGTGTAGAAGTTCATCTGTCAACAGCAGAGAAACCTATAATGCACGCTGATTTTTGTGACATTAATTTTCCACTAGGTAGCGACACGTTGCGACTTGTTTTAAATGCGGCTGGATCTTTATTGCAAATTCTCCGGTAAGCGTAAAAAATGCAAAAAAAACTTTTAAAATTGATCGATATTTGGCAAAAATAGTTAAGACAAAAATATCGCTGTCTCACATCAAATCAGTATAATTCCATGATTATGCTGCATAAACGTAGCCTACGCTGTTCTTCAGTTCGTGATATTACTGTACGGCTATGTTAATAAACCTTATAAGTATTTATTAGCACGTCCATCGTTTCCTTGTCTGTTGGTCCTTCCTGTACACGGGCTCTTAACTTATAAACAAAAAGCGTAAAAAATCCAAATTGGCGTGAACTTTGCCGTGGACAAAAGTAATCGGTATGGCGAATTACTAAACATCAGTTCAAAAGATTAAAGATCAAGTTTACCGGTTCGACGTCAAACAGTTTAAGAAAACAAACGACGCATAACTCGTGTAAACACGGCTTAACTCAAATTATCGCACGCTAGTCGATGTGAAAGCGAACTTCCATTATGTTGTAATTCAAAATAACTAAATGCCGAGGGTGCATAATTAGGCTGTGTTGTAGAGCCGCACTGGGCCAACATCTCCACCTGTATTACTAATTGTGTTTTGCACTGTTGTTAGCATCGTATCATTTTAGTCGGCCTCGTAAATTAAAAAAGTTCAAAGGCAAAAAGTTGCATTTTTTGAAAGAGCAGATATGGATGTTCGAAATTGAAAATTTTGCTTCCAACCCCCTGCCACGAGACCAATGTCAATCGTTAATATATCATTACGTTTCTATGCATATCTAGGCTTACTTATATTAATTATACGTAGAATTTCATCAATACTAAAATTCGCACTACTTAATCAGTGTAATGCTGAAGTTGTTGTTGCTGCTGCTACTGCTGCTCTAGACTACTCTAGGACTACTGATGCTGATGACGGCGGCTACTGGCATACACGCTGAGTTGTCGTTTTCAGCTCATTATCCCACCACGTGATGCTCTCGCTCGCTTGCCTGGCTCACTCTTCCGACTTCCTATCGTTCCTAGCGCCGACTAGTGGCGCCGTCTCACGTGATGTAAACGCGCCTTAATGCTGACAAGTGGCGGCATCAAACGATAGCGCATTTCAAACTGCAGCGATCGATTCTGCATTTGTACAGTTTCTATCGCAGAATGCGCGTAATAGGGTGTTTACACGATCCAGGAAACGTCCAGCATTAGCACGTGTATTTTGAATACATTTGCTGGCAGTTTGCTGGACGTATGCTGGATCGTGTAAACACCCCATAATGCAAAGCGCACAGTTTTCACCGTGAGTTGTCCGTCCGTCTGTCCATATGTTTGTTTGTAACGCAGATGTATTGCTGTATACCCGGTACTCCTAGGTTGGGTTACTTGGGAAGTAACCTGGAGCCTACACGGAAAAGCAGCAGCAGCTGCTAAAACGTCAACAAATTAGTAGACTGTGCTGATAATGATTTTTATATTTTGATGATTCACGAGGCTTATTTGTTGCTAGAGCCGTTGGCCATCTGCAGTCGGTAGACAAAGCGAAGGAGGAAAGCTAAAACGATATAATTCTCGCACTGCGTCGCACCTTGGTGGCTTATACGGCTTAGCTATTAGCGCTATCGGCTTGTAGCCGCCATGGTAACCAGCCTGAGAGGCTTGGTTACTGATGCTGGCAATGACGTTAGCGCTGCTGCCTAGCAACGAAGCGTTAAATAAACAATGATACGCCCGCTCTGAGCTGTCTGCATAATCCAGCGTATTTGCCGATCCGCTTACGCGTCGGCGGTCGAAATGACAGGGGGAGGGCCGAAAACGAGCGGTGCGGCGCGGTGCTCTGCCGGGAATTAGAAGTTGCACGCGACTCGACTGCGACCGTGCGACGGACGCTCAGCTCTAGTCGGCTGTAGTCGGCTCTGGTCGGACGACGGTCGTATCGTCTTTGATGACGCCACGCGGGTGGTCGGTCTTCGATGGTCGACGTCTTAAGCTCGATTTCCACTACTTTTTGTCGAGATCAGTCTTACGGCCCATTCACAAAATATCGTAAGATAATCTTAAGGCATTTTTCACATTTACGCCCATCTTAAAACAATGAGCTAATTTACAGAACACTCACTACATAATCTTAAGATACTGTTAAGCTGTTGGTGTCTTAGGAAAATTTGTGAGTTGTATGCCTAAATAAAGAAAAAGATTTTAGGGCATCTTAGTTTTTGTCTTATATATAAGATGCTAAGATAAATTTTATGACAATGTCTGTGAATCGTAAACCAGGGGTCTTAGATCGGGGTCTTATGGCAAGTCTTGTCTTATGCTCTTATACTTTTGGTCTTCGTCTTGACATCTCGGTCTTGTTTTTATCACTGGTCAAGAGCATATCATGGTTCACTCGCTTCGCTACATTACCTTGTAAAATGCTGCTGGTTAGCTGCTGACATTAATATTTCACAAAATAGTCTTTATGAACAATATTATTAACTGCTATGTGTGTCGGATGAAAATCGATCACCGATATGATGCAATTATGACAAAAACTTGATGGCTTAGTTTCGGAGCACGTGTAAATGTTTAAAAAGGTATAAAACGACAACAGCCACTACAACAGCGGTGTAGTAGTAGTAGTAGTAGCTGTTGTTGTCGTTGTTGTAGATTGTGGTGGTGGTGGCGTGGTCTATGATGGTTAGCACATTGAGAATTTGTTCCCTGACGCCAGACCTATCCCATCCTCCAGACGCCTTCCCATCCGCAGAGCATTACCACCCCTTGGCCGGTACCAAATTGTACTGCTTGCCGAGTGTTGACAGAGACACATATGTGTGAAAAAGGAGTCCAGGACAAAAGGTCACCGGACAAAAAGCCACCAAACTGTTTTTCACTATGTGTAAGTTAACTCGCCAAACTATTAAGTCCAATTTCCATGAATTTTATGCAAGAACATTGTTTCATGCTATATCTGAATTTCGCGTGCGACGTTAAGCCAACGACAGTAGAACAGTATCTTTTGATGACTTGCTCCACTGCAGAAAAATACAGAAATGTAGGCTTAATAAACTACAGCAACAAAAATGCCAATTTATCTTATAGTGCATCGTGTGACGACTTGAGTTATTACGGGCGATAGCAGAATGCTTCGCGCGTCTTAACCATGAACTGGGCGTTTGTCTGTTTGTCTGTCACACTGCTGTACTGTATCAAAACGGTGCAAGCTAAGGTCATAAAATCTTAACTGTGGGCTGCTGCAAAAACTCTAGTTTATCGTGGCAAAATTTCGTTTTCCTAGGTGAGAGGGGGTTCCTCTCGAACGAGGGCGTCAAAAGGGGTACCCTTAAAAACGTTTTGCTGCTATTAGCTCGTATAGTGTGAAAACGGTTGAAGATAGGTACAGACATGCTGTTTATCATAAAAAGCACTGGCGACAGGCTTATAGATTCACCACCATCAATGACCTTAAACGACCTTGAACCTCCATAATAGGGGTTTTAGTGAATTTTTCGGATTTTTTGGCTGCAGCGCACAATTTAAGAGTGAATTGCGACGAAATGGCTGGAGATAGACCAAAACAACCTGCATATGAAATTTTTAGCATCAAACGCAGATTTTAGCAGTCCAAGTGCTTATGTTCAAGTACGCCTGCGCAGGCGGGCGTCAAATACGGATACCCCTTTCAAAAGTGGTTATTTTACCGGTATATGCTCGTTTAGCACAGTTAGGCACAAACATGCTGCTTAGCACTAGTGACGGGCTTTTTAATGGTGTCAACATTGATGACTTTGAATGACCTTGAACTCCCAAAATAATGAGTTTTGATGTTTTTAAACTTTTGGCTGCGGTGCACATTTTAAGAGTAAATTGCGCCGAAATGACTGCAGATAGACCTAGACAACCTGCGTATGAAATTTTGTTTAGCATAGAACGTTCATGTTTAACAATGTAAGTATCGACATCCTAAATTTAAGAAGTCTTCCGTACAGAAGCCTCAAATTTGGGTACTCCTTCAAAATGCATTGTTTTTTTTTTATTGCATGCTGTACACGATTGCCCAGGTGGCAGGACCGCTGCTATCACGCGTCACGTGAGCTTTTCTCAAATTACTTGTATTTTCCAAAAGATGTGCATTTTATACATTTTATACTAAAAAACCAGCCTGGTGGCCTTTGGTTCGGTGGTTTCCTTTTGTCTGTATACCGTGAAAAAGTTGTCTAGAGTCGTAACTTGACAGCGAACCGAACGGATGTCAAACTCGTGACCTCGCGATCGCGAATCCATTGTCCTAAGCAATGAGCCACCAAGCCTCGCCGAGCCGACAAATCGAAGAGAATGGAACTCGGGCTTTACACGGAGCGGGTGATCCTCGTTGGTCGTCGACGTCTTATGCCGTGCCAGTCGCTCGTCGCCTGCTGATGCTGCTGCTGCTGTTGCGGCGCTTTGAAGCTCGCGCGAACAAACGCAAACTTGCGTGGCTGGCTACTCGCTGACCACGGCCGGTGCGCCACGCCAGTCTTGCTTGCTTGCCACGCAGTCTTTGAACTATAAATGACTTCAGAGCCTTGGAGCTGCTTTAACCGTTCTGTGCTGGTCTCGCTCTCGCTCTGTGCAGTGTTAGCCGAGCAATTAGATAAAGACATCGTCGCACCATGTCGTCAAACACACTTGCCTGGCAAAGTCGACTTTCTGTGATCGTCCATCGTCTTATGATCTTGTGCCGCGATCACTTTCATTCAACAAACTTTCACCCAATAGTACACGATCAGTAGGCCTAGAAACATGTACCATTGTACCACCACACTGTTTTACGTTACGTTTTTATCCATTACGTTATACATAAGACAAAAGAAAACACTGGCATTGGCTATTGAGACGAGCAGTAAACCGATGCAAAAATTGTCTATCAAAGACGTCTGAAACAGCAGAGTCTTTCACAGACACGGACGTGTCAAAAGAGGTTTTGCAATAAAATCTACTTGCAATAATACAAAATTCACTAAAAAATAATTAATTAATGAACACTGACAATGACGTCGTGTCGTGTTTACGTTATCCGCAATGCTGACAAAAATAGAAGAAATTTTTTCATTGGTTTACATACCGTCTACACGGGCCGTGAACACGGGTGCGCTGTTCACACGACCGGTGTTCACGGGCCGTGTTGAGAAAAAGCATTGTACGACAATGCTTTTTACCACACGGGCCGTGTTCATGGCCCGTGAACGCGGGTAAAAAACGTACCCGCGTTCACAGGCCGTGCACACGGCCCGTGCCGTGTGAACCGGCCTTAAGCTGCGCAACGTTAACCATAACTCTGACCTTCGACTTTTTGAACTAAAATATGTCACACTGTCGTAGGGGGACGTTCACACATTTTTGGTTTTTTAACTAAAGAACAGGAATTTCAGACAAAAGGCCACTAGAATTGTCACCCCCGGACCAAAGGCCACTGAACAAAAGGTCACAGTTATAGACGTCGCTCAGTATAACTAAGTTCTGCCTGAAAGACTCTAGTGTCAGTAACCGTAAAGCATTTCCATAAATTCGAAAGGGGTCATCCCGAACGAGGGCGCTAAGTGAGAGGGGGTAGGAAAAAATTGCGATTTTTAGCCAATAAGTCGTTGTATCTCAATAACGGTGCGAAATAGGGCCTGGTTACTATTAATCACTATTACAAATTCGTAAACTGGCTTTCGATTGCCACTGAATTCAATGACCTTGAATGACCTGTCCGTGTGTCCAATATTTAAGGCGCCACATTTCCATAACGGTGCAAGATAGAGACGCATGGTCACTATGGACCACCCATAGGAACTCGGTCCCCGGGAGTCGAATGGTCACGTGACCGATGAAAGGTCAAATTCGTGACCCTATTATCTTTGAGGTGCTATATCTCCGTAACAGTGCAAGATAAACGATAGACCATTTATAGTGAATCGAATGGTCTCGTAACTGACAATATCTATTGTTTAGTTAAAATAATAGAGAAGGATGAAAGAATCATTGCTGCTGTACAATTTGAAATTAAACTGTTTGATTTTTTTCTACCAATCTAAACAGCTCACTAATTACATTTATACGGACATATACTGTAAACTATCGAAATGCATTGGACAGACTCCGTGTTCGTATGAGCATCATCTTGTTAGAATAGTATTCGCAGTGCGCTAATGCCTTTCGAGCAAAAAAAACAAAGATACCGAACAAGAGCGAGGCATATGGCGCCGAATTCTTTCACTTTTCTTCGTTTTTCTCCCCTTTTTATATCCCGCTTTTTTCTGCTTGCTTCTCTATTCTGTTATTACTTGTACTTGTCTTCTTTTCATTCTTTCACCACCCTTTCTCTTTTCCACTCCTAAATCCTGGCACCGAGGCACAAAATTGTCTGACTATACTGCTGCAAAAATCGCAAAGAACAAAACGCTTGTAGAGGCATAGCCTCCAGGAACTTCTAGTCGTATGGGGGGCACCTGCGTCGCCCGCGTGTAGTCGGAGCCTATGAGACAAGCAGGTCACGCGTCGGTGTCTTGGAGAACCTGCAGCAAAGACGGCGACGAAGACTTAACTCGTGTAATCGACAGCAGCAGCAGCAGCAGCAGTAGGCAGCGATGCCGTGGTCTGTGAGTACTACGGTTAGAATGCAAGTGTTGCTGATGGGCGCGGAATTGTCCTGTCACAGACACTGCTGTAGGACTCATGCAGTTCACACTCACTGTAGCTAGTGCTGAGTGTCACACTGCCGAGACACTTGCCCGCCGGCTAGCGCCAACGCAACTCTGCGCCATTGTGTGTCTTGCACGATGTCTCACGGCCATCGCACGTGACGATATGGGGTTTTTAAAAAGTAAGCAAGTAAGTAAGTATTGGCCGTGAAGGCGACGTCAGAAAGTAACAGCCAGTGGAGCATCCAGGTCCAGGATTCTGTCTAGCCGCGATCAAAACTTCGTTTCCACCAACACGCCTGCAACTTGTAAAAGTTTGACCACGTTATTCCTCAAGAAAGAATGACGCATTATGCACATACGCGCAGGCGTTCGTGTAAATAGTGGCGTTGTCTATAGCGTCCGAACAATGTAGTTTCCCAACACCGAGCCTAGTTATCACTCGGATGGATGACAGTCGGCAGACGGGTGATATGTAACTAGCCACGCCACCCATATCAGTTCAGCTTAAATATTTGTTAAAATATGTTCAGTACATCTGTTGTGTCACCGAAACGTGTTCATTTTGTCTAATTTTATTTGCGTCATGCTTGTCTACATAAACTGCCAGAAACACGAACAGAACAGCTCGTCATACGAAATCCTTTAACCGTATAGTTTAACAAAATTTTTTTCTTAATTTCGTGAACGTTTTTTAACTTCTAGTTTGTTTTTCCAAATCCGTCATAGTCCGTGCATTGAAACCGATCCCAATCCCGCCACCCACGCCGTCGGCTGCGGCGACTGACAAGTTACTGTGCGACAGACGGACAGACGGACTTGCAATTGCAACGCGTCATGAATTAATAAACGCCGCCTCCGACGACGACGACGACAGCGACGACTGCGGATATAGCGTCACCCGCCGAGCGCTACTAGCACTAGCAGCCGCATCGCACCGGCTGACCGACGAGACGAACTTAGCAAACAAGCGCAGCATGAAAAACCACCTCGCCGCGAACGACGCGAACGACGACAAATTACGACGAATAATTTGACACATTCGCCAGCATCGGACTGTTCAGTAGATCACTTCACTGCTGGAGCGGGTGACTGAGTACGCATTGCGAACTTATACCACTCCAGACAATAGTTCAACGTACTTAAATTCACGCTCAGGTCACATACACTACGCTGTCGTTTGCTGTATTCCGCACGAGTGCACCTGTAATTTACGAAAACAGTACGAATTCGAGCTGAACGTGGTTCAGTTATCAAGATCGGCACACACGTTTAGTTCTACTATAGGACTATCTGTTTATAAACATGTTTAGCTTTAGGTCTTAGTATAAATAGCTATGAACCTACTACGTGTTGTTGCTCACATTTCTTGGGGAGCAGATCAACAAACACTTCTGCACCTTTACAGGTCCCTAAATGGTTCAGCTAGACCTTCCTAACTTAAGATCCTGGACCCTATTCACAATCATGCTTTACGCTTGTGTTTGGGTGCATTCAGGACTTCTCTAGCAGTCAGTTTATGCGTTCAGGCTACTGAACCTCCACTTGCTCTAAGACGTATAAAGCTCGCTTTACAATACTGCCTCAAGCTCAGTGCAAATACAAATAAGCCGGCATACAATGCAGTTTTTAATTTGAAGTTCAAAACTCAGTTTGACAATAAACCGAGCCAAACTCGCCCATTAGGCTTTAGCGTTAAAGACGACTTGCAGAATCTCGGCTTTAAGAAGAAGAATGTCTTACCTACAACCGTTTCCACAATTCCACTTTGGCTTCTCAAACGCGCTAACTGTAACTTTAGTTTATGCTATTACGATAAAACAACTACTAACTCAGAAGTGTTCAAACGCAAATTCTTTGAGCTTCGCCCGGAGTTTTCACACCATCTAGAGATCTACACAGATGGGTCCAAGGATGGAATTAAAACAGCTGCCGCTGTTGTTGCACCCAGCTCTGTCAAAACAGTTCGCTTACCTGACAATGCTAGTATTTTTACTACCGAAATTCATGCACTGGACATGGCGCTAGACATCATCCGCCGTACAAGAAGCAAAGATTATGTGGTTTTCTCGGACTCTTTGTTTAGCTTACAAGCAATTGAAAGCTGCAAAGTTGAAAATCCACTGATCTTAAAGATCCTGAAGAATCACAACCAACTAATTAACAGTGGTAAATTTATAATTTTTTTGCTGGATTCCCAGTCACGTGGGTATCCGAAGAAACAAAGATGCTGACATCGCTGCTAAAGCAGGACTGAATGTCGCCATCACCAACATGAGATCTCCAGTTAGCGATTTGTTCACTTGTGTCAACCAGTTGCGTGTTAAAGAATGGCAACAACTGTGGAACGAGTGTACATCAAATAAACTCTACAGTGTGCAACCGGTCGTCGGTCGCAGTGTCAGTTCATCGCTAAGCCGCTACGACTCAGTCCTTATCAACCGTCTTCGAATTGGTCATACAAGACTTACAAACTCTTATCTCCTAAAGAGAGAGAGTCAACCGGCATGTGAAGCTTGCCATTCTCCGCTCACAGTCAAGAACATTTTGGTCGACTGCACCCATTACAGTGCAGCACGTCAGAGATATTTTGGAGTGGACACACTCAAGGACGTTTTTGAAAATGTTGAATCTCGCAACATCATCGCTTATGTTAAAGATACCAACTTTTACATTTCCATTTCCATTTTACTTAAATCAGGCAACGTGGCCCATACACACACACATACACACACATACACAAAAAATAAAAACACTACACAATAAAACCTAGAAATAAAACCTATAGAATACACAGTATGCAAGAGAAAGCTACACACAAAACTTTGTTACAATACACACAAGTCTGTTATGACACAGTTCTTTACATCCCAAAAAACTCCACTCAGCATTATGTTGGACAGTGCAGAAAGTCGGTAAGCCCAACTGCAGAAACATATCAGAAACACTGCTATATTTATGAAAGTTAAAAAATTTTTTTAAGCATTTGATATATGCAGACTTAAGCTTGCTTACAACAGTTGCTTTTACATGCCTCCATAATGCAATGTCATAAAAGCAGATACAGAAACTTCTAAACAACCTCAGTTTAACATTTAT
>Ga0209367_1008528_pt1 | contig 14013 bp, 8 predicted proteins | sample WorMetLIZISLAND2_FD_187412 | JGI IMG/M metagenome (GOLD analysis project Ga0209367, IMG submission 187412) | Marine gutless worms symbiont microbial communities from Max Planck institute for Marine Microbiology, Germany - Olavius geniculatus... ... | reverse complement strand
TAACTAATCCAGATTACTTCCAACGGCAATAAAACTGCAAATATTTATGTAAAAAACTGTTCAGTTTATATACAGTGTAAGGGTGACATCGTGGTTGTAGATATAAAACAGCACAAATCACAATTTGAAAATTCAAACATCACCATTACACAATGTCAGAAGAACTTTGCTGACGGTGTAATGGTAATGTTTGAATTTTTAAATTGTGATTTGTGCTGTTTTATATCTATAACCACGATGTCACCCTTACACTGTATATAAACTGAACAGTTTTTTACGTAAATATTTTGTGAGTTATAGTAAGTGTCAAGAACAATGGCGAACATAATTATCGACCATCTTTTCAAATAAAAATAATCTGAATGATCTTACAAGCTGTCAAAAATACAAAATTTAGGATTAAATCTCACCTTTTCGGAGTATTTTATGCCAAGAATTAAAATTAAAATTCTGAGAACGCAATCTTCTCTCTCAGAAATCTTTAGCTGTCTAACGACAAATCGACAATTACCTGCCCCAACTTCTAACTTGATGCATATGCAGTTACTGTACATCATGCCAGGTCATTACTGACATGGGTTAATACAAAAATGAATCAGAATGCTAAAAAATATTCAGCATCAACACAAGCAAACTACTCTAGATGAAGAACCAAAAACAAAGACTAAGATACCATTTTAATCGCTGTCCAGTCTTAAAAACACGTTTACAAGATTGCTGCCACAAAACGCAATTTTCACATAAAATTGCCAGTCACAAAGATACACCGGACCATTATTATGTCAAAAAGACAATATAAAATACACTCAAAGTAAACACACATACAACAAGGTGTACTTAACAATATACGTCATGACTGAGCATACACTGAGCTTAGTACCAAAATCATAAATTAGATCGTTGAAGTCTCGTCATGCTTTTCATGTTTCGGCATTGATGGAATGATTTTTCTTTGCCAGAATTTGTTCTCCGTAGCGATACCCATCAGCAACATGAAAACGTTCTGAAAGAAGGCAAAATACCTACCACATTATCAACAATTTGACAAATAAACATCCTAATTTAATAAATTTATTGGCCTATAGGTGTCCTGACAAAACCTGGACAGACAAAACCGGAAACGATAAAACCGGAAACAGTGATATAGGCTTAGGTTTAGGATATAAGGTTAAGATAGGGTTAGAAATTGGGATTAGGGTTTGGGATAGGGCTAGAGATTGGTATAGGGTTAGGGATTATGGATTATCAATAAGAATAGGGTTAGGGTAAGGGTAGAGTTTGTGTAGTGGACTAGTTTTGGCGGTCCAGGTTTTGACAGGGATCCACTTAGAAGTACGTCTTGCACTCAAGTGGCAAATTTCTCCAACGTGAGTTATTCACTTTGTCAGCTCGAAAAACAGCTTACAACTAAAAACAAATAAATGTAAAACAAAAACAATAGTGATTATAAAAATGACACCTACAACATAATGCACCATCGCATGCTGCCATAAAACTATAATTTCTGAGACAATAATACACAGCTACAAAGTGAGACACTGTTAGAAGACATGGATGGATAGATATAGATGTCTAATGGATTTCAGAACTGTATATACTAAAAATAACTATGGAGTATACATTGTACAAAATAACATATTGTTATACCCCAACACATATACCTGCACGTGATTAATCGAAATGCACATTCCGTGACATTAACAAAACACGCACTGTTGCCTACGCATTGTTGCCCGGACCACATTGAAGTTGTCACAGCTTTTTCCTAATAGTTTACTTGTAGAATTGTTTGGTTTTGAGGTATAACAAAACAAATAATGATTGGTGTCTCCATTATAATTAAAATTTTCTTTCCTCAGTTTGTAAAATGTTGTCCTCGATCTTCGATCTCCGGCAACATTTTACGAACTTCGGGTCAACAATTTTCAATGATGACCTGGACGCCAGTCACTATTTGTATAATGATACAATGGCAGGCACGATATGCACAGCTCAGGGCAACATTTTCGACTGAAAGCTATCTACATTCAGGAAGTCATAACTTATATTAGTTTACTCCTTAAAGTTTTGGCCACCGTTGGTCGCTGTTCGTTTTCAAGGTAAATGAAAATCAGCGGCTGCCAAAAATTCATCAAACTATCTAGTAAATGTTGTAGTTTGATGAACTCAGAATTTTGTTCAAAATTTAGATGAATTTGGGGTTTAGATGTTTACCGTCCTCGCAAGTTTACAATGAGTTTCTTCTAGTTATCTTTGCTAAGGCACATTTTGCAAACAAAAGTAAGTTTAGCCATTGTAATGTGCAGATATATCATGATATGTTGATATACCTAAGTAACTAAGTCAGTATAAAATACTTCGTTAAAATTGCAGTCACTGCAAACAACTGATAACTATTGGTGCAGTGCAGCACAACGCTACAGTCCCAGTAAAAACCTCTTCAGGCAACTTATGCCATGGAATGATACTAATCTCCACTTCTTCAGCTCTCAGCCAGACACCAGTCTACACTGCAAGACTAAAGATATATATGGGGCTAATGCCAGGGTTCCTACAGGTTTTCTGCAGCAAAGATCCCTGACTTTTCCAGTCATGGTATGACAATTTCCCTGACATTATCAAAACAATAACTCTATTTCACAAATGTCATAATTGGTATTAAGTAATGAAACGGCAGTAATAGAGCAATATGCAAACGACAGAAGCCCTGGTCGGGAAAACAGGGAGGCAAAGCCCCCCCCCCTGAAGCTGAAACACATCTAGCTTCTATACATTCAATGGAAGCCGCAAATTTGCCTGCTTTTTAATATTTGGAGATGCAAAAAAATCACAGTTATCTGCAGTCTGAATGATCCAAGATCATTTTCCATGACTTTTCCAAAATAATACTTTTCTCTGACCTATTCCTGACCACATAAATTCCCTGACATTTTCCAGTTTTCCCTGACCCGTAGGAACCCTGTAGTGCATCACACCGTGAGCCTCTTTGATCCTAATCTTCTGCTTACATCAAGAAGCGATAGCTATGCACAAATGAATGGCCTGACTATGTTTACTCCTGATGTTTTACCGAAGGCCATAAAAACCGTTCTTCAAAAGCTGAATCCGGTGGGTTTTTTTGGGTTGCAGGTTTTCTCAGGCTTCTACAGATTATACTCGATGGGTTTTAAAGCTTCTACAGTTTTTCAGTTGGTTAATTCCTATGTTTGCTCCTCACGACAATAATGTACCAATATTTGAAAATTTTGAAGCTTAAATGTTTCAAAAGCTTGGCCATAATAAAATATTTCATTATTGGTGGAAAAAGAAACTAAATTTGGACTAAGTTTGGGGTGAGTTTTTTGAGTGCATTTTAGGTAGATTGACCGAAAAAACCTGTATCTGCCTAGACGTCTCAACCATGCTTATACCGATACTCTCTGTGTATGTTCACAAAGAGATTGACAAGCTGAGCTGACTATCAAATCCCCCTTTTTGCTGATGCAACAAATGAATGGCGAGGCCAGTTAAACAGCCATCACAGTAACATACCAGTAACAACATCGTTACTTTTCGACTTCAAGGCACAATTCTGGTGACACGTCAGTAACAAATTTAACGCTGCTGTCATAACGTCCATGGGCGGAGGACGACTGGACAAGTCGATGACTGCGTAAAACCATCGCATCTGGTGCTGCTAAGCAGTTGTCCGGCAAACTGACCGGAGATGGAAGACTCGAAATCCCCGAGTCCGGAGATACCGAAACCCTAACAGACAAAATAACAGCAGCGACCACTAAAGACGTTTTAAAACTAGACAACACTTAGAGTTCAAACAACAAAAACACTAGCAAATTTTTTGGGACATGGTGTATAACAACTATTGCTATCACTGCTCCTTACAATTACACTAAGTTCTGCTGTCTGTTGGCAGACAGGGAGCTGTCCCACCCGACACGGTATAGGTCATTTCGGGGATGGCGCCTTACCATGCAGAATGCACACAAACACATAATAATAAAACAAAAAGTTTAACCCTTTACAACTATATGTAAGCACTTGCACAGTTTTTTGGGACATGGTGCTATCGATTAGACTAAGTTCTGAGTTGGTGAACCATCGGAAACGCTGCAGCCAATTATTACTCTACAGCCAAATACACTTCGTCCTGCCATATCAACAGTGCTTAATCTTGGCCATCCATAAAAGTGAAGAAGTGCGTACCAGTAAAATTTTAAGTACTGCTCAACATTATTATTATTGATCACTTTAGATATGAGTCTTTCAAGGCAATCACTTGCACTGGTACTCACAACAACAAAAAGCAGCAGCAAAAATCAAGCAAAGAGGTAAAAACCTACCTACAAACTCAAACTCAAAAAAGGATCCTTTCAAAAAGTCATTGGATCCCTGAATCCACAGCCTAATCCAATCACCACCAGAATCTAATTAATTTTTTCCCTTGGGATAGAAAGTATTATCAAAATTTGTCAGAACGTTCAAAATTAAACGTGATTTTCCTCGACAGTGCAGGAGTTCAGCTAGCTGTTCACCAGAACTTTTCCGGGAAATACTGCCAGAATTTTTTTACTTTCTGACACTAAAACTGACATTCTCAAAGCCAGCAGTGAACAAGGCTACAAATTCCACTGACACAGTAAACAAATTAATCAAACGAAGAACAACCACGGCAAAAATATAACAATTTTACGATAACAGCGTAGTTAACAAAGTACAGTTTTCCAGTAACTACAATTTAGATTATGAATAGTGCTACTCTTTTATGTTACGACAACAGCTACAACAACACTATGAAATGATATAATAAGACTTACGTGTCGGAAGATCGAGTCTTCGTGAGAGGCGGAGTGAACTTATGCTGGAGAATGTCATCATACTACAGTCAACAACAACAACTACTACTATTACTACTACTACTTCTAGTCAGAGGCCCTATTTCTTTCACTGACATTCCAGTCAGCTATCTCCCGTCATTCTCATTGCCGGTCACAAAATGGGGGTCATCGCCCCAATCCACTGCAGAGGCATCAAGGATCGGTAGTGAATTGGTCTCCCAGCCAAATAAACCTCATTCGCATTGACAATAGTAGTTTTTTTAACTGTACCAACAATAACAACGTAAAGGCTCAAAAAAGTTGTATGAAAAACTGATTTAGCAGCAATTCACAATAAATCAACTTAAACACTGCTGTGGCGCAGCGGCTAAATATGTACAGGGTGGGCCAAAAAAAGCGGACCTGTTTGAGCATTGATAACTCAGCAACGGTTGCCAGTAGAAAGGCGTGCGATATGTCAAAAGTTTTAGAATGTTGTAGACAAAAAGGGCCAAACTTGCATAACAAATCACTTAAATATTCTTTGCCTAATTTGCATAAATCTTCATTACCCCTGAAATTAGGCATTTGCCTGCACTCCCATGTGCCCGAGTTCAATGAACTCAAAAATTAACTGCAAAAAGTCCAGATTTAAATTCTGTGAATTATGCAGTGCGGGGGCATTGCAACAGATAGCACAGTCACAAAATTTTAGTAACTGACCAGCTAAAACGTGTGCTAATTGAATGCTGGGCACAGCTGATTCTGAACACATTGACTCCAGCGATCGATCAGCTGCCTAAAAGGACAAATGACGGTTATGAGTGCAAAAGCTGGGCAACTGCCTATGTCGAATTTTATCTAAACTCAACGTATATGTTAATGATTGTTGATATTTCACTGTATGCTGAATGAAAATCAACTTAAATTCATGTGTTACTGCCAATTTAGCATGATTTTAGGGGTAGGGCAGATTTGTGTAAATCAGGCAAAGAATATTTAAATGCCGAGACAGGCAAGTTGTACACTTCTTCGGTACACAATTTCGAAACTTTTGGCATATTACGTGCCTTTCCATCAATAAACATCGCTAAGTTACAACAGCTCAAATATCCACGATAAATCAATGTGTTACAGTTGGATTTGACAGAATTTGGGGGTTACGCATATTTATGCAAATTAGGCAAAGAATATGTAAATACTTCAGTATGCAAATTTGTCGTTTATTTTTTACAGCATTCTAAAACTTTTGATGCATTACACGTCTCTCTATCACTAACCATTGCTGAGTTATCAACGCTCAAACAGGTCCGGTTTTTTTGGCCCACCCTGCATAGTGTTTTACTTGTACTCACCAGAGGGCGCCACTATCTCGCTCTGGCAACGCCGTATAGACTGGATATCGCAAATTTTCCCTACCCCCTCTCATTTAGCACCTTCATTCGGGGTGACCGCCTACAAATTTATGGAAAAGCTTTACGGTTCCTAAAACTAGAGTCTTCCAAGCAGCCGATGGTGAAGATTTGGTGATCCTAGCTTGCACCAATTCTGACTGATCCACCCATGTGACAGACAGACGGACGGAGAGACGGATGGACAGAATTGTGATGGCTAAGACGCGCTACAGCAGTAGCTGCTGTTGCACGTAATGAACTAAAAATAAGTGAAAATGGAAACGAATTAACATAAAATCAAACCTAAAAAGGGTGAGAATAGAAGGTAGGATAAGTGTAATTAATCCGAAAATTCACGTAACATAACAGGTATTTAACGATGCTAGTAAGAACAACCTGGTAATGACCTGTTAATAGTTAGAAGCAAAATAATTGACAAATCAACCTGTACTAGAGAAGAAAGCACAGGAACTGTGTCGACACATGATGGCTGGAGAGGCGACAAAGGCAAAAAAGAATCGATATCACCTACAATTGTAATATCACATCTGATAATGGCCTAGTTACATATAAACTAATTCAGTAGCGAAAATGCTTTCTGTTAAATTTTTAGCAAGTGTCTGGTGATTACGGTAAGAAATGTTACAACATTTATCAAACATTTCACTTCAACACAAAATAATCACAGCCAAAGACAGCAGTTTAAACCGTTACGAAAAAAATTACGCCATCTCATAAAAAGACTATATCGATGAAGCTAAGACAGTCATCCTATAAAAATCATGCAGAAGCTATCTACAACCAGCGTATATGTTTATTCTCAGACATATACAAATATCAAATGCTACGTTATATGTACTAGAGACTAAGGACATGGCATGCTAAAGCTGTTTGTCATGAACATGATAGATGGTTTTAATGGCATAAACAATTAGAGCTGTCAAATTAACACATTAATTATCGTGTTAATAAATTAACATGCGTTAAACAAATTAACGCACGTTGAAAAAATTAACACTTATACAAAAATTAATGTTAATTTACTAAATTCTGTGAAGCAAAAGTTTCAATATTCCGTTAAACTGCGGTTATTTAACAATCAAATGAATTCAAGTAACTAAACTGTAGTTGGCATTACATCACTACTGTAAATAAGTAATTATTCCCACGAGAGGCTAATAGATTTCTATGCTAGCTATGATGTCAGTTATTGTTCATTATATGCTTAAAATGTGTTTTTAACTTTGTATATTCTACAGGTGGAGCCCCCAAATGTTGCGGGACCCAGGTTAACTTACTCCCCTACTCTTGAGAGGCGTGGGTGTGTTAATAACGCGTTAAAAAAAATTAACGCAGTGCGTTAAAAAATTAAAGCTTCGACAGCTCTATAAAAAATACTTCTTTCAGAATTTATATCTATACATCTGTAAAAAAAGCTTCTCTGTAAAAAAAACTTTTCACTACATACACTGAACAGTAAAGTAAAAATTTATATGTATCACTAAGAGGCAATAACGAGAATCAACTGATGCTAATGCTGCATTTCATTTCTAATAATGGCATTATCCATGAACATCCCAACATATCACCAAACAGCACAACCGATCCTAAATGCAAAAATAATAGCTGCAGTTAAAAATTGCAACAAGTTCTGAGACAAACAAACCTGCACTGAGCTCCTTCTTACAGAGCTGGTACTCCGCTTCGCTGATGGAAACGACAAAGTCAAAATTCCGCAGATGGTATTTAGCCAGCATGGCATCTGTAACAAAGTCAGTTCGTAGCGCATCGCGGAGACGTCCCGAGCGGCAGAGAGTCCACAAGTCGGTGAGAGCACGAACAGTCCGACAGCGAACACAGAAAATGACGCTTCCTTCGAAAATATCGGTGACCTCACGGCGGTAGCGAGTCAACTGACGGATGCTATGGAGTATGGTCTTACGACGCTGGAGGCTTCGCGGTTCATAGCCAGACAACGCAACCTTCAACACAATAATATTAATAGGTAAATGTAAAGGCTACTGTATCCTACAAAAAAGTGTATGGCCGATGACTAGCCTGTAGGTGGACAGACCAATGAGTCCATGACGTGTGGCCAGTGTGACTCCAGACCTATGGTTACCTTCCCAGCTGTGGGTCATCACCATTCACCGCCCTTCGACGAGTACCAAATCATATTGCTTAGTGAACAGCGGCATGTCATGTGTGAACAACTTGCCCAGGGTTGTTAGCTGCCAGTGTACCGGACAGGAGTCAAACCAGCAGCCTCATGATCACTAATCCAACACACTAACATTACACGACCAAGCCGCACAATAATGATAATACTGTGCAGTGTCCCAACAGCTGATAATGATAAAGTTAATGTTAACCCATTCATACAGTTCTAAACAGTCACAAGTATTCTAATGATATGCACCGGTTAAATAGTTCCATTTTAGGTCACAACAAAATAAAAATAAGTCGGCAGTTGCATATTGGGCCATTGGCAGGCAGTCACTTCTTACTGATCGATTAATACCATAGATGTGAAAAAACGTTCCAGAAAAAAATAAAAAATGTTAAAAGACTTTAAAACTGTAGAAAAAAATTTAAAAAAAAAACATTTTTAAATGTTGAATAAAAAACATTGGGCATAATTTGTTTACCATTTTACCTAATGCCTAATGCTGTAGGTGCAGTATACCTGGAACTATAGTCTAGATAAAAAAAACTTTATTTAATTTCAATTTAACCGTGTGGTCATGAAACCATAGCACTAGACTAACCAAATAAACTATATAAAAAAAACTTTTTATTTGGTATATTTAAACTGACTACCATCATTATGACCTATTAATTTGTTTCTGTGGTTCCAAAAGTGCTCGGCAAAGTCCTTGATAGGCATTTCAATGCACGTTTAAAAAACGTTGGAAAAAATAAAAAACTTTAAATAAACGTGGCAAAAATAAAAAACGTAAAAACGTTTTTTACATCTGTAACTAGTACTGTAGAATGTGCAATAAATTTATACAGCTCAACACAAAAGAGGCACAAAAAAATTCGACTGCACAGTAGCATCAAGGCCAATAAAGAATGAACAAGAAATTTTAAAGTAGCACCAAACAGTGTCCGAGAGAGTCGGATCTCTCAGAGTGTCAAACAATGTCTTCCAGACACCGGAAAGAAGGAAGCACCTTGCGCAGATTTCGGACTTCAATCAACGTAGTCTCCAGAAGTTCAACGTTGAGCTGCTGGACAAGCTGTTTTTCCCGGATGTTTACAGTAGTCGATCGTGATTTACGTTTCCCAGTAGAACGTTCATCGACATCGGCTGAAGAGACAGAGACCTGGACTGTGCCAGCTTACACACAACGCACAACTTAGCCTTCAAAATGTAACCAGAAATCACTGAACTAATCTAATCTACCTTAAGAACAATTTAATACTGGTGGTGGTGGCTTGGCATAGCGGTAACACATTTCATCCGATCAACGAAGTTACTCTACGCCAGGCCGGGTTAGTACTTGGATAGGTGACTGCGGACAGGTGAACCATTTCAGTATGTAACCAGCCGCCTAGATCAACTCAGCCTTCCATCCCTCCAGGGTAGGTAAATCAAGTACCAGCCTATCTGGCTGGAGTTAAGGCGGGGCGCGTTTACCTCTGTCAGGTGGCAGGTAACGCTGTGTGATCCCATATGGCAGGTGATGCTCCGTAGCTCTGTGAGGGGTTCACTCCTTTAGAGCTATACTAACTTTATCTCTACTTTTAATATAGCACCACTGCACCAGCTGTTGTCAAAGTGTTACTGTGAATCAGAAGTGCTGTGTTGGTGATGACATGTCCTAGGTGTGGTAGCCTGAAGTAAACAGCTGAGAACGAATGAATAACAGCAAAGAAATAATGGGGAGAAAAGCACACAAATTCATGCAAATACAGCTGCAGTAGCTTCTTACATTTTCGAAATAAAATTATGTGATCATCTAAATATGGCCATAATCTATCAGCCAATCAAAGCTGATTTAAAAAGACATTAACAGAAGGACGACAGCATTGATCAGATGAGCGACTGTTTCAACTGCAAGCTGGTCAAATATTCAGGTCCAGCAAAAAAGTATAGCAAATAACTTCTACGGCTATCGTCGGCTAACCATCAGCTATAACCACATGCATGGTATATTTTTGTCTAACCAGTCTATTTGTGTCTAGCAGCCATAATCCAGGAAGTTAAGCTGCATCCCTAGGTACCCAACAGAGAACATCTGGCAACTCTTTAGCAGGATTTTTAAAAGCTGGATACTAGCCTTCCGATTTTGTCATGAATTGTCATTTGTGATTCGGAAAAGATTAATTATGCGCATTTGTAATACAGCATGAAATTCAGGCCAATTAGTTCTTCACCATGCTTTTTACTTACAGAATCACTAAGAAACACATGATAAGGGAACCAGAATCTGATCTCATACATGAGTCAACAACATCACAATGTGCTAAATAAATTTCTTGAACATAGATCTTTGTACCTTTACGCTTTCGATTCTGGCCAATTTTGAAGTCGCTTTTTGCATAGTTTTCGCTGAACTCGACTAATTCATCTCGATCTTGTTCATATTGTTCATAATCATCATGACGATCATCATCATCACTGTCACTGTTGCTATTATTCTTCCCACTGCCACTGGCAACGTCATTATCATAGCTGGTCCCGGCTTTTCGATCGTCGATGACAGAACCCTTGCGCGATGGCTTCTTTACATTTTTGTCGGCTGAGTGCACATCACCCAAACAGACATGCAAGACAATTTACCTAACAATAACGAATCTCCTGTCTCCCGCATTTTATTATAAGTTGTTTCTAATTAGGTCTTAATGATGGCTGCATAAAAAATGCATAAATGAGTAGACAAATAAACAGACGAACTAATGGAATGAAAAATGCACAGACAAATAAACAAACAAGCATAAAAATAAACAAAAAAATGCGTAAACAAACAATGAACAAACAAATGAATAATTAGTCAGTCAATCAACTGATCCGTCACTCAACCAACAAGAAGCCCAGCTGTCGCCAGAACAGCCAACTGTACTGGTTGTCAGTGACCTTCAAGGTCATCCAAGATCGATTACTTGCAGGTAATTTAAAAGCCAATAAGTGACTTCCTATTAGTGACTGATAGTAACCTTAACCTTGGCAGGGCCGTATCTCTAACCGTTTCCATTATATGCCGTTGGAAAACGTACATTCAACCCCCAATTTAAAAATGTTCCCCTTGCATTAGATGACTGAAATTTTGCATGCTTGAGTTCAACACCCATGGCTAATTATTTGTTTAAAAAGTTTTCCCCTATGCCCTAAAGCTTAGCCACGATACATCCATTACAGACAGACAGACAGACGGACAGACGACAACCATGCCAATAGCTCAACCGTTACTTAATCTACGGTCGGCTAAAAATGAAACAGTCAAGCAAGCAATGTAAGAGATAAGTGCCAAACTTTAAAGGAAACGTTTCAATGCAGCTTTGTTCAAGTTGCTCATCTGAAGAAGGCTGCCAAACAGCCATAGAACTACGGAATCTACTTTAAAATCAGCCATGTCACAAACCTTCGAGAAGTTTGGCAACATGTGTCTGATCGGTCTCAACAAGAGAACTGATCAACTCAGCAAATGCTCTGTCAGGCTTCCTCATCAACGTGTCCAACAAAAGCTCCACCTACATCGAATTGAATCAGACTTATTTAAAAATACGGAAACTCAACTGCCAAAGTGGAACAATTACTAGTATCAGCATTTAAACCAGCTGCAGTGCCTATGAACTTCTGAAATCCCGATCTGATGGCATTATAGAAATTATTTACATTAGTATTGATTAATACACAATACATAATTTCAGCACTGCACTGTGATATAGCGGATCAACTGGTTGACTTCGGCTATATGCTAGCTTAACTGGATCTAGCTAGCCCTCAATGGCCCAATGTGCTGACAAAGAGATTTCCTCAGACACAATGGACTCAGCGATCTACATAATTTTCACCTTCTTCTGCTGTACAAGTGCAAATATTCACTAGGCAGCTAACAATTAATGATCACGAAAACAGAATGTTGTAAAACCTAGAAGTTTCTAGGTGGGTATTTGAGATATAGGACACATAATCTCTAAGGTCTACAAATGCAATCTGAGCAAAAACAGATAATGTTAGCACTAAGCGAAAAAAACTTTTCACAGAACTGCTTACACAACATTTGCAGTTAATGATCAGCTAATAAGGAAAATTAAACATTTAAGCAAATAATCTAGTTCAGTTCTGATCAAAAACTTTTTTCACCATTTTTAGCTCACCTGGCCATCAATCTGGGTCTTGTCCCTGATCCGAGACACATCGCGGGCATTCAGTACTTTGCGACTTTGAAGTCGATTAAGCACGTCATCAGGGTACATGTTTGCCACGAGTTTGTCCCTAAATGCGGCCAGCTGCTCTTTGTGTTTGGCCGACATCAACTCGTCATCTGCCCAACACAGTTTAGAAATAATCGTTATACAGGGCAGAACACTGAGAACAGCAAAATGTCATTTCTACAATCTTCTAGCGAAATGTTCTAACTAAAACACAGTGTTGTACTGATGAATTTATTACTGTAAAATACAGTGCTCCTCTAATATAAAATGAAATATAGCAAACAAGTATGCATGTTAGTTAACCTGTATAATAACATTAAAAACATAGCAACATGTAAAAAGTTTTCTATGACTTTCTTAAAATTTCATCAACAACTGACATTCCAGCATGGTTATACTGCACAGCTGTGTTACTTCAAATGTCTCCAACTCTGCATGAAGCTTTATGCACAAGATAGATTAAGCATGGATTCATGTGATTTGCAACTTCAGCAACTTTTTACAAATTCTGTAGTTTATGACTGCTTTTTAGTTCTTAAAATATGTAAGTACCAGTAATCTGGTATGCACATTCTGTTGCGAATAACTAAACTAGAGGGCCTACCATAACACAAACAAAGTCAAAACTAATTTCACAGTTCACACTGACGATGCTATGGTCGACAAGAATTATGTGACGTAAGCGCCTCTGCATCTTCGGACTTTATGGCGCTATATACACTGTGTCTCAAAAAAAACCGGACCCCTGCTACCTTTTGCAATAACTCCAACAGTCCTGGTTCAATAGCAATAGATTTTGACAAAAATAATCATTAGAGAATCAGGACTTCATAGCATGCGTTATTTGCGAGAAATTTCAAGAACAGAATACCAGCTGAGATTTTCCTGTGGCACCAACAGTAGAGGCAACTGCACTGCAGTACTCCAAACGTCAGTTACGAAATCATTAAATGTTATGACGCCAACGTTTGAAGTTGAACGAACCGTTGATTAGCAACATCATAGTCAGAAGTTACAGCAGATGTTCAAAGTGCTGTTTCTTTACTCGAACACAGGCCCGGAGACGTCTTCTCCATTCGTCGACTGCGTCATCGACAACAGTCTGAGGTAGGCCAGACCAGACCTCCACCAAGCGCTGCTTCAGTTCATCCACATCTTTCACCGGCTTCTGGTACACACACTGCTGTACACGGCCAAAAATGCAGTAGTCAACAGGGTTGAGGTCGGGGCTGTTGGCCGGCCAGAGGTCAGACGGGATGAACGCTGGTGTCTCACGATGCAGAAACTCAATCGTCGCACGTGCCTGCTGGAAAACGTACACGTCACCTGCCAGCTGTTCAATCGCAGGAAGCATCTGCTGTCGAAGTAAGACATCTCTATAGTATGCCCCGTCCACCTTTACACCCGGTTCCACAAATATC
>Ga0209367_1008527_pt1 | contig 14013 bp, 19 predicted proteins | sample WorMetLIZISLAND2_FD_187412 | JGI IMG/M metagenome (GOLD analysis project Ga0209367, IMG submission 187412) | Marine gutless worms symbiont microbial communities from Max Planck institute for Marine Microbiology, Germany - Olavius geniculatus... ... | reverse complement strand
GTTCTAGATAGGCAGCGGTGGGCAGCGATAGTAACAATGGCGTCAGACACCAACCGCTGTTGAGCCGACGGTTATCGATAATGATGATGATGAGGAAAAGTGGTGACCATGCTGAAAGAAATCGACTACAGAGAGCCTTTAAGATCAGGGCCAGAAGGACCACGAGGCTTTTATAACACGCACAGTTAAGGAAGTGGAAGAAGGGATCAAGTCTAACCATCTGGGTCCAGCATTCAAAACCACAAAGAGTGGAGACCTGCGAGATGGGCGTTCAGTACGAAAACGGCGGCGAGCAAGTCACTCTTTTTAATGCCCAACTTTTACCATTTGCAAAGTATCCGATCGGTAGTACAGTAAACACTGTAAACACTGTTAAACGTAACCCCAATGTGTGTATTTATTCTCTAAAATATGTTAACTTGACTGTGTCGAGGTGTGATTGTGTCGCACTATAGAATAATGAGTGTCAAATACCTTTAGTCAGTAATCGTTTGTTCTTATGGTGCTTTAACGAAACAGTAGGTAATGTCACTCTTTACGGTTTTGGGAGGAACCAAAGAGTACGTGCCCTGTGTGGTTAAATGACGCCGAGCGTGAATATGCACGGAAAATACCCATTGTGTGTGTTTCGATCTGCAGTTACCCGACTATGACGTCATCTTAACCATAGATGTCGTTCGAGATTTACAAGCAGCAGCGGGTGCAGTTAGTGTATCAGTGTGTGTCGCCATTGACGTATGTGACGTCACGACCGAGACCAATACCCCCGAGGTTGAGGATAATGCCCCGGAGGATGTGGATAGTTTACCGATCAATCAATCTCACCCAGATAATTCGGCGACCTTAGCTCAAAAACAGAAGCAAGACCCGACCCTAGCTCCATGTTTGGTCCAGGATCAGGCAGGGAAAGGCGGTTTTGTGGTCCATAAAAACATATTGTATCACAAAGACGAAGTAAATGGCCAATCTGTGCGTCAGCTATGTGTTAGTTTCGTCACTATAAACCAAGTGTCTAATGTGATTCAAGATAGAACAACTGATATGTCAATGCTGGTAACTAATCACTCGAGCAGTAAACCTAAACGTAACTTAACTCTTTTGCTACCGCAAATTTTTACACCCATCCAATACCATTGGGGTCAACGTTAATTTCGGTCTGTTTTCTAAATATACCAACTTTGTTTTGCACGTAAGTTATTATTGTACGTGCAACAGCGTTGTAATAGTTGCAGCAACTGTTGCAGCATCGCAGTGCAGCAACTTTTTGCAGCAATGGTTGCTGCAACTGTTGCAGCAGTTTTTGCTGTAACTGTTGCTGCAACTGTAGCGCAACTCTTAAAGCAATTTGTTGTTAATGCAATCATAACTGTTACTACCAGCTGTTTGTTATTGGATTTATGTTTTAAGTTACAGCATCTGTTTTAGCAACTTTTGCAACAGTTTTGTGTTGCACTTGTGGGAAGTAGGCCGAATAAAATATTATGCACACTGTCAGACGACTTGCAAAAGGTGAGTATTGTTTTACGATTAAATGTTGTGCATAAGTAAACCTATAATCAACTAAACGACATTATAAAACTTCTCGTTTCATCATCAAATTTTCAATTGTTATTCATTTGTTATTAAAATAATATTCAAAATATCAGTCACTGAACAACATGATAACGTTGCTTTTCTGTTATCATTTTGGCCTAAGCTGTCAAACATGATGCTAAACAAAAACGTCAGTCAAGTAAACGTCACGATAAAAGTTCTTTGCTAGTTCATTTATTGTTCATTATAGATATCCAAGTAAACCCTAACAATATCAGTCATTAGATGACACGACAAAGTTTTTTTAGCTTCAATTGTTTTAGCAATTGTAGCAAGCCAAGTGATCTTTGCAAATAAATGCGTGGCACTTTAAACACGTGATATTGTGCAGTACATCTTTTAAACGTAAACACAGCACACAACGACCACGTTTCTTCCCAGCAATTGAGCTTGTGTTTGTCCCTGCAGAAGAATGGCTAAAAAAATGGGATTTTTGACTGCACGCCTTGCAACGTTGTCTTTGACCAGCTGTTTTCCCAGTTCTGTGAGAAAGATCCTGCGTTTGTACAAAATGCCGTTTATCCAGTTTGGGTTAAGGTGAATCCATATAATAAATGCGTTCAACGCACGCACGTCAAGTACTGTAGATCATAAAAAAAGAATCATCGGCCATCTGCGGGTCATTCTTTTGCCATCTGGTCACTCCGGCTTTCGACGCATTACAATCAAAAACCATTCTGGGTTTGGCTTTTTCTGAGTTGTTAACTTCTGCAGTGTCATCCTCACTACAGAGCAGGACGAAAACTCGACCCTTCTTAGGGCAATAGGAAACAAGTGTGGCACTATCTTGAAATGCGAAAATAAAAGTGTTTTCCTGTGTGCCTCTTGTCTCCGTCATCTTTGTTGGTAGCTCTCGTTTGTTTTTGCGTATTGTTTCGAAAACAGTCATTTGACGTTTAGCAAGTTCTCGAGCCAAACTAATGCTCGTAAAAAATTGTCACAAGTAACATTTCTTCCTGATTTTTCCAGTCCACTTACCAAGTCCAACACTACTCGCTGCCTTTGGTTTACTTCTAAATTTTGTCTTTTTTCTCGTCCGGTGTAAAATTGCATGTTGTTTACGTAGCTTGTCATGCTATTACACAGAGCCCAGATATTGATTCCATACTTGCTAGGTTTTGAAGAAATAAACTGACGAAACGGGCATCGGCCGCAAAAGGTAACGAGCTGCTTATTGACTGTCACATTTTTGTTTGAGATGTAGTAATCTTGAAAAGACTTTACCCAAAGTTCAAAAACATCTTGATTAGGAGCCAGTTTGTCAGTGCTCTTTGTACGACTACGTGCAGCCGCATCATCAAACTGAATGCATCTAGATATGACTGTGAATCTGTTACGTGTTATCGATCGACTAAAAAGCAGCACGACTATTTTCTTCGTTCCACAGTGACATCACGGACTGATTTTGGCTCTTCATGACACCGACGAAAATCAACAGTCTAAGGTAACAGTACATTTTTAATGTTATCAACATCTGCCCACTGATGTCCGTAAACAAGTCGCCCTTCTTTGTTTGTCCAGTCAATTATTTGCTGCAGCAATGATGGTGTAAGAAACAGTTGAAATGCGGACTCAGCTGTATCAACGTTACGAACAGCATACATCGTCGGTCCCGGAGTGATGTTTCTTGCAGCACGTCTGCCTTCGGTGTTGCGCTAAGGATTTTCATACAGAGTTTCTTGGTTGTTTTTTGAACGGCATATCGGACCTTGATCTACTTCGACATCTGCTAAATTTTTACATTCGCCGTTACTTGCAGCTGCAAAATGGTTTTCAAGAACATCTACTTCTCCGTCATCGCTAGACTGTTTACCGTAACTTGCTTCAACATCATCATGACTGTCGTCACCATCTAATAGTTTACTCATCAAAATCTGACAAACTTAAGCAGCATTGTAAACTATTTACCACAAACTAATTTACCATTAATAGCAGACGCCATTTCTGATGTTTACTTAAAATATATACTATATGCAAATGCACATAAAATAGTTATTTATATAGTATCTGAAGATTTATCATGTACCGGCATCTGGGATCAACGTTGACCCCAGCTAGTATTTAATGTAACTGTTAACTAAATAAAGTTAATTAATAATCAATTACATAAATTTGTTATACGCAAATGAAATATGTGTAAAAACGTTTTAAAAGTCAAAAAATTACAGAATTTTGTTGTACACGATTACGGAGAAACAACGCCGCGAAGTTGCGTCTGGAGTCAACGTTGACCCCATGGTAGTAAGACGGTTAAAATTAAGTATGTCTTATGGAGCATACGCTGTTGTGATGCTGTGTGTTTTATTTGTTTTACTGATTGCCTGCGTGGCACAATGTTTTGTGACTGATGATCGTGATGGTATGTTTGGGAATGTACTAACCCCCAACCCCCATATTTGTTGTGTCGAGTTGTATGCTGCCTAGTCAGCAATTCGAAGACGACAAGATCGCACACTTTTAGCCCGATCAACAACAAAAACTTTGCCAGCTGCTCGACGAGTTCGTCGACCACTCGACGACCGACCCGGGAGGTGCGACGCAGTCGTGCATCGAATCCAGACCACCGACGGGTTCGTGCCTCTTCAGATGCGTCCCTACCGTGTGCCAGACGCATTCAAGCCGGAGGTTGACCGCCAAATCCAGGACCTGCTCGACAAAAGACTGATACGACCGTCGAACAGTTCGTTGGCGAGTCCGATCGTGTGTATTGCCAAGAAGGGCGGTGGTGTTCGCATTGCCTGTGATTATCGTTACCTGAACTCGTTTACTGTCGGAGACGCTCACCCGATGCCGAACATCGACGAAATGCTGTGCAGTATCGGCAACGGACAGTTTATCAGTACATTCGATGCGCGTTCTGGCTACTGGCAGATACCGCTGGCATAAGAACATTGCTGGCTGACTGCATTAGTAACGCATGACAATTTCTACGAATGGCTTCAGATGCCATTCAGTCTCAAGAACGCTGGAGCAACAATTTTATTCGCGCTGTTCGATCTATGTTGTGACCGATTCATGATTTTGCCGACTCGTATATAGATGATATTGGGGTAAGCTCGCAAGATTGGGAAAGCCATTTATATCACATCCGTCGATTTTTGCGCATTGTGCGTAAGGCCGGCATGACCCTGAATTTGGCCAAGTGCGAATTAGACAAGCCCGAAGTGAAATTTGTGGGACGACTGGTTGAATCAGGAAACCATCGACCCGATCTGCAACGTTTGCAAGGCTTGGCCAAAATCGAGGTTCCCCGCACCAAAAAGAAGCTGAGAGATTTGTTAGGATTTTTTTGCTATTACAGGAAATGCATTTCTCATTTCTTAGCCATTGCCATACCCCTCACCGTCCCAAATTTTGTTGCCATAACAATAGGTTCGGTCGGGGAGAAAATGCAATTGGCAGCATTCGATGGGCCATTTTCGAAAACCCCCTATAGGCGCAAAAATCTCGCAAAAATCTCCTACGCAAGCCGAGTTATAGCCCATTATGTTCCAAATTTTGTTGCCATGGCAACCAAGGAGAGTCCGGGGTAAAATTAAATGACACCGTTAAATTTGCCATTTTCGAAAACCATATTTTAAAACCAAAAATTACGACTCTATCTTATGCACAGCCAAAGTTATGACCGTTTAAAGAATTGCTTAATTTTTCCCATAGGCGTTATTGTAATTTTTTCGATTTTTGCGGATAAATACGTTAAATATTAATTTTGATTTTTTAAACTTTAAAAGGCACATCCTTGCGTGAGACCGCGTCATTTGAGCCATCGCGCGCAAAAATCTGCGGAAGGGTCTGACCTGTAGGTAAATTGAAGAAAAAAAGGTATATGGATAGCTATAAAAATTTTTGCGTATATTTTACCCATTTGCCGGGCAGCTCCCCTTGAAGAAATTTGCATAAAATTTTGCGTGAGGCGTCTTCTTGCCAACTTAATCAACCGTGCCAAATTTTATCTTAATCGGGTCAGGGGTTTTGTTCTGTGGGGGGAGGGGTCAAATTTTTGGCTTTCCCATAAGAAAGAGAAGTCGTTGTTAACACAGGACTTGAACTACCGTTTAGCCTGTAATAAATCTGGTCTGTTAAAGCAAATAGTAAAAATGTTGTCAATACGTCATATTGTACGGTTAAAACGAACGAAATACGATTGTAATTGGGGCTCCAATTTAGAACCCTCTGGGGGAGCTCGCAGTGCCCTTAAACTTTTTAGCTGCATTTATTAGCCCTACTTCTAAGCGAAACGATTGAAACGTAAGAAAAAGAAAAAAAAACAAGGAAAAAGGTGGAAAGAAATAGAGGCAAAAAAGGAAAAATTTTTTTACAAAACTTATCACAATAGGGATGCTACAGCCCCAACTTTTAAGCAAAACTGTATGTATGCTACACAAATCATGAAGTGAGTAAGTAACTGAGTAGGGATTAACGTCCCACCCGACACAATATGTAATTTCGGGGATGGACTTTTTAGGCAAAATTGCACGTACACATAATAACGGAACAAAAAGTTTAACCTTTACAATAAAATGGAACAGACAGTTTAACCCTCTCACTACCGCAATTTTTTACACCCATCCGATATCACTGGGGTCACCGTTGACCCCAATCACTTATGTCCATTTTTAACACATTTTTGCATGTAAGTTTGCTTCTGATTTGTTATTTATTTGTTATAATTAATTTCATATGCAACAACTGTTGTAACAATATTGTAAATGCAACTGTTGCAGTAGTTGTTGAAACAATATTGTAACAGTTATTCTGGCAATTGTTGGTACAATTATAGTACTTAGTTATTGTAGTTGCAGCCAATGCAATTATTGCAGCAGATGTTGTTTTCATATTTGCTGCAACAGCTGCCGCATCATCATCATCATCGACGCGAAGCGTTCAGCCGTAGCATTCCGCCGTTGCGATTTGTCGCCAGAACGAGCGATCTTCTGCCAGCTGTAGAGCGTCGGTCACTAATATTTCCGTGTCTCGGCAGATCTGATGAATCCAAGTGATAGGAGGTCGACCACGAGCGCATTTCCAATCAGGAGATAATCGGGCACTGTTTTGTGCTTCACAGCAAGTCCGAAAGATCTGGTTTGCTGGAACGTCCTTTGTAAGTCTGGCAACATGACCGAACAGTCCGAGTCTTTGCTTGCGAACGATGGAAGAGGCTGCCAGGAGACCGGTCAGGCGTGAGATTTCATTGTTAAATACAAGATCGTACCATCTAATGTGAAGTATCCGTCGCTGACACCGTGTGTGAAAAGATTCCAATCGTTTCCAGTCTGCTTGTGTAAAAGTCCAAGTTTCTGAGCCATAGAGGAGAACTGCCAGCACGAATGTGGAATATATACGAATTTTCGTTGGCATGGTAAGATTTGGTTGATTCCAGATGTGATCTAGGCGTTTTATTACTCCAGTGGCAAGTCCAATACGTCGGGTACATTCGGAACTGGACATTTCTGTTGCTCGTTTGGATGCTGCCCAGGTATGTGAAGTCTTGTACTGGTTCGACAGTGTTACCAGTGACTACTACTGGAGAAGGTGTCGGCGCACAGCCGAGGTTCTGGATCTTCGTTTTGCTCCGTTTTGCTGCCGCAGCTGTTGCTAAATTAGCAATTGTTGCCCAAAAGTTGTTGCAACTCTTGCAGCAACTGTTGCAGCAATTGCGACAGTGTTTGTTGCAGCAGTTATAAAAATTTTTGCAGCAGATGTTTTTGCCACATTTGCTCGAACTGTTGCAGCAGTTGTTGCAAGAGTGTTTCAGCAGCGGGTGACAGTCTTTGTTGCCGCAGTCATAGTAATAATTGCAGGAAATGTTGTTGTCAGATTTACCGCAACAATTGCATCATTCGTTGTGTCATCAACTATTGCAACAGTTGCTGCAACTGTTGCAGCAACTGTTGCAGCAGACGTTACATAAATAATGGAGCAAAGGAAACAACGTCTTTGTTGCAACAGTTATTGTAATTATTGTAGCAGATGTTGTTGCCAAATTTTTTGTAACTTTTGTTGTATAAACAGTTGTTGCAAGCATGTCTGCAACTGTTGCAGCAGTTTTTGCAAGAATGTTGCAGCAACGGTTGACAGTCCTTGTTGCAGCAGTTAGTATACTTATTGCAGCAAACGTTGTTGCCACATGTGTTCAATCTGTTGCAGCAAGTGTTGCACCAGTTGTTGCAAAAAAGTTGCAAAAGTGGGTGACAGTCTTCGTTGCAGTAGTTATTGTAATTATTGCAGGAGGTGTTGTTGCCAGATTTGCTGTAAATTTTGCAGCATATGTTGTTGTGTTAACAGCTGTTGCAAAAGTTGCTGCAACTGTTGCATGAGTGTTGCAGCAGTAGATGACAGTCCTTGTTGCAGCATTTATAGTAATTAATGCTGCAAATGTTGTTGCCACATTAACTGTGATTTTTGCAACAGCTCTGTTCTATTTGCATTTGTTGGAAAAATTGCTGCAACGGTTTAAGCAACCGTTGCTATGCTATGATAAAAAGTAATCGCTGTATTCTAACGTTTTAAAGTTGCAACAGTGGAGATTTTTTAGAACTTTATAAAGATGTGGACAAAAGTTTGATGTTTTGTTTATCGACTCAATGTGTAGTTATTTGCAACTGCCACATTTATTGTTGCAACAACTGTTGTCGCAAGAGTTTCTTGAACAGTTGCGGCAACTGTTTCTGCTATTGCTGCAACTGTTCAAGAAATTGTTGCAGACATGTTTGCAACAACTGTTTATACAACAAAAGTTGCAGGAAATCTGGCAACAACATCTGCTGCAATAATTACAATAACTGTTGCAACAAAGACTTGTTTCTTGTTGCTGCATTATTTTTGTAACGTCTGCTGCAACAGTTGTTGCAGCAGTTGCAGCAACTGTTGCTACAGCTGATAACACAACAATTGATGCAATTGTTGCAGTGAATTTGGCAACAACATTTCCTGCAATCATTACAGTGACTGTGGCAACAAAGACTGTCGCCCGCTGCTGCAACACTTTTGCAACAACTGCTGCAACAGTTCGAGCAAATGTGGCAACAACAACTGCTGCAAAAAATTTTATAACTGCTGCAACAAGGACTGTCGCCCATTGCTGCAACACTTTTGAAACAACATTGCAGCAGTTGCTGCAACAGTTGCAGCAACTCTTGCAGCAATTGTTTATACAACAACAGTTCAACAAATTGGACAACAAAATTTGCTGCAATAATTACAATAATTGCTGCAACAAAAACTGTTACTCGCTGCTGCAACACTCTTGCAACAACTGTTGCAACAGTTCGAGCAAATGTGGCAACAATATCTGCTGCAAAATTTTTTTATAACTGCTGCAACAACCACTGTCGCCCGTTGCTGCAACAATTGTTGCAACAGTTGCAACAACTTTTGCAACAATTGTTTATACAACAACAGTTTAGCAAATTTGGCAACAGAATTTGCTGCAATAATTACAATACTTGCTGCAACAAAGACCGTCACCCATTGCTGCAACACGTTTGCAACAACTGCGGCAACAGTTGCTGCAACAACTGTTGCAACAAATGCTGCAACAAGTACTGCAATGTTCCAACAACTTTTGGGCAACAATTGCTAATTTAGCAACAGCTGCGGCAACTGTTGCAGCAAATATGACAAAAACATCTCCTGCAACTACAATAACTACTATAATTGCAACAACAATTGTTAGAATAACTGCTGCAATATTGTTGCAACAATTACTGCAACAGTTGCATTTACAATTTTTACAACAATTGTTGCATATGTTATGTATAACAAATAAATAACAAATTAGAAGCAAACTTACATGCAAAAAGGTGTTAAAAGTAGACAAAATGATTAGGGTAAACGTTGACCCAAATGGCATCGGATAGGTGTAAAAAATTTGCGGTAGTAGGAGGGTTAAATCTCGTGATGCATTGACCATTCAAAGTCCATATCATCCCAGTTAACAATTTGGAACTTTGATTTGACGTGTTTGATTGTCTTATCTTTTCAGCGTTTACACACCACAGTGTGTAAATATAGTGCAGTACCATTTTATTTTTCATGCAATTAATTCACAGGCTGTGATGCATTACAAGTTGTCAGTATCATTATTAGTATTTTATTTTATTTTTTATAAACAGACCTTATTTTATGGTTGGCTCCAGTGATGTAACAATAATTTTTTCAAGACTAAGTTCACAAATTTTCAAATGTTGACAAAATTATTTTCGTCAACATATATAAAGTTAGATGTCACAAAATATGCAATGCAAATATGCGATGCCAGTTGCTGGTAACCATAATATTTTTTCTCCATGCGTAGTTGACTGCAGTCAAGGTTGGGTTGTTTGTTTATTACTGACATCCCAAACTAATAAATGGCAGCAGCAATATGTAGCGGCGTAATTAAATCTACGATCTGTAAGGTATTTTCGATTAAGTTACATAGTCCTTGTGCTGTCACTAAAACAAAACAAGAAAAGCCTTAGCAGTAATTAACTGTCACGTTTTGCTTTTCTGTTGGTCATGCATGTGAAATAGATATCCAAGCTCATAGAAAAGACAAAACTCTCGTAAATACATGTGACTTGAGTGCACAGCTACATGTTACCAAACGGCAGTAGACTCCAGCATCTAATCTTGTTTTTTTTGCATTTAGTTGACCATGAATAATCGCCCTTTTTTATGGAAGTACTATATAACTCAAATTGTATGTTTTTGCATTTATTTAGCCATGAACATTCGGCCTGTCTTTGGCGCAAGTACCCCATAACTCAAGTTGTGTGGTTTTAAATGTAGATTAAAAATGTATGTCAAGTTATATGGTTTAAACAACACAAAACTTTGTCATTTCTGCAGATATTAGCTTGATTTTCACACATGTGATGCGCCGCAGTGTTCTAAACCCACAGGGCTACTTACTTGCAAAAAACATATAATTGAAGTTATATGGTATTTGCTCTCAACTTTTTAATTATTATCACCATCAGAACGCGTAGTCGACGGTGGATTGTTGCGCTCTCCACTCCTCCCGATTATCAGTTTATAACGTAGTTGTTGTAGCGTGTGAGCCATATTACTTTTTATGTTTTGCTGTTTATTACAGATTTTTTTCGTGTACAAAATGTCTATATGGCTGCTCATGGCAAACCAGCTCCAAATCCTATATCGTCTGAGCAAGTACAGTATACAAAAATGACAGCTTTGTCGTCACCGCCGTGTGGAAAAATATGTTCTTATGACTGGGATGCCAGAGAAGACGGCAAATATTATCCACTTCTTCACAAAGTCGTCAGTTGTCCAAACACTTTTTACCGCATGGCACACAGTCCATACTTAGTCATTCGACCTCCGCCGCGCAATCCGCCACCGAATATGCTGAATAATTTTACCATGGACGGTCAATGTCCAGTTTCCCATATTATGTATATCGACAACAGTTCGGGTGCCAAAAAGCCTGCACCGAAAGTTTTTAAAAAAAACATGTTTCAAAAGCTTTTAGCACAAGACAATGTGACCAATGTCAACCATTACAAAGATAAGAACGTGCTAAAACCCGCTCTTGTCAAATACAAACATCTTATACAAGAAAAACGCGTCGCTGTTGTCGGCACCGAACGGCCGTGGGCTGAAGCAATATTGTTGAATCTTGGTGCCAAAAGCATTACTACCATTGAATATTTAGAACTGGTTATTGAACATGAACGGGTAGAGACGGTTACACCTTACCACTTAGCCGAACAGTTTATTAATGGACAAGCTGTTCCGTTTGATACAGTATTCTCGTACTCATCACTGGAACACAGCGGACTTGGTCGCTATAGCGATCCCATAACGCCTTTTGGAGATTTGGAAGCGTCAGCTCAAGTGTGGTGCATGGTGAAGCCGGGAGGGCATTTTATACTAGCAGTGCCGGTGTCAAACAACCGAAATAATTGTTCCATAGTTTGGAACGCACACCGTATATATGGATCAGTACGCTTGCAGCATCTCACCGCCAACTGGCGTGTTTTAGAGGATTTTAATGCAATGGATTATCGCAGGCATCGCATTTTTGTACTCCAAAAAATATTAATGGATTAATTAATTTGCGACTTAATGCCGATGACACACAGTCAGATATCAGAGTCGAAAGTCGACTCCGGTACCGATTTTTGAGGTCGATTTTTCATACCGAATCCACTCGAGATGAAAAATCGGCGCCGAAAACAAACATGGCAAAATGCAGCGTAAAAATCACAAATTTCCCGTATAATCTGCATTTATAGTACCGGATATAACAAAATAAAAAATTTAATCATTATCATCATCATTTTATTTCGTTCATAGACACATAGCATGACATTTTAAAGGTTACAAGTAATAAACTGGAACTACAAGGTTGAAACAACACTGATAGCCGCCCATAAGCCTAAATAATACAAAACACATGCAAAATAAACGAGCAGTTTAAAAACACTTCAAAAATACGGCAAAATCAACAAAGCCTATAGACTGTTTAAAGGTGTTGATACTTCTAAAATTAAAACTACTTGGTAATGAATTCCAAACGTTTATAATGCGCTCACAGAAAAACGACGAGCGTGCACTATGATTTGTACGATGCCTGTAAAGTTTAAACTGATGACCGCGTGTTGACACAGCAGAACAAAACTCAAACAAATTTATATCTAGATCCACATGACCAGAAAGAATCTTGTAAGTTAATATTAAATCAGCATGTAATTGACGAAGCTCTAGGCTGAAAATGCTTAGGCGTATTAGACGTTCTTGGTAAGTAAAACTTCTTAATCCATGTAATCGCTCAGTGAAACGCCTCTGTACGTTTTCTATGGCCTGAATATCCTTTATAGTACACGGTGACCAGAGTAGAAAATTATATTTTAGAAAACGTCTGACGTACACTAAAAAGGCACGTAATAGGAGACAAACGTCACGTGACTCAAAAGCCCGCAGTATTAAATTAGCACGCCTATAAGCCTTAACAACAATGTTATTGATGTGGTTTGTTTGCGACAAATCCCTAGACACAATCACACCAAGATCACGCTGAGACTGCACAACCGAAAGAACTACACCATGAATTGACAATATAGTACCAAACTGTAATATACCAATATTTAAAACACAGCATTTATCAACAGATAGGCTAAGCTGCCACCTGTCAGCCCATTGTACAAGGTCACTTAATGCACCTTGCAGCTGCTCAATGTCAATAACGTTTAAAATTTTTAGATATAACTTTACATCATCGGCAAATAATTGCCCAGAAGTACCGTGTTTACGAAGGGTAGTAGCAAGTCCATTTATATAGGCTAAGAACATTATAGGTTTTAACACACTGTCTTGCACAATACCACTAACAAGCTCAATCACATCAGACAACTCTGAACCAACCTTAGTACACATTTTGCGACCACAGAAAAAGCTTTTTAGCCAAAGTAGTACATTATCACGAATACCATAACTGTGTAGTCTGTAAAATGACTTGGCATGTGAGACAACATTAAAGGCTTTTGAAAAGTCAACATAAATAACTGTAGTCTGTTCACGAGATTGGATAGATAACGACCAATCATTATAACACTTTAACAAGTTAGTACATGTTGATCGCTTGTTCAGAAAACCGTGTTGGTCAGGACTTAGTATATTATTTAGCAGTAAATGATCACATATTTTTCTAGACACAATCCTCTCCATAACCTTGCTCATAACGCATGTTAGAGATATAGGTCTATAATTAGAAAGCGATCCTGTAGCACCCTTCTTAAACACAGGTATAACAACAGCCTTACGCCAAAGGTCTGGAACAAAACCAATAGAGATAAACTGGCCAAAAAGCAAAGATAACGGCCTGCACAACGAATTACACAATTTCTTAATTAGCATAGGAGGAATACCATCTGGCCCTGATGACAATTTGCACTTGAGTTTGCGAATAGAGTTAAACACGTCGTAATCGCTGATAATAATGGAATCAAGAACGGTATCAAAAAAGACAGTGTCAACATGTGGAGTAACTCCATCATCAACGACACCGACAGAAGCAAAGTATTTGTTAAATGCATTAGCTTTATCAATATTTTCAGTATACACTTTACCACAGTCTCCAACAATTGCACCAATAGAACTTTTATTAGATATCCGCTTGTTTATGAACCGATAAAACTGCCCTAGGCTATCCGCTTCGATGATACGTTCTTCTTCACACATGTCCCTTTCACGAACCAATTTTCTCCAATAACAAACAAGCTCACGGTATTTACCACGAAGCTGCAGATCATTTGGACACGATTTTAACTGACTCCATATCTTTCTTTTGTCGGCCATACACTTACGAAGTTTACGAGGGAGAGCACGTGATGTGTGGCCAGTGTTATTGTTAACACGCACATTACGGGATGGAACAAACATGTCAATTGCATTCCACAGTATAGTAATAAAGGC
>Ga0209367_1008526_pt1 | contig 14015 bp, 5 predicted proteins | sample WorMetLIZISLAND2_FD_187412 | JGI IMG/M metagenome (GOLD analysis project Ga0209367, IMG submission 187412) | Marine gutless worms symbiont microbial communities from Max Planck institute for Marine Microbiology, Germany - Olavius geniculatus... ... | reverse complement strand
TGTGTCCACGTCCGTGCGTCCAATATTTGAGGCGCCATATCTCCATAACTGTGCCACCATGGACCACCCATAGGAAGTCGACCCCCAGGAGTCGAATGGTCACGTGACTAATGACGTCACGTGACCCCGAAAGGTCAAGGTCGTGACTCCATTATTTTTGAGGCGCCATGTCTTCACAACAGTGCAAGACAGACGCATGGTGACGATGGACCATTTATAGTAAAGCCCTGGTGACGAATCGAATAGTCTTGTGACTGAAAATGTTCATTGTTTAGTTAAAATAATAGAGAAGGATGATGGGATCATTGCTGCTGTACAATATGAAATTAAACTGTTTAATTTTTTTCTACCACTGATTATATTCATACGGACATATACCGTAAGCTGTCGAAATGCATTGGACAGACTCCGTGTTCGTATTAACAGTGTCTTGTTTTTAATGCATTGCATGCACATATGAACAAAGTGGGAAAATGTGTGGGCCCAATGCCCACATATTATATGCCATCCGCTTGATCTTTGACCTTATTGACCCAAAACTGGCACATCAGTCACTCCTACTGTACTTCCTGGAGCGTTCACAGCGATTTAGTTTTTGTAGAATTTTTTGTTATCAAGTTAGGAGCCCGTATGGAACAGTTGGACAGGACTGGTAAATGGATGGGCGCAGCCGGACGGTGGCGGCTTGTAGAGCGGCTTTTTGGGGACGGCCGCATAATAACGTGCTGGTGCTGGTTGTCAATATATAAGCTGTGTAGCTTATGATTGAATGTTTTTTTCCAACAAATTCGTAATATTAAATCCACTGATGTTCTGAGCTGTTCAGTTGGCCTATTAAGTCTAAAACAGATGAGGAACAGAAAACTAGAAATTTGGACAGGGCCCGAAGTGAAACCGTCCAGCGCCGTAAGTCCGATTGGGGGTGGCTGCTTACTCGTTAAGTTGTCAATTACAGATGTGTTAAAGTGCCCCTCTCTAAAAATCCCTGAACGGATCTTGCTGAAATTTGGCCTTAGTTTCTTCCAGGTAAGGGTCGTCGTCTTTCTCTCTCCAATTTTGGTCTTGTTCCACTGTCCGGTTTCGGAAAGCTAGAAAATAAAAAAATAACAAGTAGAAAAAAACAGAGTGAAAACATAAGGCCCGCCGTTACTACGTACGAGCGGGCTAATGAGAAACGTTTAGATGTGTCTGTGCGTATGTGTTTGTAGATACTGTGATCAGCTGCTGACGTGTGACATAGACAGATGCTGCACGCAGCTGCTGCAGTCACTAACAGCCCAACGGCACTCAGCTTCATCTCATCTCAATCATATCAACTCACATCTTCATCGCCCAGCGGTACGTCAGTTATACCCCGTTTACACGATGAAGCAAACATGAAGCAAAAATGAAGCAAACTTATTCAAAATACACGTGCATGACGTGTGCTCTAAGTTTGCTTCATGTTTGCTTCATCGCGTAAACAGGGTATTAGTCAAATGGTTAGGGCGTCAGCTTCGCGATGAACAGGTCACGGGTTCGACTCTCGGTCACCCAGCTGCCATGCAACGACTCTTATTTACTAGGATGTGCCTCTGTTAGGGCTTTGCCAGAACACCACTGGGGGAGCTTACAGTGCTTTCGGACACTTTAACTGAATTTGGGAAATGCGGACGGGGGGCAAGGAGTAATTTCTGTTGAATTGAGTTGGCAATTTTTTGTGTTGAAATGTGGGTAAGCAACTGTTCACTCGCCAGTTCCATGGCTTACCATGTCAACTAGTGTGTAGTCCAATGTGTAGGCATAGTCAGCGTTTACAGTAAGACAAATCTCAAGAAGGTTATGTGTGTTATTTGTGTGATTCAGGCGCGTCAGATTGTATTTGGAATTCGTGAAGTGACTCGATGTCTGCGCAGTAAGTCGTTGCTCGCCGTCATCATCTCACCCAATGCCAACGCCAGAGGTCAGCAAAAACGAATCATTACTTGTATTTATTTACGTACTAATCATTCGGTTTAAACACACGTTATGTCATTTGCTGTAGCAGTGACGAATTAGAAGTGCGGGGAAAATCACGTGTCACTCACTGCAGGAAAGCACACTCGTACAGAGTAGATTTAAGTCAGTTGGCATGAGCCAGCTCAGCTGGCATTGATTGTTGCATTTTCAGCCGACCTTAGGCCTACTTAAGTAACGGTCGAGCTATTGGCACGGTTGTCGTTTGTTTGCCTGTCACGGATGTATTGTGGCTAAACGGTGCGAGATAGGGCTTAGTTTGCTTTGGATCACTAATAGGAAGTTGCATATTAGCTTTTAAATAACATTAAAATCGATGACTTTGGATGACCTTGAAGGGTCATAACGGTTTGGCCGCAATTTTCAATCGAAAGTTTCAAGCTGTAAGTGGCCATAGGCCTATCTCATAAACGGTGAGAGATAAGGCCAAGGTTGCTATTGATCGCATACGCCCTTTCAAATGAAATGAAAAGCATCGACCTTGGAAGACTTTGATGCTCATTTACAACCAGTACGGTCGACTATCTTAGCACAGCTGGTTTTTTTGTTTTGCTTATTTCACAAAAATGAAATTTGCAGCTATTGGTTTTTAAAACTTCTTATTTACTGTTTCTGTAAACTAAAATTTGTATTGTTGTGTAATGAATAAATATATTTTAAATGAGACAAATTAAATACTTACACACTCACAGTAGAAAGCCATAACTGCGAGTATGATTTAAAAACTAGGCCTATTTATGATTTGCTGACTGCTGTGTTTTTCTTCGTATTTGAAATACCTGTTACATGATAAAAAGTACGCTATTAGTTAATATGTATACAGCAGAATGTTAAACGTAGTTTTGTACTCTATACGAGACTGGACCAAACAGATCCCGGTCTGTAGCGCATTAGAGACTTGCGTTGATGCGCTATACAAATGTCTTTAGATTAGATTAGATTAGATTGTAGACAGTTTGCCCATAGGAGTCATCATTTTGTATTGTTCCTGGCGCCAAGCGCGTCGTTTTGCAGGATTTTAGCAACCGTTGCAGTTTAGCGGCCCTTTTCCAACAAATTTTTGTTTCTCGAAGCGGCAACGCAATTTCCACTTTGACTCATGCCGCGAGGGGCAAAGGCTCACCAACGTTTTCATAATGAGGTTTCATGGTCTACTTCTCAGAAGTGGCCACAACGCTGCTAATAGCTGTGGGTTGATCGATCTGTGTACACGCGACAGTGTTTTAGTGTGTCAGCGCGGGCAGGTGGCATTGGTATTATCGATTAGCCTAACTGGTTGACGCACCTGCTTACGTCGCTAGGCCCACAATTGGTCTGCTATTGATGCTTGCTATAGCTGAGATTGATTGATGGTGCGATGTGGGTGGCCAGGCTGCTGATCAGAGAAGGAGACTCAAAGAGAGAGAGAAAGAGATCCCCCACACACGCGCTTAGCGTGTCGTTCACAGATTCCTCGTCTCTTTGTGGATCAGTGTGAATGAATAGAAGGTTTTCATTGCATGATAAGTGTATGTTAAACGATTGTCTGGGGTGGGTACGAATCATAAAATTTATTATAGGTCCAGCCGTCGGGAACAGCTGCTGCAGCAAGAACTTGGAACAGTCTGCCGTTCCGGCAGAAGTGACGTCATTAAAATGCTAGCAATAATTCAAGACAAAACTCAAGACTCTCGTTTTCAACTAATTTTCCATAGTTTGCTATGTTAGTTGTAAGTTTGTAATGTGGTGATTGCGGCGTTGTAGCTGTAGACAAGTTCGACGCGGTACTTCAATCGTTCACCAGCGAATGTGTCAAGCAGAATGTTCCGTGTGTGTTTGCTCTGGATCGCAAGGCTTTGGGTCGAGTCTGTGCCAAGCCTGTACCTATCAGTGTCATTGGCATACTCAGCAACGCTGGATTGGAGGTACTGTTTCGCTAGTGCTGCCCTCTAAGCTTACTGAGGTATTTCGAGTAGGCCTACATATTATGAACACGAGGAAGGTGTGTATATTTTAAAGTTAGGCCTTGCTTACAAGCTAACTCCCTTCTTCTTATGATTAATTCTAGTCAATTTTTGGCCGACCGTACTTAAGTAACGGTCGAGCGTATAGCAAGTTTGTCGTCTGTCCGTCCGTAGCGGATGTATATTGTGACTAAGCGTTAGGTCTTAGTGGGAAACTTTTTACACGAATAACTTGCCATGTGTCTTAAACTTGGGCATGCAAAATTTCAGCGATTTAGTACAAGGGAAACATTTTTAAATTCGGGGTTGAATGGACGGGGGGTAGGAAAAATGTGCATTTTCAACGGAAAACTGGCCATATCTCGGACACGGTGAGAGATACGGTCAAGGTTAATATTAATCACTAATAGGAAGTGGCATAAGCCCTTTCAGATGAAATGAAGCTCATCGACCTTGGATGAACTTGAAGGTCACTGACAACCAGTACGGTCGGCTATTCTAGCGACAGCTGGGCTTCTTGTTTTTTTACTGTCACGGTGCTGCTCTGCAGTTCTTGTAATATTACACAAAGGTTAAAGGTGGTGTATGGCTATTTGTGAAAAAACCGCCGTAGAGTTATGGAGCGTCACCTGCCACATAGGATCAAACAGTGTTACCTGCCACCCAACACAGACGAACACGCCCTGTTTTAATCCAACCCAAGCAGACCGGTACTTGATTTACCCATACCCTGAAGGGATGGAAGACTGAAGTTGAACTGACCTTGGTAGTTGGTTATATACCGAGCTGGTTTGCCTGCCCGCAGTCACCCATCCGAGTAGTAACTAAAAAGCAGTCAGACCTCCGCCAACGCCATGTTGTTCGCCAGGTGGCAGCACCATATTCGGTTTGGCAGCGGTTTCCCTTATGCCCCATTGAAAGCAGTGTTAACGAAAATTTTAAAGTGATCCAGAATCCAGGATTCTATCCGGATAACCTTTAAAATTGAATCACTGATATTTTTTGCCATTCCCAACATTGACAGAAAATTTCAGAAAGATCCGTCCACAACTTTTCGAGTTATCTTGCTCACACACAGACAGACAAAGTCTGGCAAAAACGTAACCTCTTTGGCGGAGGTAACTACTTGATAGCGACTTGACCGGGAGTCGATCTTACGACATTTTGATCATTAAGTCTAGCATCCTAACCGTTACGCCACCAAGAGAGTTGTCTTCATTAAATGACCTCACTGAAAGATCTGGTGACAATATTCGCCTAAATGGCGATTTTGGAAACTTCAGTTTTTAAGATGGATTTGTTATAGGCTGTTACATATATACATGACGATCTTTGTGTGAACGTTGTGTGCAGGAATTGTTCGACAAGCTGATAAACTTGACGCGCAGTGCTCGGGAAGACTACAGAAGACTGGCGTCGAGCGTCGAACAGCAAAATACTTCAAACGTTTCACAGTTTTCACCGGTAACTCACCAAGCGTCAGATAAAGACCTTGTTACAGTTTGCGCTAGTCAGGTGCCATCAACTTGTCGCAATGGGTTTGTTATTCACTCGTCTTCGGACAAAAGCTGCTCAACGCTACCATCGACCAATGGTCTACAGGAGGATATACATTAGTGGAGAAGATTTCGACCTTGAGATGTTAGCCATCTCCCTCTACGTCAACAGCGTCCTCTAATCGCGAATGAACTGCACAGTTTTATGGCCACTCTACTTGTTGCTTGACGCCCACTCTCCAGGGAACTTCTGCGAATATTTGCATAAACTTTTTGCTGCTAGAAACTACAGAGTTCTTCGGGGCCACATATTGCTGCTGACAGTATTCACCCATCCATGTACTAACCGGGCCTGGCGTAGGACAACTACGTTGGTCAGACAGGACATAACGTGCTAACCACGTCAGCAGTTTATTCAGCATAACTTGTGTAAAGTGTATGCTCATTCTGATGTCATTGAGCCAACTGTATTTTTTTCCTACTGCCGCTGTTCCTGCTGTTTAGAAGTAGAACGGCTTTGCTTATGCTGGGACTGAGTGTCGGCAATGGACCCTGCACAAGCTCCACCGACGCAAGCTCCACCGACGAATAATCATGGCGGCGTGGCAATACGCCAAAGCCCCCCCCAATTCTAGCTTGATGGAAAATTTTCTGTTTGTCAGAAAATTTGCTTTAGAAATTTAAATGTGGTGGCCTAAAATCCACATTTTATGGAAATTCAGGAGCAGAGTTAAAATTTTGATGACCATAAACGTTTCTGTTGGAGATGTGCAGCTGTCTGTTACAGAATCAACTTCCTGTCCCCCTCCCAACTTTGTTAACACATGACAGCGTCGGGAGACACAGACCGTTATTAAACATTTAATTGGGCTGAAGTATTACGTCTGCCAGAATTGTATAATCAAGTTATTTAATAAGTCGTGTTCTGTGTTTAGGCCTCCTATATTTATTAGTTTCCGCTTCTTGCTTGTCTGTTGTGCGAAATAAAGCTGAATATATTATATTTTAGACAGTATTACGCAAATGACCGAGTTGTAACGGTGGTTCATGTTAGAACTAGGCGTGCTTGCTTTGTGAAACTTTGCAGTATTGTCTGAACTTCAAGTTCAAAATTATCGTATCGTTTTGATGTGCAAATTGGATGTTTTTCGTCTTAGTGCTGATAATTATGTTGCCATTGACGTGAGCTATAAGGGTATCTACAACTGCGAGGTGTGTTTTTGCTGTGTTTAGTGAACTGCCATAAAATAATCATACTTAAAAATTTGCAGTTTTTCTGTAGTAAACAGGTGCTGTGTATCTGAAAATCCCTCTTTAGCTATTTGAGTAACTTATGTCCCATCTTTGCATTCCTTTTTCTCTTTTCTTATTTTTCATGTTTTTTCCTGTAGCTTTTTTTTATAAATCTAGGTAGGGGATTTGGGAGTGCTGCTGTAGGCTACTTAAGTAGAATTCGACGTAATTTGCTTGCTGAGTGTGTCATTTAGACTTGTGCTTGTGCGTGGTATAAAATTCCGTATAAATTCGGTGTGATGTGTAAATACATTACTATCGTTTTACGTTAGTATTCATTCAACTGCTTTGTCGTACTGTGCTGAAGCTGCTGTAGCAACAGAGTAGAGAAGTGATCAATGCGCTTGATATGCGGCCGTCCTGTTCCTAGTTGGCCGCATTGCGGGTCAGGCCTGTCCGTTCGTCTGTTCTGTTCCGTCCGTCTGTTTGTCTGGTATAGGCTATAAATTCGAATACAAGAAAGCATTATACAAAAACTATAATTGGCGTAAACGTTCCATGGGTTAGGTGTAAACGGAGCGCCGTTTTCAATTAAAAGGTAAAACATCAAAGTTGTCGGGCGTCAAAAAAGCCCAGAAAATGCGTGTATTTGGCGTACGTACACCATTGTTAAAAGGTCTAATTCAGTGTGTGCGCCTACGACCCTCGGCAACTAGGCGGACGGCTGCATACACGTCGCGCCGTCATCTTTGCTCGTCTGATGAATCATGTCGTCAGTGTCGCTTTTCAAGGTTGTGATGCGTGGCACCATCTAACGACTCTAACCAGTAGCTGATTAATGTTATACCGAACAACTCCACCGTCAGACTCCAGTTTCTCCTAATCCTACAAGTCTTGGGTTTTGTGCGTGAGAAATAAGTGATAGATCATCTACAGTCTGTAGTAACAGCCTGTAGTCTGTATTTCACACTGCACAGAAATTGACAAAATGCACACATTTTGGTTTAGAATTTCCACAGTTTTAACTAAGGATAGATTAAAAAGGTTAAAGGTGGTGATATAGCTCTTTATATAGGAAGCCCATCTCAGACCTTCGGAGCGTCACCTGCCGTATGGGATCACACAGTGTCACCTGCCACCCGACACAGGTGAACGCGCCCCGCCTTAACCCCAGCCATATAGGCCGGTACTCGATTTACTTACCCCGGAGGGATGGAAGGCTGAGTTGACCTAGGCGGCTGGTTACATACCGAGATGATTTACCTGCCCACAGGCAGTCACCCATCCAGATACTAACCCGGCTCGACGTAGAGTAACTTCGTTGATCGGATGAAACGCTTTACCGCTACGCCACGCCACCAACCCAAAACTATGGTGGTAGGCTGTCCCCTCCATTGACCCAGTTCTTGACATCAACTCTGCTTCGGTGAAGAGCCTTTTGTTTCGTCCTCTATGTTTTCCATTTCATATTATGTTGTTATTATCATCTACTAATTGCTGGAAAATATGCGTGAGTTTTGTGAAGGATTTGTGCAAGACTCAACGAGGAAGTGCTTAGATTTTGACGGTGCATTTAAAGAATTTTTACTATTGGGAGATAGCAGCTGTATCAACTTAATAAGTTGACTTATTATTCTTCAGGTTGCAGCATTATTTTCGGCAGACGTTTGAGATCTCTGATCACCTCTAGTTTGCAGTGATTAGGGGCCTACGCACAAACTGGGCACAACTGTGTTAATGATCATTATTGCTTGTACGGCTGCCATGCTGACGTGGTTCAACTGGTGAACGTTGCTAGTAGGCCTATTTCTTGACATTGAACTAGGAAACAGTTTGCTAGTTGTGCTATGAGAGTAATAATTGTATCACTTGAAGCACTTCTGCTAACTGCCTTTCATTATTCGTAAGTAGATATTTAATACTCAGCTGTTATGTTCATTTTCATTTGTCGTTGCTTATTGCTTATCGTGTTTTTTTGTTAATAGAGCAGTATTTGAGAGCTGATTACAGTCTCAGGAGTTTCTTTACTCTTAATTTTATGTTTTATACAGTTTGTTCTTTGTGATGCAGCCGTGTGGAATAACTTTTGTAATTGATGTCAAATCGTGAACAAAACAGCAGTCGATGTAATATATGCTAGTTTAACTTGCTTAACTTGCTAGTTTAATTTGCTTTGAAAACTACATCGTGTCCGGAAAAAAGCGTTTACACTTTTCCTGAATAACTTCAACAAATTTAAACCTGCTTTTATAATTTTAGACACACATTATCACAATGATGCGCTTTACTAAAGACGTAGAAACTTATTTTTGAAATTCACTTTTTACTGAGTATAGCTGATGTAATCGTGACGTCATTGAAAATGCCATTTTCGCGAAAAGATAACGTCTAAATGATCCTTTGCAATACGAAAACAGGAAAACTACCTAAAGAAAATTGCAGCAAAAAAGCTTGAAAGATTGTTGGCATAAAAATAAGTTATTTTTTATTAAAATTTTTAAAGACCTAATCTTGATTTTCGCCATGTTAAGCGTGGCCATCGCGTGCCCTACGGAACGTCGTTGTGCATCAGCCGTTATCAGCGATCTAGCAGCGTCATTTCTGCCGCATGCGTTAGCGTCGCTGTAGTAAACATTATTTTGTAAAAAAAGTTGTTGACTTAAAAGTTGGTTAATAGCAAGTTTTGTCACTGTTGCTGACAACTAAGGCAGCTACAGGCACAAAAGACTATTTTTCTGCATTTTTGTTTATTTTGATGTGGAGTGAAGTAAGAATACGAAGAGTGTTTTATTTTATACGATAAAGTAGCATCAGTATACTAACAAAGTGGACTTTCAGTAAACTGCCAGTTGCATGTTACTTTTTCAATGTTGCCTACTAAAAACATACTGTCAAATTTGTTAAAGTTATTAACCAAAACACTTAGCCTTTTTTACCACGGATACAATAAAAACGGTATTTTCGATGACGTCATAATTACGTCAGCTCTACGTAGTGACATGGCACTATAAAGAGAAAGTATCTTGACAGTTTAATAAAGTGGATATTCAGGACGACTTTTGCCAAAAATAATAAAAATAGGTTTATGTTTGTCAAAGATATGTGGAAAAAACCGTAGAATTTTTTTCCGCACACGGTGTGTATTTGCAGCATAACAGCGCACCCGGTTATGCTCCAAAATTACCGTACGTATCTAGGCTAATCAGTAGTAGTTGTTAAATGCGCATATCAGTAATTTCCAGTCATTTACAAAAAAACAGCAATTCACAGCAAATATTGAAAATATTCGTTACCTCTAAGGCTCTGTCTTGTTGTTAGTATGACATGCTAAAAAAATTATTATTTTGTTTTTCAAACAATAATTCGTTAAAACGAAGTACTAAATTTATTATGGCAAATTAGTAATTCGAAAATAGCAATTTCCGCATGCCACATGGCTTATTTCGGCACTGCTCGTTGAAAAACTCGCTTTGCTGCGTTTGTCAGCGTTGTTGGCAGGACGGGTCTTCTAATTTTATATGCGCTTCACTTCTTTCTATGTTGAATTCTTTAAGTATTAGTTAAATATTTTCGTAACTTGTTTCTTTTTTACTTATTTTACTTTACTGAATTACTTGGAAGTTTACATAAAAAGTATCCCCTAACTTTCATGCATTGATTGATGATTGTTAACCGATTTTAAAAATTCTATCATTGGTAAACATGAAATACGCCGACCTCCTCATCCTATAAAGGTGAAATCGTCGCGAGCGTTAGAACAGCCTATTAGGCCTTACTCGAACTTTCAGGGTAACTTTATAGCTCATTTGTTCTAAAAACGAATAGATTTCACGAAGTAGTCTAGCGATAGGTTTGGTGTGCGATGGGAGTTTTTGATGATCACTTAGGCCTATTGTAAATTTTCTGCAAAGAATATCAGTGGAACGCTTTTGAAAATGGGTCAACATTTAATGCAGCTGCGACAAAAAAATACGGGCTTACTTTTTGTTGTGTCATTTCTAACGGATCTAGATTTAAGTATCTCGTCGTGCTCAGGTTGATTTTAAAACTTTAGCGACGATGAAAACTGTCGAAACTAGATGGAAGTGAGACGCGCGCTGAGCCAGGATGTTCAGTGGGCGGGGGGAGAAGCAGACCAACCGACCAGGTGATCGGTTAGTGGCGAGCGTCACGTGTTACGGCTGCTGACATCGCACGGTAAGGTACGTACACAACACCAGGCGCCGCGCTTCCTTCACGCACGTGCAGCAGCATTCTCGTGAGAATCTGCCAGGTACTTGTGACTGACAGACTGATCTAGTTGCGTCAGACGCCCGCCGTTGCTGTTGCTGTTGCTGATTAATTAACGCGCGCCGTGGTGCAGAGGCTGGCCACTAGCAGCAGCCGCAGCAGCGCGACGGCGCTTTTATACGACCGACCGACCGAGCATGCGATAATGCGGACAGCCGGTGTCACATTAAAATGTCTCCCTCATGAAAAATCCACCGGGGGAAAGATAATCACGGAATCCCCATTATAAGATCGCCGCCACCCCAGAAAAGTCTCCCCCCGGCCGACTATTTACCGGTAAAAATCCGCCCCGCCCGGCGATCCTATAATGGGGCACCGGCTATAGAGATGCCACACCGCGGCGCGACCTTGGTGAGCTCGCCGCCCTGCCCGGCAACCGAGCAGTTACAGCAACTGACGCGGCGTGTTTTCTCATGACGAGTCGACTCGACAGTGCACGACGTTAATTACGTGACCGTCTGTCGGTCAGTAAGTCACAGGCACAGCAAGCGATCGCATGCATCATTCGGCGGATCCACCTTCCAGGCTGCCAGCCGCATTCAAAACACATTCATCTCGCTCGCACTCATTCCAATGATTCGATCGTGCACGCGCTCGCACGTGCGCGCCAACCAACTACTGTCCCTTGCTCGTCACGTCATAATAACTGGCGCCGAGTGAAAGGTTAGCGGCGCGCAGTAAGTCTGTTCCCTCGTGCACGTCGGTCACAACCTTCTCACAAACCGACAGTGCTCGTCTCCAGCGAGCTGTTAAAATATCTCACGTAGTGGCGTCGATCTGTGTCCAACATCGGGGAGACGAGCGAGAGCGGAGACGGGATTAGGGCCTGCGGGAGTGCCCCCTCGAGCCGACTAGAGAGTCTGGGAGCGTCGTGAACGATTTTCGACAATTTTTAACTTTGTAAACAACTCTTCTGACGCTGAATGTGTCCTTTTGTTCACAAAAAGCAATTATTCTAAATGTCCAATAGATGGTATTCCAAATGATCAGAGTGGCTACTGCAAAACTGTGCGAGAACCGATACACGTGCAGACACGACGGACAACAAATTAGAGTTCGATGAAAGCAAAGTAGGCCTACGCTACGCAATGGAACACAATGTTTCAGTAATAAATATATGCTAGTTGGCAACAAATAAACAAAATAATAGTAAACAAAGTGTTCAATGATCATTTTTCACGTCTATCGGCATCTGTGCAGTACCACGCACGCACTATAGGCCTACTCGTATAGGCGTGATTGATGTGACGTGACGACAGGTGTGTCCGCCAGATAAAAGCTACCACGGCGACGACGTTCAGTCGCTGTATCTGCTTCACTTCAATACTAGCAGCAGCAGCAGCAGCAGCATTGATAGGACTGGAGACTAGAGGTGAGATGCTATCGCAGGTAACCTCTCGATGCGGTCGCTTGCCTGCCACGCTCACTGCGTTCTTTGAACGTGACCCGCCTGAGCTTGTCCAGGCCATGTGACCCTGCCATCCTATCTGTGGATGATACAGATAGCTGCAGGGCCACTGACGCCAGTCAGTCAGGTAGGTATATATGCGGATGGCGGACTGGACGTTTTTCACTCACCTGCCGTCGCTAACAACCTCCCGCGCTGGCGCCGCAGCCGCAGCTCTGACATGATATATATTAATAACGGCGGACAACACACGTACGTCGGTACGCATACGATGCGTAGGTACGACGCTGCTGGCTGATCGCAGCTGGATGCAAGTTGCCGCCGCCGCTCGTAATGGCAGAGTTTCCTGCCGAGAAGCCCCCGCGAACTAAAGCTCTGGCTCCACGCGCTTCGATTTCTTGCGAATTCGCTGAAGTTGAGACAACTATGTCACACAATGAGTTCCAAAAAAATTAAGAAGTTACAGTTAAGTAAGTAAGTAAGTAAAACATTTATAAAGCGCACTGTTAAATGTACCCAGTCTAGAATTGAGGAGACTGCGTACTGATTTGTGCTACTGTTACAAGATTCCGTTTGGTCTGACTGATGTTGAGTCTGGTGTCTTTTTCACTCCTAGCCCATGTACTGTTACCCGGGGACATAAATACAGGGTGGTCCAAAAAAACTGCACAAAGTTAATGACACCATAATTTTGCAACCGTACGTCATAGAGTCATGTGGTTTTTAGCAAAATGTTCCGAAAGAAATTTCTTACGTGACTAAAGTCAATATTTGAATACAGCAGTTAAATATTCTTTGTTATTGCCGCTGGAAATTGAACTGTGCAAAAAAGTATTACCCTCGACACTGCGGTCCATAAAAAACATGCCAATTTTATTTTTTAAATAGCTCCGTGAAACATTGGCCGATTTTAACAAATTTTGGCAGGCAATATTAAAAAGAAACTTGACGCATGTGTCTTTAGTTTTGGCCACCTCGCTCTAAAGTTGTCGCTACACTACCGTGTGAAATGCAGTGGTCACAGTTTGGCCATTGACAACAATGAATTCATACTGGGTAGTGCATGCGTCAGCTCAGAAAACTACTGAAACCACAAAATCACTGAAAATCTGTTGCTTCGTCTTTATTTTAAAACTGTACTGGTAAGTCGACAAACTGAAATGGTACAGTGGGCCGCTTGAGTCATGCAGTTACTGAAGGTGCTGTTGGCAAATGGTGTCAATGTCTACCGCTTGCGTTTGTGCTGCAGAAGGACATTTTGAGCACATGCTAAAATGAAAATGATGTGATGTGACACGTGTGACTTTTTGAGTGATAATAATTATTGTCAATTGCGTTTGTCGTTATTCAGTTAATAATTTCTGAGGCGATGCATACGCTGCCCGGTAGGAATTCGTTGATGTCAATGGCCAAACTGTGACCACTGCATTTCACACGGTAGTGTAGCGACAACCTTAGAGCGAGGTGGCCAAAACTAAAGACACATGCGTCAAGTTTCTTTTTAATATTGCCTGCCAAAATTTGTTAAAATCGGCCAATGTTTCACGGAGCTATTCAAAAAATAAAACTGGCATGTTTTTTATGGACCGCAGTGTCGAGGGTAATACTTTTTTGCACAGTTCAATTTCCAGCGGCAATAACAAAGAATAT
>Ga0209367_1008525_pt1 | contig 14015 bp, 6 predicted proteins | sample WorMetLIZISLAND2_FD_187412 | JGI IMG/M metagenome (GOLD analysis project Ga0209367, IMG submission 187412) | Marine gutless worms symbiont microbial communities from Max Planck institute for Marine Microbiology, Germany - Olavius geniculatus... ... | reverse complement strand
GGCTATTATTAATCCGAAGTTCATACATTAGAGCATAAATTACTCAATAATTAGCGATTGTAATCGATCATTTGATTAAATTAACAAAAAATTACATACATGAAATAAATAGATAATAAAAATAAATATCAAATTTTACATTTAGAAGTAGAAATGAAAAATAAATATCAAAATAAAATAAAGTAAAATAACATAACAGTTTAGAAACATAGGTCTATAATTTAAACAGTTAGCAAGCAATCAATAAATTATTTTAAAAGAATGTAAAATGACAAAGATGAGATATGACAGCGGCGTATTTTAATCTAAGGGGGCGTTATCGATTGCTCGGTCAGTCATTCCGCATTCCGCATATTACCCACCGTTCTGCAGCCTACTTCCGCACAATTCATTCCGCAAATTACTTTCCGCATTCCGCATTTCCGCAAATTACCAATGCCCGAGATAATGCACTCTGACGAGTGCATTGTAGTTTATTTATTCAATAATTCTATCGGTAGATCGGCGATCTTGCTGTTAGCACTGGAAAATTGCTAGAGGTAGATCGGGTAGACACATCATTGGGAAGATGGTAGAATTTAGTTGCCCAGCTGGTAGATAAGAAATCCAATGCTAAAAACACAAAAGCTAGGCTACTAACATGGCTAGTAACATCGCAAATATGCTGACAAGTCAATGTCTAAAGGATTGGCTGAAAGCAGCCTGAGAACTGAAGCAGAGTGTTCAATGAATTACATTAGCTAATGAAGTAAATGGTCAAACGATTTCATAACCATAAACCCTAATCAGTACGTTCTTTAGTTCTTTTTTTCATTTCTGATAATGCACTAATCTTCAAAGTTGAGTAACATCGTGCATGGGGGGGGCTACGTTATAATATAGGCCTGCAATGCAAATATGCCAAGATTACTAACAACAAAAATGATTCAGCGCAGTAGGTGTATGCAAAAAGATGCGCAGAAACGCATTTTCAAACAAAAGATTCAGTGCTGGGTATTTCTACGACATTGTCTGGCGTGATTTCGCATGCTAGGTTATTTTTACTGGCCAGCTGCGGAACTCTTGGCAGATGCTTGTGGAACCCCGGTTCACTGGTCTAGGCCTATATTAGTATATATAGACTTTATTTTAAATTCATTGCATGAGATTTATGTTTTCTATTTGTTGTGTTAGGCAATACACATATTGGCTTGATCCAGACATGCTTGACAATATACAACCGGTCTGCTGAGTGCTTTATACCAGACAGTATTCGTCCGGAATGGATGCTAACCTTCATGTTGATAGCCGGTGGCATTACTTGTGTTACCATCACCATTATACTGCTGGCATTCTCGTACTGGAGATATCGCATCATGCGCTTTGCCCGGTGGTCTGGTTTTGTTGCAAGTGAGTTTGTAACAAATTCCTGTTAATATTCATTATTCGGTGATGTTTCTGTTTGGCATTTACAAATGCATTTGCTACTGCAACTTTCGCTATATTTCTTGATACTGTATACTGCATTATTGGCATTTAATTTGCCAGTCCTTTTGACATTATGGATTGAGAAATGGGAAAACAATTTTTAGTTTGAGAAAAACAGCTGCTCTGGCTATTCTCAAAGCTTGTCTTTCAGGATCCAGTGTAATCTGGATTATGTCTAGAAAAGTAAGCCACTTAGACCATAACCATAAGTGCTAGTATTAGTAGTGGTGCTCACAGTATTTACAGCATTGCTTATAGGTGTGAAAAACCCCGTGGGTTTTATTAGGTTTTCCTTTTTGGGGTTAAAACTGCGACTCTGGTAATTTTGAAGATCAATAACATTTTTAATCTTGAGAATTAACACAGTAACAAAAACGTTATAGAGTAGATACTGTGACAAGCAACAATCAGCTTTTTTCAGAAAAAATCAACTTTTATGTCTCTCTACAAAAGGTGGTTAAAATGTTCAATAATTGTGTCTCAGTGCATCTGTGAGAGCTTATAGGTCAATTACTGATAGATATGCTAAACACGAAAATGCATACATGTATTCTATGACAGGTGTTACTGTTAGCTAGTATGGTAATCGGAATGAACGATTAATTAATCATTAATTTTCATAAATTTTATCTCCGAATTGTATTTTTTTATTATTAGTGGAACAAGAGACTAAAATTTTATTCAGTTTGGAGTGGGTCTTTTGGCTGGTTCTATGTGGGTTTACCCAGTAAAACACACTGAGTTTTTTGGGTATGTGCCCAGGTGTCTGAACCCTTATTGGCAATGGATGATGACACATCTGTCATAATGTGTCATTGTTAGCCTGATTGTTACTTATTTGACTTAGTACATTTGTAAGGCAAAAGTGCTGTCTGCATTGCAGTTACTCGTGCAGTTTAGTTGGCATGCAGATTGCAGGCCTTTATAGAGTCTGACTAGTGAGTGACAACTGCTGTATGATGGTTGCAGTGGTCTTGTTCTGCTTGGCGGCAGTGTTGTTTCCTATCGGTTTTCACATGGACCAGATTGGAGGAGAACCGTATCAACTTCCAAGCAGTTACCATGTTGGCATCTCGTACATATTCTTTGTCCTTGCGCTCTGGATAACAGTTGTGTCAGAGTTGTTTGCTGGAAAAGTCTGCCTGCCACACTTTTGATAATAGAGACAGTTTGTGTGGCATTCACCATGTGTTCTAGTCACTTTGAAATTTTTTGTTTGCTTCTGAGCTGCTGCTTATGTTTCATTCATTTGTATAATTGATATTACACTTTTGATTGTTTTGTTTTCTTTACATAATTTACATAATGCTACCTGTAGCATTGTAGCAGTTATTGCCTTTGTCAAAGGAAGAAGCCAGGAGATTGGATCTGTTATGTTGTATCCCATTTCTATTTGTCTGTCCAGAAGATTATGAGATTACTTTACAGGCCCAGAGCAGCGTAGTTTGGATCGGTCAAGCATTTGTGGCGAGCGTGGGAGCATGAGCCTATGTTAGAATTCTTGGGGTTGTGACCCCTTTGGCTGTGGTCCAGGGGCAGAGCCTTTGTGGTAGGTCATGGGGCAAAACCCTTCCCACCCCAATAGCTAAACACTATTTTTACTCCATGTGCGCTACGTTTTTAACGTAGCGAAGAGGAGTATATAAGATCAGTGTAATATTGAGGACCGACCAACGACCGACCTCTGTTCCTGGAAGAGCCTTCCTGGAAGAACTTCAAACGGCATAACGGTGCTAGATAGACGCATGGTGACTATGGACCATGGATAGGATACCCCCGGGAGTCGAATGGCTCATGACCGATGACGTCACGTGATCCCAAAAGGTTAAGGTCATGACCCCATTATCTTCGTTGCTATGGCAGTGAAATTTGGGGAAAATGGGCTATAACTTGGATTGCATAAGAGATATCTGCGAGAATTGTGCGTCTATCAGGGGGGGCAGGTGTTTCGGGGTTGGACGTGTATATTATATTTGTTGGTGTTTAATGTTTGCCATTTAATGACACCGTTAAGAAGTATGTAAATTGCGCTGTTTTGTACGTTTAGCACATAATAAATACTGATGCCGATCTTCCTGTGAGCAAACTGTCTGTGCCTGGAGCGTTTCAATTGGCTGTATAAAAATTATAATGGTAGGCCCCTATGCAAGTGTAAAATTGCAAGCAATAAATAGCGACAGGCGTCAGTGTACTTACTGCGATTTTCATTTAATCTACATTTCTGAGGCTATTTATTTTCTACCCACAAGTATATTTTAATTAACAAAGCCTAAATATAAATTATAAGCCATCGACAATTGACTCTCCGTCTAGCGAACGTAATGGCACACAGTAACAAAAGCGTGATGACGTCAGTTGCACGGTTGATGCTGTGGCGAAGTGATGCTGTCAGCACCGCTATTTGCGATGTGAAAAGAAAGGAACTAAAAAGCAGCTAAAAGAATACAGGAGAAAATAATGTGCGTGATGAGTACATTAGATTGGTCACAATCTAAAATATTTCTTGTTCACTGTGAAGACAAATTCTTGCAAAATTGGCACCATCCTATTGCTTTGGTCAAATATAGTTGGGGAGATTATCAGGGCCAGATTAAAGCTTTGAGGGTCCCTAGGCCCAACTATCTTGTAGAGTCCCTTTAGACATGCATGTACGGTACAAATTACAACAAGCAGCCCGGCTGTCGCTAGGATAGCTAACTGTACTGGTTGTCAGTGACCTTCAAGGTCATTCAAGATCATTGATTTTTTATCTTATATGAAAGGGCATACGCGATTTCCTGTTAGTGATCAGTAGCAACCTTGGCCCTGAATCTCATCGTTTCCGAGATACGGACACTTATAGCTTAAAACTTTCCATTGAAAATTGTGGTCAAACCGCTGCAGATGCAGACATGGTTACCATTGACTGCCTATAGGAAGTCGCTAGCGCCCTATCTGATGGTACCATCGCCGACCACTTATGACTTACCGTTCAGCCACAATACAGCACGATTGGCATACCATAGTGTGTTATAACACTTCAGGGTCATCCAAAGTCATCGATTTTCGTGTCATTTGAAAGCGAATATGTGACTTCCTGTTACTGATCAATAGCAACCCATGCCCTGTCTTGCACTGTTTAGCCACAATACATCCATGACGGACAGACGACAGATAGATGGACAGACGACAACCATGACATAAGCTCAGCTGTTACTTAAATTAAGCACGGTTGTCTTATAAACCATCCATTATCCAATCATTCATCAAATATCGAAAATTATAAAAAAAATAGCTGTATATTTCATTTTGTGTAACCCGTTAAATTCAGGTGTGAAGTCTGGATAGCGCTGTGAGCTCCTCCAGCAGGGTCTGGGGCTGAGCTCCAGTCGAAATCAAATTTGGTGCATTTTAGCCTCAAAATGTGACAACTGGTGGCAACAGTTTTGATTATTTTTCTGAGAAGCAACTGATTGTTTTTGTTGCAGCTTAATGCGGGGCTTCCAAAAAGCGCTGGACTTTAGGCCATGGCCTTATTGGTCTATGCATTAATCCAGCCCTGGAAATTATTATTTGTACATGAATTTGAACATTGGTCTAGGTGCTAGGGCTGTGCTTCAAAAGGTTATGAATGAGGTTTTGTGACAATGTTTGAAGGTATTGCAAGCAGTTATTACATTTTGATGGGAATCTGTATTACGTTTGCGTATTTGTTTCCACAACATGGAGGGTGGGCTGTCCGTGCAATTATTATCTAAGTATTGGCAGCAGTCTTGAATCTGAAAATGAACGTCTTTGTGAGGTTTTGTGCTCTTCAATTACTTTCAGTTTTATTTATTGTATTTTGATGAATTGCATTGATTTTGTACAGTGTTAATATCATTTTGGATGAAAAAAGTACTTTGTCATTACAGTTAGTGTAGCTTTGTTAATTTTTTTGCTCTGTGGGAAATGCTGCCATGTTTAAACTTATTTTCCAATTTTGATCAACTTATTCTTCTCATCTGTGACTATAGTTTGTATTGTCAGTCAGGGCCGGGTTTTTTTTTGCGGGAGGGGCTGGCTCTAGGCCAATCCCTCCTTTTTCTTTCTTTCCTTTTTTCTTTTCCCTTATCCGTATCTTCCCTCCTTTACCTTCCTTTCTTTCCCTTTCCATCATCTATCTTTCTTTATAGGTAGGACCATATAAATCCAGCTAAAGCTAAGCGCTGTGAGCGGGACAGCGAGGTTTCAGCCAAAATCGAATTTGGTGCATTTTGGCCTTAAAATCCGACATCTGGTGGCACAAATTACACCAATTGTCCTGTAAATTAATTCACCAGGATGTTTTGTGGTTTCTTCTTTGCTTATGGTGGACCCCTAAAATCGCGTTATGTTAATTAAGCAATCATAATTATTGCATTGGATAAAAAAGTGATATTGCGCTTTTCCCCAGGTAGTGCAGAAACAAACGTTGGGTGAGGTGGGAAACTGAATGGTCATTTGATGGCAAGTTGTGTCAGGAATACTCGTACCAAAAGTTATCAAAATCTGATAATAATAACATTGGTTTTCAAGTTACAGTCGAAAATGTCGGGGTGCTTTTTTGAGACACAGTGTATATGAACGATTTTAATAGACGATAAGTAGACCTTACGTTTTAGAGACTTGCATGTGCACCTATCAAGATAGTGTCATGTTAAGTAATGCTAGGCTATAAAATTGATACCGTTAACGTGAGAAAGAGAGAGTACTTCAACTAAATCAACATATAATCAATTGAACTAAATAGGCCTATACAAATGGCATTACAGTAAGACGATTAACCGTGTACAGAATCTGGCTATGCGATGTCAAGTAGGGCATAGAACCGCATAGACACGGACAACCGATGTGCTTTGCTACATAATTGCTAGGCTCTAGGCCTATTTAGCGGACGAGCGGCGCGTTAATGCATCGATATGCCTGATAGGCCCATACTTTCAGTTGACAACAGTGCATTGTGCATCGCTGGACAGCAGTTTGTTGGCTATGCACACCTATAGTGGTTCCGTCATACCTGAGCTATAGGCACAGGCCTCATGATTGCACTGAGCGTTGGACCTACTACCAATTTTATGATAGCTGCTTTTTGCTTGTACGGCAAATGCAATGGACAACGCAAATGAACGGACAAGCAGACATCAGTCGGTGTCGTCGTCAGGATCCGGTCATTATCCACTACACGGTCGTCCCAGACAGTCCGCCTTTACCAAGGTATGTATAGGCCCCTTCAAATTCAGTGTTCACTTAGGCCTACCCAATATTTTGCGTTTTTTCTACGAGTTCGTTAGTAGACACAGTATAGGCCCCAACTGTTAAATGCTGACTATCGATGGCTTTTTTCAAAAGTTAAGAGAGAAATTGATGAAAGTTCGAACTGTGAAACCTGAGTAGGCCTACGTGTTCTCGCTGCCGCGGAGGCTGACTTTCTTAGCTTCATATAACTTTATCAAATATTGACCGATCATTATCGGCACACTAAAATGTGTAGAAATATAATCAGCAAAGAACACCAATTGGAGCAGAATATTTTACTTCCCTGAGCGAGGATGATACGCGTATGCGGCCGTCCCTTTTATTTTTGACCTTTTGAGCAAGACCCGCGGCAATATTGCGGGCTGACTGGACAACCGCATAAAACAGTCGGCCTATGGGAATTGGGGACAAAGTTGCTGTGGTGTATTATGTGCTCCACGATGTCTGTATGGCAGTTTGTGTGCATTTGTAGAAGTTAATACCTGGAGTGTTCATCGGCATAATATCGACGACCGTTGCGGTAATGAACACATTTATTAAAATATATAGTTGACTTTAAAACTCTTGAAATTACTTCGATCTTAGTGCGTACTTCACAAAATTTCTGATTTGTACGTCTGATTCTGCAGAGAATTGTTTTAGTTCAGGTCGAGTTAATTCATACAGGGCTGCAATGCAGTCGATGTAGTGTTAGCCAGAGATTTGCTATTTAAAAGTATTTATGATACAAAATACAGTCAGTTTGAGAACACAAATAATTATTTTGCACAATAAAACAATAACATCAGTAATAACATCGATAAATAAGCTTAATGCGTGTTGATTTACTTCGGTTACATTTTAGCATTTTGCTATGTATGTTAACGTTTTTGCTTATTTTTTATTTGCTATAATAATTTAAATTGTTTTTAACTTTTTATATTGATTGTGTGTTTGTATAGCTGCCGTGTCGTCTTGTCTTGTCTGTTTGTTGCCGCTTCACGTCTAAATGTATTTCTAAATGTTATTTCTATGCTGCTCAAAACCGGCTTGAAACTATAGGCATGTTTAACGTTTAAGTTTGAAACTTAGCCGAGCCGACAAAGTTCAAACTTTTTTGCTCACAGATTCCGGACACTTTGTCGCAGTCCAATGTTGTAGATCTCATGAGTTCGGACTTACACTGTGTAGGCTTAATTAGAGTCTAATAATGTACAGTGGCGTTTTTAGAATTTTTTGTTAACTGATGCGTAGCCTAAATTTTGATGTGGCAGGAAGCAAAGGTGTGCAAATTTTCAAGCCACTGGTTGTGTATAATTGTGTAACAGATTTCGTTCATACTGAGCATCGTGCGCAGCGTACAGAAGAGTTCAGTGATCTTGCTGCTTGGCGTTGTGCTCGTCGGTTTGCTTGTCGTCCAAATCATGATGGTATTCAAAATTTATGCCAGGAAATAAAAGAGTTGTCCTGTGAGGCTGCAAACTTTTATTTTTGAGAATATCTCAGGGGTTTTTGGCACGGCAGTCTGCAGACGGCACACGACATTGTGTAGTAGGCCTATATTACTATTGTCAGAACTGGGAGAAAATAATTTGGTAGCCTAAACTCTTGTTTGTGTGAAATAAACCAGATTATTGAACTACCGGTATTATAGGATGCCAAGCATAGATAGGCTTATGCCTATTAATGCCTATCTGTCCGTTCCAATGAGGTACTGTTGCCTAGATTGTCTTATTGAACATTAGGCTACAGTAGTAACTGCGTAGTTATTTTTTCTTTCTTTTTGGGTTATTTTAATTTTTTTGGCGGACTCTTGAACGATTTAATTTTTTTGTAAACACAAATTTGAACAGGTGCAAGTTTTAACGTTCATTCTATACGCTGCCAGCATGTAAGACTATGGTTGTATTGCACGCATGCAGGTGATGCTAGCGAGAACTGGCGGCATTCCGCGACAGAAGACGTGGTTCGTCTACCTCGTTGGACTGTGTGTTGTCATCGAGTGCATACTGACGAACGTCGTCATATTCGGCTGATGACTGCTGTCAAAGACTCAGAAGTCAACTTGCTCCATTGTGATCTCTAACAACCAAATCCATAGGCCGACACAGGAGGTGCTGGCCAGACTTCTACATCGTGGGCCATAAAAAACATGGCACTTCACTTTTGTTCATATCTTCGCCAATTATTGACCAATTTTCAAAATTCTTTCACTGCAACACTCTGCGGACAATTTGCAATAATGTGATTGTTAGCCTATATATTCCACCACACCGTGATTTATGCATCTCTACGCTACCTTGAGAAATATAAATGTAAGCAAAAACTGATGATAATAACAAACATTTGGGTAAATGAAATAAAACACTTCAGACCAACATTGCAGTAAATGATCATTATGATATTATACTGTCTTAGACCCACAGAGTCTAGTGTCATACTGATTATTCACCGCAATGTTGATCTAAAATGTTTTTTTAAAAATTTTACCAAAATGTTTGTTTGTTATTATCGTTATACAATCATATTCATGTATATTTTACAAGGTAGTGTGCCAGTGAAAGAATTTTGAAAATCTGTCAATAATATTGGCAAAGATATGGACAAAAGTAAAGTGCCACGTTTTTTTATTGGCCCATCCTGTATATAAGCCTACATCTCTAGTCCACGCCATCTCCATGGGCGGCTTGATGCCTGCTTCAGCGGCTGCACAAGCACGATCTCTTCGGACATGAAGGCTACCGTATTAATGTTGACGAAGACACATTAACGCTACGCCGTTGCTTATCAGATTGCGAACTATGTTTGCTGTCGGAAACAAGATGCTGCGGCTGCTATTTGATTTCCGTGATTTCCTTGCATATTAGGGCTACTTGGTTTGTGTGTCATGTACATCATAGCCTAGGCCTACCTCAACTAATGGTATCTTGGGGTCGTCCACAAATGACGTCACTCTCCCAGAGGGGAGGGGGATTTACATTGTGACGACGTGTGAAAAGGGGGAGAGGGATTAAAGGAAGTGTGACGTCACACACGTCACATCTGTGGAAAGACACAACAATAGACAGCCAAATTCATGTTGCCAACTCGCCGTATGTGTCAGGACGAGGAACATTTAGGAACACTGTGCTTAATTTCACACAATTTTATGCTTTAAATCGACCGTAGACGATGTCGATAATGGATATAATTTTATGGATTAGAATTAGGATATGCTGAAACTCATATCTGTACTCTACACTACAGGTTGCCGGGGGGTTTGACGTTTGTGACGTCATATTTGAAGGGAGGTCCAGGGAAGTGTGACGAAGGGGGGAGGGGGAGGTAAATTTTTCCTTAAAATTGCGTGACGTCATTTATGGACGACCCCCTTCGACCCTTCGTTGAGCCGCCTGTAGGCGACGCCGGTCGCCTAAACTCCAAAGTAGGCCTAACTGAGAGCTGCAAGTAGAAGCTTAGCCTACTATCACGTGAAAACAGCTACGTTCACATTTTATTTGAACCGTCATCGATTCAACCTTTTGTTTACCTGTAAAGGTAAAGGTAAAAGGTCAGAATATAGCTCTTAAGGAGCGAACCCCTCACAGAGCTACAGAGCGTCACTTGTCATATGGGATCACACAGTCTTACCTGCCGCTCGACAAAGGTGAACGCGCCCCGCCTTAACCCCAGCCAGATAGGCCGGTACTTGATTTACCTACCCCGGAGGGATGGAAGGCTGAGTTGACCTAGGCGGCTGGTTATACATACCGAGATGGTTTACCTGCCCGCTGGCAGTCACCCATCGCAGTATTAACTGGGCCTGGCGTACAGTAACTTCGCTGATCAGATCAGACGCGTTACCACTACACCACGCCACCAACCCAAACCTGTACCTCACTTTTAAATGCTTAACTGTTATAGCTTTGAAATAGGTCTAGGGCTTAACATAGGCAGGCCATAAACTCAACATCAGGAAGCAAGCATATCTGGCAAGGAAAAGATTGTAGAAAACATCACAAACCTATGCCAACATACGGTAATAATCAAACAAGATCGAAGCAAGCTAATCTTTGGCTAGTTCCTGCGCCATAGAAAAAATTAACATACCATAGTCAGTTCGTTGGCGGATCTGAAAAAAGCAAACATTTAATTCTCTATAGGCCTACCATTTCGCCAAATAACTAAATCATTTAAATGTAGCAAAATTAAACAGGCTTACAAATATTGTGCTAAATAAACAAAAATGGTGCATTAATATTCTCATATGCTATACAGATATCGTGATTTTCGTGTTAAGATATTATTATTGATTAGTGCCATCTCATTAACGATCAATAGGCCATCTCACCGTTTCTGAGATGTGGCAACTTGCAAACACCAGTTTTCCTATCACACCTCTAGAGCAGACGTAGTCCATCGAACCAGTAACTTAATAAGGGTGTTCCCACTGTATCAGATCGCTGAAGTTATGGGTGCGAAATGCTGAGATACTGGGATAATTGATCCTGTCATAAAAACTGGGGTAGTCCAACTTGTTACGATTAGTGTACATCAACGTCACACCGGACAGAGGGGGCCAAATAGGACGCAATAGCACGGCACTAGCAAAAAAAATTCTGGTCACGTCATTGCTCAGAAAACATGGCGAGTACATGACAACACAAGTAAACTCTTAAAAACTTTTAATATATTTCCGACATTTGACATAATTATCTACAAGTATCTGATTGACTGAGCAATAAAAACACGATGTCATGCAACACGCACTGGGAAGGCATGGCACGGAACACACGAGTTGTGACAGCTAACGACTGACTGAATGTTGCTCGTATCACTAACTAGGCCTAGAGCTCACCGGCGCGCCGCTGTTGATATTTTCACTGCATGACTAGGTACAGTGCCATAATTCTACGCATATAAAAACCGACATTTGGTACGGCGATTGCACTCGTCATCCGGGAAATATTCTATTACTGTTCAGTCGCGTATTTTACAGAAGTTCGTGGCATCCCACGAGCTGTCAAACTAAAATACCGCATTGAACTGAACGACAAAATTATCCCTAGTTTCATTCACAATTTCACAATTTAGGTGTTGCTAGAGTTTATCATACAAAGTACAAAATCAAAAAACGAGTGCAAACATACATTCATAATGAATAAATGAATAGATTTCCTATATTTTGCCACTTGTTAGAGTGAGATAATAAAGTGGCTAGCAAACCGGCGTTTCACTGCTGCATTGCAGCTCTATTATTTGTTACAGCAAGAAAGGGTGGTCAAGAATCAAGATCCACATATCAGATAAACAAGTACAATAAAAGAAGAGTGCACACAACCATAATAAGACACTCAATTTGACATTTGTAGTGTAACGTGACCTTGCAAATTATTTACTGCATGTAACATGAAACAACCAAAATAATCAATTAATTCATTCATTCATTATTAGCACTATCGTTATTATTAATAGATAACAGAACTGATTACTATCACAATGTCCAATAGCTGTTAGCTGAGTATAGTACTGCACCTATTAATGACATCATTATTATCCACATACACAAAACGTTTAAGCCGCCTAACTAACAGACTAGCCGACTGAGTGTCAGGAGTGCATTCAGTTACGGCACTGCATGTAGTTAAGCCTGCAGATCATAGTCGTAATAAACGTTCGGGGAAAACAGAATAATGTTGAAAACACATTTCGATAAATTTCAAAATTATTAAACATGTTCGCAAATGCTGAATAAAAAACATGCCAATTTGAATAAATCCATCTGATGTTTAAGAATTAAATAAATGATAAATATGTAAAAAAAGCTGAATGAGGAAATACAATAGCTTTTCCATGTTCATAAGTAAATCTGAACACAAATATGCTATTATTTTTGCATATTACTTGCAGTTAATTATAATTATTTTAAAGCTGCAAAAATTAATGACTAAACACAAGCTAAATGCATGATTAATCACTAAAAATTATTAATGATTAATACAATTTGAATCCTTAAATTTTCAATCAAATTTTTGCCAAAAAAGCATTATATGACGAAATGTGCACCTATAGAGTTGCTAAACCAAAACACACCCTTTCTTCAACAATTACCACTGCTAGTGCTTAATCAAAAAAAGAAATAAAAGATTAATTAATCTCACATGTCCAACTCAAAGTTAGATAATTATTTAACATTTTAAATCGTTACCAGCCTTATACCTGTATCATTTTTTTCGATTTTTGTATACAATAACTAATTCAATAATAAATCACCATCATTTTCACACTGACCGTTGAACATTTATTAAAGAAATTTTTAAAAAATATTTACAACTATGCTGCAGACTAGAAGTTTGTCTATCTCTGAACACCAATGATGATCATGACGCTGTGCGTTGTTGACTTGTTCGCTCGACTTTCTGACGAACACCCAACGGCACATTTTAAAATGTGAAACACAAGAGGCACATGTGCATTTGAGATGTACAATGTATGTTTAAAAAAATTTGGTTAATTCACAAATCAGATGTATCATTGCAAATTTTTAACTGGTAAGTTGTGTTGCAAATTCTCAATCTACAGGGTGCCAGAGAGATGTAAGGCATGTACTGCTTCCATGCGCTATCCTGGTAGAGAAGATGTGGTGGCACTGACGAACGAATGAACAAAACAACGACACAGTAGTAGTGTGTATAGTTTGACAGCTTGGACGATTTCTACTGCACCACGGGTGAGGACATCTTGGGTGGCAAGAAAATACACAGAAGACAGATGGTGTCAGATAGTGCAGAGTATCATGGATGCTTCTATGCAAATGTTGCTGCTGTTAATTTCTTATAAGCAGTTAACGCAAATTTTTGAAATGTTTGACATTGTCAAAAAACGGATTTGGCTATAGCAATTTGAGCAAACTGAATGCCAGTCGCGAAATTTTGAGTAGTCTCGTCAGCTAATATTTGGTTTCCAATAAAGCCTACCTTTATTACAAAAGACTTTGTCACCCGAAGAACACCTGTACACACAGTGAAAAGACCCAAGATGTCATCACACAACTGACAACACAGCGGAGCGGGGGAACAAACAATGCTACTGCTAGCTGCTACTGTCTCGCACGTGAGACTGTCGGTAGGTTTTGGGTGGTAGTTCCGGCACAAAGTCATCCTCCATGGTGGCGGAGGGGGCAGGTGGGAAGATGGGTCGACGTGGCGGGTAGATGGGCGGACTGGGTGGTACTCCGTGCTCGTGGGCGGTCGAGCGACGGGGTGGTAGTGGTGGACGCTGGAGGTCGATGCTGCGAGGTGGAATTGGCGGTACACAGTCGTCGGTGGGTAGTG
>Ga0209367_1008523_pt1 | contig 14017 bp, 10 predicted proteins | sample WorMetLIZISLAND2_FD_187412 | JGI IMG/M metagenome (GOLD analysis project Ga0209367, IMG submission 187412) | Marine gutless worms symbiont microbial communities from Max Planck institute for Marine Microbiology, Germany - Olavius geniculatus... ... | reverse complement strand
TAATTTCATAGTGTAAACATTACTTTTAGCATACGTCTGACCCGCATATTCATTTTCCCGTATATTCATGTCTCGTATTTTCATGTCTCGCATTTTCATGTCTCCCATTTTCCTTTCCCGCATTTTCATGTCTCACTTTTTCCATTTTTACCCCTTATTTTTGGTGCCGCATTTTCATGTCTCGTATTTTCATTTCTCGCATTTTCAGCGTCCCCAGGGCAAGTTCGGGTCGAGGTATACGATCAGCGCATAATCGAATTCGCTCATGCGGCCAAATCTCTGCCGAAGCCTATTTTGATGCAAAAAAGAAAATAATTTAGAAATAACTCTATAACAATCGTGGTTTCGTTACAGTGTAGTTTTTACGAGATATTTAAATATTTGCTTTGAATCGCTGCATGTTACATTGGATAGTTCGTGTGAATCGTCAACCCCGGAAGAAAAACGTGAGCCCAACACAGCTCATCGGGGCTTCGGGAGACAAAATGCTCTGGCATCGCATAGTCGCCAACACCGTCAACCATCACACGGCACCATAACAACAACATGTTACGTTGTACTTTACTTCGAAACTGTTTTCATGCATGCATGTACGTTTAGTATATGCATTAAATTATCACTTACTTACTTACTCACGTGAAATGCGTTTTTATACGTCACCTCAGCTGTCAGCGTCTGACCAATGAATTCGTTGTTGCTGTTCTTGAGAGTCGTAGAAGAGACTTTCTGTGACTGCCCGGCTGCCGCGGTTGCCCAGCTGAGGCTTGCCGTTATGTAGGCGCCTGAACTTCCGGCTGTTCTGGGTGACTGGTGATAGTAACTCATGCTGCACGCCAACGTCACGTACTCACCTCGAACAGTCGCCAACTCACACGTCGGCTTCGGATCTGCAAAAATCATGCAGTTGTGACGTTCGAACTTTACGAACTTTGTTGTAAATAAACGACATAAAGTACATAACGGTCAAAAAAGTAAATAATAAAACAAATTAAAAATAGATTGGTTTTTGTTATTCTAATATTCGCATGCCTGCAAGATGTAAGAAAATCGCTGAAGAAGTCTGGTGATAGCAAAATCGACTAGATGTCGAACGTGAAACTTTTCCAACATTTCTGTCGACGTTCACGTTCAGTAGGGTACTAGACGTTGTTGTTGAGTACACGTTCGTGCAAAATTTCGCCAAGTTAAATGCAGCGGATCATGAGATATCGTGTTGACAGTAAAACAGATAAATAAAAAACTTATCTCCGACGTTAAAAACAATACCGCCGTCGCTACTGCGGACAGTAATAAACTGAACTGCATGTTCAGTGTTTATTCGCTTAAGCCAAATTTCATTACGCCGACTTTGCGACAAAGTTCGAGACAAATCATGTCGCCGACTTTCGTGATTTGTGTCCACGACTTTCCCCGCGGGGAAGTTTCGGTGAAAGTTGACGTAATGGAATTTGGGCTTTAGTACGCTTCTGCAAGCGCAACCGAGCTAAACTGAAATCTCAGTAAAATTCAGTTCATTTCCGTAGCTCTGTAAACGTCTTTAGTTTTATCGCGGACGACACGTACCGATTACAGTGACGACGGCCTGTGCTTCGGGGCTCGTTCCATCACTGCAAGAGTACGCCCCAGCACTCGCTAGTCTAACGTCAGCGTCAGTAGCATCAGGTGTGGTCGATACAAGTTCCAGTTCACAGCGGTTGATGTCGTCTGTTGTACCGTTGTTGTTACACTGGTCGCCGCTGGCAGGTAGTGTCGTGTTGTCGTAGGACTAGGTTATGTGTGACGCGATGGAGTTGCTGCTGCAGTGCAGCGTCACAGAGTAAATACCCGCCTCGACCAGTGTGTTCAGCGGAGTTGTCACCAGCGCGCCGATCACGCCTGCATACCGTCCGACAGTATAGGGTAACTAGCAGTAGATCAGATCATCAACGAGTTTGAAAATGCACAGTAATGTTTGGCACAATTTAATCACTGCACGCTACGTTTCTAATGTAAAGAAGAGTCGTGTATAGGGCCTAACATCAGTAGCTGACAGTAAGTTATAACTTATAACTTATAATGACTACTGAGGACAGACGAACCGACCGACAACCGACGACCGATCTAGCTTTCTGAAAAATTTGAAATGACCACATATCTCGGCATTCTGCAACTAGTCATTCGATCATGGCCGGATTTTAGCCCGATTGCGGTAAAATATGGGACCATCGCTACCGGATAAATTTTCTGTTTGAGAACTAAAATAAGTTAAGAAACGTCGAAAAGTCCAGACCTCGAAGTACGATTTGCAGGCTACAGAGCCCACTCAGGCCAGAAATTGTCGTCTTGCTGTCCGACATTATCTGGCCTATTTAGCCTCTCTTTAATTTGTTGTGACGCCTGCTTGGCTAAACATGCTAAACATGTTTGGTTCTGGTTAAAATTTTCTTAATCAGCTGATAATGCGCGAAAAGTTGGCCTACCTTAGATTGGTCACAAAATGTAACACATTCTTGTTTGAAGAGTGTAACTGTTATTACACCAGTGATCGGGCTTGACAAAAAATTATGAAAATCGGTGGTGTGACTTGTGTCAAAACTTTAAACGCAGGCAAATTTGATGAGATGGGATTGATGACAAGTGATAAAGTCAAGACGTACGTAGGGTATAATAGCGTAACCAAAATTACGAGTAGGTCTACGTCTCCCACGTACATCGTCAAATTTGGGCACCGTTACCATTCGGTTCCAAATAATCCTAGCTTTTTAACGGTCCAAAACGCGTCTAAATCGGTGCAGCCGTTTCGGAGATACCTCATACAACTCGGTATATTTATACACCCCTACCTAATGGGTCTTATCTTTACACGCCTATTTTCTACCGAGGACGGTTAAGAAAATGGAATTGTCCTTCTCTTTACAAGCAAGCGACGTCGCTCGGTTCTTCACTCTGGTCAAAAGCTTCGTACAGAACGGAGCTCTCACAGAGTCATTCTGGTCGGAAACTTTGAACGGAACAGAGCTCCTGAAAAGACCAACCAATAACTACCATTGAGAACCGGCGAACAACACACCGGCTCGATTATAGCAGCATATCGGTTCAGTGTGAGCACACCGGTGCTCCGGCTACCGATACCGACGCCAACGCTGAATAAGCTGCGACTAAGGTAGGGACAGCAGTCGGGTCGCTAGCTCGGTGTTGTACACCGGACACACTGCTGAAATATCTGTAGCACCGGATATCCGGTTCGGATAATCGGAGACTCCCGTGGGCTTCAGTTAAGCTAAATACCCCGGGCGGCGGGGCCGGTCACACCTCTAAATTGGTCAGGGTTACTAAAACCGTTAGCTTATCGATCGGCAACTGGTAAGCGAAGACATTAACTGCCAGTAGAAAACCGACTGGTGCAGAAGAACCACCCGGTGCAGAAATATCTTCGGAACCGACCGAATGATAGCAGCAAAAAGCACCCGGTTCAGACGTAACATTCGGTGCAGAAATTCCTCCAGAACCAACAGAATACCAAACCGATATAGAACCGAAGTTATCTCACAGAACTAAAACCGCTAGCTTCACAACCCTCCGCTGGAGCTCGGAGGGCGTCATACAGACGCCAAACCGCGCACTCACCTCAACGATAGAACCGATGCATGCTCAAACCGCTAGCTGGATAGCTCAACCGAAACATCCAGAACCGGTAGGGTTCACTCGGAACCGTACCGACAGCTTGCACCGTTAAGAGAACCGCAAGACCTCTGGTGCAATGAGCCCAAAGTCAGTCAAGGTCAAGTCAAAGTCAAGTCGCGGTTGGCGCACCGCCCAAGTCAAAAGCGCGTCCGCGTTACAATAGTATTCATTATATATCACAATTAATCCTTGACAGTCTTGCTGAGTGTACCGATAAAATAATTACAATATTCGCATAGGCCTACCGTTAATTAGGCATAGGCAAGCGGTGAGTAGACCTACTAGGATCTTACGACAATTCGATGCCGCCATTTGTCGCAGTCGCCGCAACGTGACTTGCTTCTTCTTCTTTTCCAATAATGCACATATCCTCTTGCGAGTAATGTCGTGCAAATTGCTGTACGATGGGAACTAGAAATCTGAACTTTGCGTCCAAGTTATAACAGCCACGCACGACCGATCAGTGCACGCGTCCGTCAGCGCAAACTCCAATATTTCGATTTTTTGTGTACAGGAATTTACGCCCGATTTTTTGCGCGCCTCAATATCAGCCAAAAAATATTTGATTTTTTACATAGAAAGAAAATCACATTCGTGACACTTCAAATTCATCCCTTAGATAAAACCAGGCGTAGAAACTATAACATAGTACTTTTGTTTCTAAGTCGGTAACAGTTTTTTACTTTCGAACAGCTGGGACTTGGTTTGATCAGTTTGCTGCATGCTTTATAAATTAATCTTATCAACGATTCTGTCCTGCGATAATTTCTATAATCCAGATATCAGTCGAAAGTTTTTTCGATCTATCTCGATCTTTCTGATTCAAATTGGGGGTCTACTTGTTGCAAGACAAATCGCAAGTCGTACGGCAAGTTGTACATGTCAAGATGTTACAAATTTGTTGGAGGCTTTGATTTTCGTATAGACTTTTTTACAATGCTGTAAACTTTTTCCAATTTTTTGTGCAGCGTGCCCTGCAACAATTCCACAGCAGATCGAAGCAGATGGAGTTTGTTCTTCAGCACACTCAAAACTCATTTAACTGCGGTTATTACCTGTAACGCGAGTCCTGTGCACTGAAGACAGCTTTTTATCGTAAAACTTATACATTGATCTTGTTACCGCGTAATCGCGTGAAACCGTCGTACTGAGCATAAGACTGGACTTAAGCTATACTATATTTATACTCACAATACTGCGAGAAACAACCGGATATAATCACGCATGAACACACTATGCCTTGATTAAAGTTTGACATTTTAGCTCTGTTCTTACGGTTTAGCTTGCCACACCGAAATGTTTTTTTCACTTCAGTTGCGTCATTATTTTCTTTGATAAAGTTGTCGCAAAAATTGCCTGTTTTGACTTAATAAATATGCACTGTTAAGTTGTTAATGACTCACATTCCGTCATATTTTCAACCGATATTAACCTAAGAAATATGACTGTCGTTGTGGCACGTATTTGTTACAATTTAATTCATGTTTTAATTCTTACTACAGGGAAACTGTTAGCGTTAATGCAGTTTATGCACTGTTGTTCTGGCACCATTACTGAGAGCTTTCTTCATGCTATTTTGCCCATATTTGGCGTTGGCAGATAAATAATGACAACGAACATAGACCGCGGAACCGCGGGGGCAAAGGGAGAAATTGCCCCCTCCCTTTTTCGAGTGGAAGGGCAAGCAATGTTGCTTGCCCCCCACTTTTCATGCCTATGCATAAATAAATGGTTGGTGCTGACGCTTTGCATTACATTATATTGAAGTTTAAAGTAAAAATGCCTAGCATTCTAGTCACTCGACAGTCAGCTATGGGAAACACGGAAAACAGAGGAGGTTTAAAGACTTCAGTTTAGTCTTAATGATCGTAGACACTTTGGTGACGTCACATCTGATGGCAGTCTGTTCCAAGATTTTGCTGCAGAGACAGGCAACGCTCGGTCGCCTCGCCGATGTAGATTGTAGAGTGCTACAACCAGTGACGAGTTCGATGATGAACGAACTAAACGAAGACGTTGTCGACTAGTAAGTTTAATGATAAAGCGTCACCCAGGTAGGCCGGCGCCATGGACACACTGAGCCTACGCTAATTACTCCGGCGCATGAAGCCAATGCAGACGGTAATATTGCAGTGGTGTGATGCTTCAAAGATGCAGCAAAGAGCAAAATGCGAGTAGGCCTAACTAGGCCATTGCAATTTTTTTTTGGTGACGAGCCTACCATTTCGGCTTCAAAACTGTGCAGACTGTGCACAGCTACAATCTACATTGGCGAGGCGACCGAGCGTTGCCTGTCTCTGCAACAAAAACTTGGAACAGACTGCCGTCAGATGTGACGTCACCAAAGTGTCTACGATCATTAAGTCTAAACTTAAGTCTCTTAACCTCCTTTGTTTTCCGTGTTTTCCCATATGATCGCCTTGGCGCCGAAATATTTGCACAGTTTTGCTAACTGAAGTCTAAATCGTCAAAATTTGTGTATCAGTTCACAAACATAAAGTCCAGCTGTCGCTAGGGAAGATGCGCTACAGCCTATAGCTACAGTTGCTGTTGCAGTACTGACCTTCAAAGTCATCCAAGATCGATGATTTTCATTTTACCTGAAAGGACCTATGCGATTTCCTATTATTGATCAATATCAACCTTGGCCGTATCTCGCATTGTTTAGCCACAATACAACCGTGACCCACAGACGAACGGACGGACAACAGACTCATCGTGCATGCCAGAGACTACAACATAGCTGTAGCGCGTCAAAAAGGAGTTTGCTTCTGGGGGACAAAGTTCCATTCCACAGACCGTATATGGCTAGCTGGAGGAAATGGTACGATGGCCACATTGGTGAGACAGCACAAATGTCTAGTTTTCTATGTTTCTAGATTTCAGAAAAGTAGTCAAATTTGCCGCTTCCGTTGAACGTCCAAAAGCTAACCCTGACCCCCTGACAGGGGCTCTGCCCCTGGACCCCGATGGGGGCTCCGCCCCAGACCCCAGTTATAGGCTCGCGCTCCGCGCTTGCCATGGTTTGCCCCCCACTTTCAAATACCTTCCGCGGTCTCTGACAACGAATGATAATAACATTAATAATTCACGACGTCAAATCGCAAAAGTAAGCACTTCGCTCATAACATAATATGAATAACAAGTTACGATACGAAATAATATATACAATTGCATACGTACGACGGAAGAATCGGCCTATGCCCAAATAACAACTATTACAGATAATTATATAAATTCAATTCAATCACCTTCCTACATACCATAAAAATAACAGCCCAAGAACTGACTGAGGCGTAAAAAAATAACAAGCTACAGTAGCTGCCAAAACTAAAAGTTGCTTCTTTTATATTTCGACATTTTTGACAAAACTCTGTGTCAGTAATTTTGTCGAAATGTGTCGTTTTTGGACCATCCCAAATGCAAACGCATCAAAGAGGTGAAAATCGTGGGAAAATACATCAAGTCGTTTCTACTTTTCAAACGAAAACAAGTGTGCAAAATTCATCAAAAAGGAACAAAAACTGCGACCGTAAAAGCGACCATGAACAGACAGATGCAAGTGAATTTATAATCTGTACCATGCTATGCTATTGCAATGAGAGAGATTAAATAATTATATTTGTTATGCATCGCATAATTATATTATAATGCATAGTCCCGTCACTAATAATTTACACACATTATATATTCACACATAACATACTCTTAAACGAAACCAGCTTGAAAACAGTAGGTCTATACACAACACGCATACCACAAGTGTTCATATGTTAGGCCTACACATTTGCAAAACGGACCCAAAATAAGCACATTTTGGCACTTTTTGCCCTCCAACTTGGAAGTGGTGAAATAGTAATGTTAAAATGTGGAAAACAATTCACTACCAAAAATAAGGCCGTTCCGTTCACATCAACGAATAAATTCTAACCTCTTTAATATTAATATATAAATCCACATACTGAAAAAAATGCATTCAGTACTCTGAAAACTATGCAATACAACGCACAAGACGTACTCCGTTTTTACGTTTCACCCTGTAACATAATGTCAGCGTCAGTGGCGGCGCCAGCTCTATATATATGGGAGTAGTCAACGGGCAACCAAAACGTTTCGGGTCCACTGCAGCAGCGTGAGAAGTAAGCGCTAAAATGCAAGGGCCTCCAGCGAGCAGAAAATAATGCCCTAACGTGACTTCTGTGTTGTCGACAAAAAAATCAATATCTCGCAAAAAATGATGGATTGCTGCGACGCAATGTAACTACAATTACTGAATGCGTTTTTGAATTTTCTTACTCGCTGCCTTGCAAAATATGCTCTCTCTCAATCTGTGAAAACTAGAGAAAGCCAAAAGGAATACTTTGTCTAACATATAAACGCCATGCCCCAGACACGTTTTCGCCGCCACCGAGTTAACAACAAATCTGTCTACTGTATATAACCGTACTAACAAAGCGTTGCTAGTCTAGTGAACGTTACACGCTTTGTAACAACTATGAAAGACTTGCAGCTTCAACAACACCGGCATATTTGGATCGAAATTTGAACAATATTTTTACTAGGCCTAGGCTAAATCGCGTCATCGTTGCACAATAATCCATTCCTGGTAAAATGCACATTGCCAACAGTAATATGAAACGATATTTACAATATGTTTATTAAGGCAAAAAGGCAACAAAGGGGCAAAAGCCTGCACAAAACTTAATTGTGTGGCAAAGTCGTCAACCATCTTTAAAACTGGGGCCTCACACAGTTTCATTTTTTCTTTCACTCCATTCTTTTCCCTCTTTTGTCTGCCGTGAATTAGTTTATTCAAAAACAGCCAGAGCTAAAGGATCTATGGGAGTGCTGTAAGCTTCGCCAGCGAGGTTCCAACTGCAAGCACATTTTGGCTGTATTTTGAGCCCAGAAAATGCAACAATTTCAAACCAGTTTTTTTCTAATATACAACTAACACTAGGGTACCAAGTTATCAAGTATGGATTGTTGCAATATCGGGCACCCGCCATATCCTGGCCAACAAGCCACCCCTGTCCTCCAATAGACAGTATTCTGAAATTGACGACTGTCTGGAAGATAACAGGGAGGATTATTAGAGCTACCATTATGGTTAATTACATACGCACGCGTATAATGGAGTTCTTACAATTTTAGATTTGGCTCGTTTTTTGTGTTGTGTGTTTCTGTAAAGGTTAAACTTTCTGTTTCTTTAGTGTGAAGGTTAAACTCACCATACCATGCGTTTGTGTGCATTTTGCCTGAAAAGGCCGTCCCTGAATTGACCTATAGGCTACTGTGTCGGACGGGACGTCAAACCCTAGGCTACTCACTCACTCACTCCTTAGATTGACGCCACTGTTAAGTAAACAATAATACGCTGTAGAGCAAAAAAACAACAACTTACTAAATGTCATGACATGTGATAGTACCCAATCGCGTCCGTTACATCACCAACTTAGTGAGTGGCCCGAAAAAAATTAAGTCAGCTAGTTTTATTTAAGACCCCACAAGAACGAATTGATAGGCTGTTCAAAATTTTTTCACAGCAAATTTACAATAAATAAGTATGGTAATTATTTTAGATCCAGTCACAGCCAAAGCGATTGGCTGCACCACCTTGTACAGTAAGACATCATTCTAATTATGAACAGAAACTGAGTGTCTTAATTTTACGAGCACCCTGCACAAGTGCGTACCTGGTCAGGCTGTTTAATAACATTGCAACGCCGGTGGGAAACATTTCAAACAGTCGCTTAAAACGTTTGCATAGCAATGAAAATATTCCTATGACTTTCCAAAAAACATGAAGCATCTAAGTCACAATATTTAAACTAAGCATGACACCATATATATTAAAAAGCACAGTGATAAAATTACTAGCAAACATATGTATTTCTGTAGCGTAAGATAGAACACATCTCGGTGGTTGATAACGCACATATATCAGTAATCCGTGAATATATTTGATTTTGAAAACAATATCACGAAATCTTAACAACCCTGTCTAACAGCAGATATGCAATGATTTGCAATCACGCAACATTAATTAAACATTACAACTAGCTTTATTCAGTTAAAAAATAATTAACAATGCAAAGCTAAATGTAAATCTACAACTAAAACGTTGACATTCCTTTCAAAAATTTTTTCTGCAGAATCAAGCGCGACAGATACACAGGATAGGCCAAGAAGCGAGCAGGGCACCAAATTTTCATAAATCAAAGTAACATGATTTTTATTCTTAACACTCAAAGATAACTTATTTCAGTCACTTTTGAAAATAAAGACGGCCAATTTTTTTCGACCACGACCTGGGAAAAGGCCGGTATATGCAACAGGTTTCGCAATTGCCAAAATAGTACCAAATTTTAACTGTACACAGAGAAATTTGGCGGCAAAATAAAAAAAATTAAACACCCATAATCTTTAATTTGCAGATGTCTGTCAAAAAATTGTTGCTTCCTGCTTCTCCCACTAACGACGCCGGTGGCTGATTTTACCTAATTTTAATATTAACGGGTGTCATCTAATGTGGCATGGATGTCCTCACTGGCAAGAAAATGATTTCTTCTTGCGTCCAACTGTCAGCGAAATGTCATAACGTAGTTCATCCCATCACCGTGGACCGTTTGACCCTTGCGGCCAGTTGAGGACGATTCCGGTTCCGTTCTTTCTAAATACCGGCACGGACCCAGCGCCAAGCTGGATGGACAGTGGGCGTGACTTATTACCCAGCATGCACTGCAGCTGAGTGCCGACGTTCACTCGCAGCTCGGGCCTCTTCAACCTTTACACAGAACCAACACAGTATAATACGAAATGCAAAAAACATGGTTCAGCATACCGGTAAGCACAATATCCACCCAGATAAACTCAGCCTTCCATCCCTCAAGGGGAGGTGAATCGAGTACCGATCTCTCTGGCTTGAGTTAAGGCGGGGCACGTTCACCTGTATTACAGGTGATTCATGGGAAAAAATTACACATATGTTTGTATTTCTTCACGTACTAAAAATTTTTCTGCAATAATAGTGCTCGTCAAACCAGACAGCAAGGCTCACAACAAACCGAATTAAGCCCATATTTCACTTTTTCAGTTTGTTGTTGTAGTATTGGACAACAAGTCAGGCACAGCAGGGCCCATGGAAAACATTCTTGCGGGGTCCGTCTAGAAAAAAAATTCAAATTTTACTTTTTAAATGGCTCATTCTAGTGTACTTTATATTTTTTGAGCGACATCTGGGCCCTGAACGTCGCGGGACCCAAGAAAAACTTCCCCTTTTCCCCTTTTGACGGGCTTGTAACAAGTCGTGCAAGACTGAGACGCATCAAAATGTTGTGAGTTTGTTGCATAAGCTTTAAATTGTTGCACAACTTGATGTGGATTTGCTGTAATATTTCAACTTGCACAACACGCTGTACAATAAGTTCACAATAAATCGGAAGTCTTTAGCAAAAATCCACAGAAAGTTGTACGGCACGTTGGGGGCACAAGTACGCATGAGACTGAAAACCTGAAAGAACCACAACATCTTGACGTGTCGAGATGCTGCACAGCTTGCTGTATGGCTTGTTGTATAACAAATCCAGAAAAAAATCAAATTAGTGGAGTTGTGGCAGAAGTGCAGTTACTGCAGTACTCACGCCTGGAAGAGTCGGACCATGGTGCCTACGGCCTCGCCTGTCAAGTCAGCAGTTGGGTCGCGATGTGACTGTAGACAGAGCACAAGGTCATTGCCGCCAGTTAGGTGAATACAGAACAGCTGATCAGGACCTCCTCCCACGCTCACTCCCGTCACCTAGCATACATACCACACCATATCGCGTCACATTACGACCGTATGGTAGTCAGCAGACTCACTTATCCGTCCCACACATGAAGCACCAGCGAATCCGCAGCAGCAGAGCAAAACAAGTCTGCAGTCACAGACCACGCCATCTCTCTCAACCACGTCATAGACTGGGACCACGCCAAGGTGATCGACAGAGAAAGCAACAGAATGGACCGGTGAATCAGGGAGGCGATACGCATCAGGAAAGAAAAACAAGACAAGTCCATGAACTGAGATGGGGAGAAAATTCTACCAACTTCCTCATACCTATGGCAAACTGTTCGCCCCATGAGAGGATCAGTGGTAAACACAAATCGTTCCGAGAAAGGCAGCAAAGGCTGCCGAAAAAAATCAACAGAATCAGTAAATAAAAAAGTTGTATAATGATGAACTCTTTTAGTTTATTTGTAACCGATTCAACCTATGAGCTCATTCCGAGATGTGTCACTTTATAGCCACTGCGAATTTCAACTTCACTATAACACAGTTAGCAGACATCGTCTGACAATGTGTAACGGTAATGCTGATGTAAAAAACTCAGGATTTTTTTCAACATAAATTAGCACACAGCGTCACTGTGTCATTATACAAAACAATGTTGCAGACCTCAGTAACGGGAGTGCGCTGTTTCATTGTTGTAAACTTTTTTGCGTCCAACTTGTAGATGTACATGTTCGTTATGAGAATTGCTCGGTCGGTGCATTTGGCAAAACGATTCGTCTGTCAAAAGTCAACAGCATTCTCTCTCATAAACACGACGTATGCAAAAATTGCAAAGAAATTCAGTTCACTAACATTAAAATGATTAAACTGACATTGAATATTTCTTACAGACATATAAGACACACTTATGCACTAAATACACATATTTTCTTTGCTCAAAATTTCAACAAATGAAGCCAGTCAAGAAACTGAATGTACATACAAAGCAGAATGTATAATACAATGAATAGAAGATAGCAGAACAGCAAATCTGTGATAGTTTGAAGTATAAGATAAAACCAACTAGCAGTAACTGAATAAAAATTACTAACTGTAAACAAAAATATATTAATCTCGAGTTAAACACACTTCACAAACTCAGAACAAGTAATTTGAGCAAAGCTCATGAGATGCGCGACAGCCTAAGCAGTTCCTATTTGCAGGTTGTCTTGGTCTATCTCCAGCTATTTCTACGCAATACACTCTTTATGTGTACCTTGCAGCAAAATCGCAAAAAACACTAAAAACCCCTATTTTAAAAATTCAAGGTCATCCAAGGTCATCGATATCAACACCATTAAAAAGCTTGTCACCAGTGCTTGTTATAATAAGCAGCATGTCTGGGCCTATCTACAAGCGTTTTTACGCTACGCGAGTAAATAGCAGTAAAATAACCACTTTTAAAGAGGGTACCCCTATTTCATGCCCCAGTTCGAGGGGAATCCCCTCACCCAGGGACACGAATTTTTGTCACGATAAATAAGATCCTTGTGGCAGGCCACAGTGAAGATTCCATGATTCTAGGTGTCGCCGTTACAGTGCTAGAGTGTGACGGACGGACGGACGGACAGACGAACAAAGGACGGACAGACAGACACCTAGACGACGGCTAAGACGTGCATAAAAATCTACATCAAGATCAGAAACAAGAAACTCATGCAAAAAAACTTGCATAGATTTCCAGCACAAGTTTCTCGTGGTCTGGTGGCGTGGCGTAGTTGGTAACGCGTTTCGGCTGAAACGAAGTTACTCTACGCCGGGCCCGGTTAGTACTGCGATGGGTGACTGCCTGCAGGCAGGTAAACCATCTCGGTGCGAAGGCTGCCAGCTAAGTCGACTCAGCTTTCTACCCTCCGTGGGACGGTAAAATGAGTAGTAACTCATTTACATGGGGACCTTAGTACAGCTGACTGGGGTTGCCTAGCCGGCCGCTGCGCCAGCCTGTGCCTGCAAGCTGCACACGGTGGCCGTGCGGCAGGTGGCTCTGGTTACTGACGAAAGCGCATTAGAGGCGTGTTTCGCGACAATGCGCTATACAAATTGACGACCTTTTTCTCGGCAATGTGTTTTCAACGACAGTGTACAGTAGCCTAAGTAGAAATGTGTGTCACCTTCTTGACGAAGCAGGCGAACAAGACGTGGTCAAACAGGTCCGTGCTGCGGAGACGCTCAATAGCAGCCCGCGCCGCCGCACTCTGTGCGTTCTCTTCAGGCTACAACCACGGCAACAACGATGATGATAACAAGCACCAAGGTCATTTGGTAAAACACGAAATCTCTCCTCGTTTCAATTTGCTGGGTGCCAGCAGCAATTTGCAATTGCACGTTTTGGGTGGGGATTCGAGTGACCCTGATTTCCTCTTCCCCTGGTGCGTTTTTTGCCATTTTCTAGCAAGAATTCCAAAAATTCAACTATGTTTGATGGTCTTTTGCTTTTCCAAATTCCAGAAAAAATGGGCGAATTTGCGGTTTTCATTGAACATTTAGAAGCAAAAAGTGTTTCACTTCCCCCCCCCCCGACCAGGGGCTCTGCCCCTGGTC
>Ga0209367_1008522_pt1 | contig 14018 bp, 8 predicted proteins | sample WorMetLIZISLAND2_FD_187412 | JGI IMG/M metagenome (GOLD analysis project Ga0209367, IMG submission 187412) | Marine gutless worms symbiont microbial communities from Max Planck institute for Marine Microbiology, Germany - Olavius geniculatus... ... | reverse complement strand
TGGAATTTTGTTTCTAGCTGCCTTAGAAGTCGAGATATCGGTGGGGGGGGGGGTATTTTTCCCCCCATTGAGTAACAACGTGCGTAAAAAATCTGTGAGTAAATAAAGGCTAGCTAATAAAAGCAGTGTGTTTTTTGCACAGCTAAGCTGCCAATTTTTTTCAGGAAAATTTGTAACAAATGTTTAGTATCCACAACCAATTTTCTGAAATGTCTAAATCCGCATTTGTTTTTGCGGGATATTTTACCGCTTCTGTTAATGACGGTGCCAAGTTCACTGCATAAGGGCCTGCAATTCAACTGTTGCGTTAAAACGGTTATTAAATAACTTTGTTAAAATTGTATGGGACGCAACAAATAGGAACCTTGAAATTGAGGCAAGTATTGTTCCAGCAATGTCAACAGCTCGCTATCTCTACGTGCTCCAGTCGACTCCACTAAAACAGCAACGACTAAAGATGATTGCATAATGTGAACAGTTAACTTAACTGTATAAAAACAAAAGCAATAGCAGCAGGCATTATACCAGTAGATTGTTACGTAAATAGTAAAAACCGTACATATAGCTTATAAGTAAGTAAGTAAGTAAATGATTTATAGAGCGCCAAAGTCTCAGAAAGAATCAGGGCGCATAGGATGATGGACGCCAGGTGGCAGAAAAGGCTAACTGAAAGTAGTGGGTCTTTAAGTGACGTCTGAAGGTAGCCAAAGTTTGACATTGACGAATTTGAGGAGTTAAGGAGTTCCAAATTTTCGGTGCAGAGACACGAAAAGAACGAGAACCAAAGGATAAGTTATGCCGTGAAAATGCAAGTAAGTGACTGGTAGAAGAGCGCGTGGACACTGAGAATTTATGATACTGCAGAAGATCAGTAAGGTAAAATGGATGGCCAGTGTGCAGTGTCTTATAAGTTGAGGTGGCCAGTTATGTTTTATAAAATGCATAAATGTCAATAAGCATAAAATTTGCAATAAATAATTTATTAATTCAGTGGCAAAAAAACCCAAAAGTATTAAAATGCACAATCACCCCTAATCATGAACCATGAACCATAATATAACCGGTGCAAAAAGTCTGCAAATGTCCAAGTAAACTCTTAAATGTTTTACTTTGACTTTTCAACATTTACTGTTTATTTGCAATATCAACCGGTTCTAAGCTTGCAAGTAAACTATGGATATAAATTAAAAATATTCAATATAGCCTAAGTAGTGCTAAGCGCTAAATTACTGTAGATTTTCGTTTGGAATATACATGTAAACATACAGTAATGTTGTAACAAAAGTTAAAAAATATAATTTAAACAGTTTGCAAACGCGTTTTCGGGAAAAAATAAATACTTTAATTTGCAAACGCAAATAAAAATAATGTTACCTATTTTTTTTGTTTTGGCGTACTGACATTAAGCTTAACTAAATAATGCTGACTTGAGTATTTTGCTTTTTTATTTGGAGTAAACAATGCGTATACTGATTGCGTTTTGTAGTTAGTGCATTGCAGTAAAAATTGCAGAATACGTCGTGAATTTCTGTATTCTCATTTGCTTGTATACTACAGTTAATTTTGTAGTAAATATTTTATATTGTCGTCATTTCTACAGTAAGCTTTTAACGTTTTTAAAAATAAAAAACGTTAAGAATAACTCGTTTTTATATAAAACTTACAACAGTGTTAGCAATGCCGTGCTGCACTGTAAAAAATTAAAAAACGTGTTTGCAAACGTTTGCTTGGAACAGGCAGTGACGTTCTGTGACTTTCGCAAAACACGATTACATAATATCATATAATAATGATACACATAGGCCTAATTTTCGCCGAAAAACTGGCAGCCTGCCTGCTAGTTTCATCTAGCACATAAACTAAAAAAACTAAAACTGTTTCAAACAAAACTGATATAAAATAAAACAAGCGCTAAATCGGAAGACATAACGAGTAGAATATTATTATTGTTATTACTATTATTATACCAGGTGTCGGCTGTGCTAGTGCAGACGGCTGGAGATCAAGCAGATCCAAATCCAAGTACGTGCTCGCATCATAAGATGTCGATGTCATGTTGTCGGATATCAGTGTGCGTAGAATTTCATCAAGATCCTTGTCGACTTCAATCAACTCGCTCCAACAGACGCCGTCAGTCGTCGCCTCTGCCATCAGCTGTTAACATCCGGCCAAATCTTTTCAACGCACCCCACATATGACTCCACTATTATCAATATTACTATTGATGTCACAAACATATTATTTTTTACCTCTAGTAGCAAAAATCCCAAAGATTTGAACTTAGTAAACGTTACACAGCGCAAAGCTCTCGGGCAGTTATTATGTTTAGAACGGCCGTTGTCGATCATCAAATTTGCTCAAGAAAGAGGCCTTATTAGCACGCCGTATTGCAACTGAGATGCAGTGGAATTATTATTGTTAGCATATGAGTAGAGTTTTCATAACTCCAGTTCGAGTTCAAATTAACATACCAACGCTGGCGGCTATTTTTCGCGTAGAAAAACTACTTTGCGACATTTTACTGTTTTCTTTCGGACAAAACACATGTATGCAGCAAAGTGTTGCAAGCAAGAAATAAAAAAAAATACTTTTGCTGTCTTTGCCACGCAGTTGTACGTCAAACTAGTATACAACTGTTAATTTTAACAGAATCCGTGTATATGAAGCGGCCCTAGACGCAACTTTGATGTCCCAAACGAGCTGCTGTGGTTATGTTTTAGGCTGGTTAACAATATGCATTATATAGCACTGGCACAATCTAAACATAGGGCCTACCCATTTACACGCCGATGATTAAGACGACGGTGAATGGTGGGCGGATAAATGACAGCGCAGACACAAAAAGGGGGTTTTCAGACGTTTGGTGCATCATACACGATGCATGAAACTGTTCGTTGAAATGTGGCACTTGGCAGGGGTTGTCACGTTTCGCTGAACAATATTTAAACAGCTTGCGGCGGCGTCACAAAGCAGCCGTATGATCACGCGACGCCTTATTATATCATTTCAACATGCATGGTGGCCGCTGATTAGTAACGGAAAAGTTGACACGACCGACCACCTCCGCTAATAGGCTAATAGTAAATCTTAGTTATTGAATAATTCTGCATTTTATTGATATGTTACGCCCACACTTAAAATGTGACAGCATTATTGGTATTTATGATACTTAACTCGACTTCTGACAGCTTTTCGCACCTAATAAGATATGAGTCAATATAACACACATTTCCCACGCCCATTTACCTGACTTTCGTGCATGCAGAATACGTAAGTCATTAGTAAGCCTTCACAAGAACGTGCAGCGACACGCTGTTGTACTGTTGTAATTTTTGTATGACAGTGAATGAATCGTAAAAATCGGCTAGTCTTTAACCCAAGAACGAAAAGTGTAATGAACATTTTTGACTTAGCTGTGTTTTATTAATTACTTTAACTTACATTTTCACGTTTTTAGCATAGAAAAGTCTACTAAAACGTTTCTGTTTGATTGAGGCTGCAGCTGAGCGTTGTGACTTTTTGTTTAAACTGCGCTGGCTTTAAGTACCCTTACCTAGCTAGCTCTATAGTTATCTGCGAAGATATTAACGTAGGGCTGCTTGAGTTGCAAACAATTTCCACTGCACAGTGCAATACCGTGGCAGCTGTTTATTGCATATTGCACGATTGTATCTCACCTTCGTAGCAGGAATAAAAAGTTCTCGAGGCCGTCATGATTTTAAGGCCAAATTTAATGGTCTCGTTCTCGTTCTCATGCATCTTGGTCTCGTTCTCGCCACATTCTGTCTCGTTACCATTCCTGCTTCGTAGTGGTTTGACTACGATTGCAATAGAAGAATAGTCTACTGTGTGTTAAAATAAGCTAATGGTAGTGGACGATAATTCTCAGTGGGAAAAGTGAAATAGGCTACCGGAAAACAGCAAAACTATTCGTATGGTAGCGGTGAACTAATATTATAAACGGTGCAAGACGGAGACCAGATCAAAGCCTTTAGATAGCCTAATACTATCGAACTGTCGATTAGTTTATTGTGCGACCACCTTAAAATGCTGCGTTGCAGATCTTGCCGTCCTTTTGTCTGTTCTGTACAGACCTCTAACTCAAAAAATGAACAAAGCAGAAAATAAAATAAAATTGCTGCAATCGTCCATTAGAGCAGAAGTTACCAATTATTTTTTAGTTTAAAAGGTAAAAAGTTGCGCAGTTCTAGGCGGACAGCCGCATAATATGTGCCGGCACTGGACAGACATAATATTATTTTTATAGTTTTATTCCTCGTGCAAACTAAAATGCACCAAATTCGATTTTGGCTGGGGCTTCGCTCCAGACCCCTATGGATGAGCTCACTAAACAGCCACTTCCAGGCTTCCTAGCTGGCCAACTCATTATCAATACGTTTTTCCACCAAGACCATGTTTATAGAAATTACACTAAATAGTATAAATAATTAAATACGTAAAATAAGTAAAATAAAGCAAAATAAGTTATTCGGTTATTATTAGGCTTACTGGTCTCCAAAACAGTATGCACAACTTAAATAACTGATCGCTGATGTTTGCATCTATCAGTGGCCAAAATGGAGCTAGCTTGTTCATAAGACTTAATTTGTTTCAGATTTGCATTTATTGTTTAAACTGTACTATTTCTGTCTTGTTAATTTTTAGAAAAAATTATTAAAATTGTTGCTACCAGACGACTTATTTTATAACTAAAATGCACCTAATTCAATGTCGGCTGAGGCTCCGCCCCAAACCCCGCTGGGGAGCTCACAGTGCTCTTTGAAACCACCTAGCTGGATTTAAGGTGGTCCTTCTTTTAAGGTAAGAAGAAAGAAAAAAGGAAAAGGGGGACGGGAAAAAAAATGGGAAAGAAAAAAGAAAATGGGAAAGGGAAAGAAAAGAGGGGAAAGAAAAGAAAATATTCCCCGCCCCCTTTGGCTGAAGCCTAGATCCGCCACTGTGTCATCAGGATGTGACTTAATGACTATGCCGACGTCGCATATTCTACTACATACGGACCACGCTGCGGGTATTTCCCTAATCTTTCTTTGCCGCAAGTCAAGGAGGGTCCACCCAATTCTTTACATCATGTCGTACATCCAAGGCGTATATTACATTGACCTACATGTATTTTAACACGTCCGTGTCAGCTTTGCTATAAGAATGGGCGAGCGGAAATGCTCTCGATGAACTGAAATGACACTGGGTAAGGCGTAGGCCTAGACATTAGGCGTAAGTCTTAATATGTGACACGCCTTGGCTCAGCCTATGTATAACCACACATTCGTTCCTAGCAGTGTTGCAACAAATACTTGATGAAAGTATTTGAATAGTACGCAAATGCTTTTAACTTTCAAAATATTTAAATATCAGTCAAACATCTAAATACCTGTCAATTATTTAGATGCTAAATTCAAAGCATTAAAATACTGCAGAGTGACACGACAAAATGTTTATGCCCAGACTTTTTTTGTTTTTTTTTATATCCCGGTTACTCCGAAAATACACAGTATAACGATAACAGACTAAAATTTAAAAAATATGCTTGTCATTATGAGTTTAATTATGTTTAGTGACTTTAAGCATCGCCAGAGTCCCAAGCAGTTTGTAAACAAGTCTGTTGCGACACTTCATCAGTGCAAGTGAAGTCGAACTAAAGAGTCTATCCTCTGCAGTGCTAGACTCGCAAACATGTGTTGTACCAAAACAAAAGCCTGTTTGTTTGTTTGCTTCTCCAACGTTGACAGATCTTTAGTCTTTACAGCTGTCATTCAGACAGGCCTACACAGCTACAATTCCAGATGCAGCTGTGGCTTTGTAGTGGAAGATGTTGTAGTAAAACAGAAAAGATCACTGTCATCTTTTTTCGACGTTTGCTGCATTTTGCATCATTTAAGACTCTCTCTGGTAAAAAGTCCATGGTGGTTATAGCTTGTTCTAACTTCTAAGAGCCTAAATCTTTGACAATGCTAAGTATGGATGTCGTTCTTACGATATAGACTTGTCATACAAAACCGTGAAAAAAACAGACGAACACTGCCAAAAATGCAGCAGTATGTAATTAGAAATTTTTACATTGGGAATATTTTTAATAGTTATTTAAATACCGCTTCAAATACCAGCTATTTGAAAATATTTAAATACTTGCTGTTAAATACTGTGCAATTATTTCAATGGTATTTAAATACGTACTCAAAGTATTTAAATACTTTACAACATTGGTTTCTGTTAAAATAGTATTTCATAGCGCAGTTATTAATTATTAAATATCAATAACAAAATATATCCGTTATCAATATGGTGTCACATAAGAAAACCACAAAACCCCTCTGTACATTTGCGTAACTCCAACAAACAACATTTGAGTCTGACAAAATTTTACATCAACAATACACCGTTTATTGTTAGTCAAAATGCCAAATTTCAGTTAAAATTTAATCTGCATACGCAAACAATAGCTACAACGGCTTTTGCGAGGTTACCCCAAAACGTGAAATGTCTAGTATTAAACAAATGTTTGTTTAATCCCGACAGTGTTCACGACTTGCTGGAAAATTCTGCGATAAACTTTTAGCATCATATTTTTTTGTTTCAGCAGTTTAATTAAATCTCGACTGTCTGCAAAAAAACCATTTCTGTTATGTTTAAGTTATTTTGATTACGTAAACAAACGACATTTCCGATCGAGCGAATGTAGTTATTTTAACGCCATATTGGCAACAAAGATATTCTGTTATCGATATTCAACAACTAATAACTCCGCTAAAAAATAATATTTTTTAACGAAATTTGGTAGTCGCTTCAGCAATTTATTGAAAATTACGCGTGCAAAATTTTATTTAAATTTGTGTAGATTTGACATTTTTATTGTACGATGTCTAAGGGGTTACTTTTTTCGGACACAATGGATAAAATCATATAAAATTTAACATAGAAAACTAAAATTAAATGTAGGCTAACACAGCAAACGACTTTTAGATTAAGATTTTTTTATATCTTTAACTGATTGTGATATATTTATTTCCAACAGCAGCACGCAAAAATCCGCCGAAGGGTCTGACCTGTAGGTGAGTTTCTGAAAAAAAGGAATATAGCTACAAAAATTTTTGCGTATATTTCACCTATTTGCCGAGAAGCCCCCCTCATGCAGATTTACATGAAATTTTGCACAAAGGGTCATCTAGCCGACATAATTAACCGTGCCAAATTTTATTTCAATCAGATCGGGGGTTTTGATTCTGTGGGGGTCGAATTTTTGGCTTTCCCATAAGAAAGAGAAGTCGCCGTTAACACATGGCTTGAACTACCGTTCAGCCTGTGATAAAAAAGAAAAAAAATTTCATCTATCCTAATCTGTGAGCCCCAACAGCCAATCTATTGCAAGGTTTAACTGTCATGCAGCAGTGTGTTTACCCGATTAACTGATTAACTATAGGAATGTTTGTAAAGTCAAGAAGCGACTGGTACAGCCTGGATTGGTCTAGAGCAAAACATTATTGATACTGCTGTCAAGCTATCAGTGAATGGAGAACGCGTCTCCTTGCCGGTGTTCGCATAGTGGGCCAACACTTTAAGCAATTTTACTGCAAGCAGTTAAAAAATGGACAGGATAAAATGTCAGCCAAAGTGTCAGAAATGTGAACAAAATGTGTTATGTTGATTAACCGTTATTTTAATTAAACAATCATATCGCATTGGATAAAAATGATATTTCACTGGTTGTGTTTTTCCCAAGTAGAGCAGAAACAAACTTTGAATGAAATAGAAAACTAAATAATTATTTAATGACAAGTTCTGTCAGAAATATTCGTACCAATAATTATTAAAATCTGGTAATTGATTTTCAAGTTACAGTCGATAATGTCGGAGATCTTTTTTGGAACACAGTGTAATTTACACTGTGTCTCAAAAACATCCCCGACATTTTTGACAGTAACTTGAAAACCAATTACCAGTATTGGATAATTTTTGGTATAAATATTTCTGACACAATTTGCCATCAAACGACCGTTTAGTTTTATTACCTCACTTAATGTATGCTTTTGCACTACCTAAGGAAAGCAGATTAAGCGAAATATGTGTTGAAATAAACAGAAAACCTGAAAAAAACATCCACGACATTATGAATCGTAACTTTTAAAAAATTAGCAGATTTTAATCATTTTTAACAGAAATATATCTGACACAACTAAGTATTAAATAAGTGTTTTAGTTTCTACCTCACCCAAAGTTTGCTTTTGCACTACCTGGGGAAAGCAGACCAAGCATAATACGTGTTAAAATGGATAAAAAAAAACGTCGATAAATTTCATCTATTTTAATCTGTAGGCCTTAATAGCGCGTTCTTTTACGAGGTTTGACTGTCATGCAGCAGTGTGTCCACCATATGGAGTTTAGGATATTGGTCTAGAGCAGAACTTTATCGATACTGCTGTCAATAAATGGAAAGAGGGTCTTCTTGCCTATGTTCGCATAGTGGACCACCATTTCAAGCAATTTTACTACAGTCAGTTGAAAAAAATGGACAACTGGATGAATTGTCAGCCAAAATGTCAGAAATGTGAACAAAATATGTTTTACGCGTTATGTTAATTAAGCAATCATATCGCATTGGATAAAAAAGTGATATTTCGATGGTTGTGTTTTTCCCAGGTAGTGCAGGTGGGAAACTGAACGGCATTTGATGGCAAGTTGTGTTAGGAATATTCGTGCAAAAATTGTCAAAATCTGATAATATTTTGGTTTTCAAGTTACAGTCAAAAATGCCGGGGACGTTTTTTTGAGACACAGTGTAGTAATATAATGGTTTAACGTTCTCGCGTCAACAGCAGGTAAATAATTATGTGTCTGAAACAATTATTATTGCACGTTTTCTTGCCGCATTGTAGGGAAGGAAGAGTGCAATATTAAAATTCTAACAGCGTTAAATAAATTCTCACAGTACGTCAAAGAACATAGATTAATGATAAATGCTATTTAGTCCATAGTACGACTAGGCCAACACGCCCTTGCCCCGGGTGGCTTCGCTCTACGTAATAACTCACACTGTCACAGACCACATAATAATACAATAGCCACGGACAAAACTTTCCCATTAACCGCCATATATACCCTACCTCTCTTCAAAGAAGTACACATATGTTTCATATTTTAAAGATATTTTTGCATGCACGGAAGCAGACAGGCATGCATATCGATGCAGCAACAATCTGTGAAAATAATATTTTTTTATAAACGCTTAAAAATAATGTTATTTTCACACGGTGATGAGCTAAAGGCAACATACGTGGACACCCTGAAGAGGGACTCGGGTGCGCGAGACGCAGCGGAGCTGGCCACACTGATGAGGGATAGGGGCATCTGGCACGGACACGTGGTTGGTCGCCGACAGGCGACCAAGTAGTAGTAGTAGTAGTTGAGCTAATAGAATTTCGTATATACACAGCGCTTGCGGCCGACAAATGGCAATATATTCGCTGCAAGTTGTTTTTACTTTATATTGCATATTTGATTCACGACGGTCGTTATAACGCTGCAAGTATACACTCGTAACCCTGAGCGTCACTGGATCCAGTTTCGTCCATGAAACTAGTCACGTAGACCCGAAAGGGTCACCGTGATAACCTATTCACAGTACCAGTCATACAATAGATTGATACAAGTTGCAACAGTAAATGCATGCTAAGCCCATCGCTCATCATGCATTCATTCATACATGCAGTGAGTCTTTTCAGCGGAAACGGTTGTGGCGACTTTCTTGTACTTTTATTTGAAAACTAAAGCTGGAAAAAACGCCTCTAAATCGTACCGTGGGTTTTTACCGTCAATCGCTTAGTTATTCCCGCTTGTGCAAATAAACCATGCACCGCTCCATCCACTTTCATGTTAACAGTAACTACAAATTGGTCGCATTAAAAACAGCGTTATTAGCTATTGCCGTCGCCTAAAAAGAGGTAGGCCTAATAATTTTACTCGATTCTGTTTGTTTGTTTTGTTTTTTTTATCTACGAGATTAGTTTTAAACTGTAAGTAAGTAGGCCTAGGATTTTTTTATTGTTCCAATAACGTGAAAATACCACTAGATTACACTACGTTAGAATATACATTGTGCGGCAAAAAAGTAGCCCCCTAAAGTTTTCTCAGCGACCGCTTGGAATTTTAATTTGTAATTTTACAAGTTTATTTGCTGAAACCTGTTACATTTAATTGCCAAACAAAATTTGATTCTGTTAAAAAATGACGAAGTTATAGACTTTTTAACATGACCGCCTACCGATTTTTCGGCATTCAAAAATGTTCATGCTAAAAATGCTATTTAATTTTTAAAAACTGGTTACACATTACTGCCGATGACGTCACAGTGACGTTTTGACAAACTGCAATTTATATTGTTTATAAATTATCATTAAATTATCCTTCCTTTAAAGCAATCGCCGGCTGCCCACTGGATTCATCTACCAGCAGGACGGCGCACCAGCACACACGTAGCGCGCAACGCCGCGCAGTGCACAGAACTGGCTGCGGACAAATTGTCCAGATTTCATCATCAAAGACCAGTGGCCTCCAAATTCGCCGGATATAAACCCAATGGACTATCCTGTGTGGGGTGCAATGTTGGAAGCTTACCACAAGCTTAAAACAAAGCCGAAGACAATCGCTGAACTTAAGCAAGCGCTTCAGGTTATCTGGGGCAACCTGCCACAGAGACCGATCGACAAGGTTGTAAAAGATTTCTCAAATAAGGCGACTGGAGACTGGTGTTGTTGCTTGGAGCTAGTGGTGAACACTTCGAACATTTGCTTTGACAATGGAATTCTGGCATTTGGTCATTAGTTAACTGTGTTGTTTCAACGATGTTATTAAATTGGCATTGAAGCCAAAAATTTTTTGAATGCTTAAAAATCGGTAGGCGGTCATGTTAAAAAATCTATAACTTTGTCATTTTTTAACAGAATCAAATTTTATTCGGCAGTTAGATGTAGCAGGTTTCAGCAAATAAATGTGTAAAATTTCAAATTAAAATTCCAAGCAGTTGCTGAGAAAACAGCGAAAAACTTTAGGGGGCTACTTTTTTTGCTGCACCCTGTAGAAGAGAGCCAGGCTGACCTTGAGATTGACCGGCAGTTGTTGGCCAGATTTCTGAAAAGCCTCCACAGCATGTAGACATGCCAGCACAGGTGCCTGCATTGAAACATCAAAAATGTTATTACATACGATTTCTATTACAAGCATCGTGACAGTAAAAATGCAAAGATTAAGAACTGCGATAGCCTCAAATAAGTCATATTACATGCAACAGTAGTACTATTATTTAAATGTAACTTTTGCATAATGTTCATTTCTAATCAATATTTGATTGTTTTTCATCATGTATGAAAGGAAATGTCAAAAAGCAGATAAAAAAGTAGAAACATAGAATAAAATACCTATACACATAAAACAACCAAAATGACAGTATAAATGTAACTTATAGCAAACAAAATATGCTTATGACAAAATGGACGAAACAAAAGCATATCAAGCAAAACGAATGTCAGCAAAAATGACCAAGACTACAAATTCAAATAATAAAATAAATATTAATAGTTCAATTAATAGTTTAATCGTGCTTGACCAAACAAGACAAAAACCTTGTCATCAGTTGATCCACGGCCAAACAGTTTGCCATCCTTCTCTGTCAGTACAAATGGTTCTGTGTCCCATCCATCATCCTCCAATTAACAACAACATATATATCAGTGCTAAGACAACACAAACCTGCACTGAGAACGGTGTTGCCACCTGACAAATACAAAAAAACTCAATATACATGCTATTATGTGTCTAAGCCACATATGCACATGTATGTAAACTCAGGAATTCCGCCTGAATTGGAAACCAGGCCGCAACAAAAAATCTGAGCAAAAAAAGGTCCAACATAAACAAAAGTTGGTGAGAATCTGTTTGTACTTGCCTGAGCCTGATATATGCAGTGAAGTGGCAGTTTATGGTCTTGAGAAATCTGCACAATGACATTGAACTAAAATAAAACAATTAATTTTTTCAATTTTCGTTATGAATTTTTAACAATCAATGATGCCTAGCAGTTAAATTATACATGATGTGTGAAGAATCTATTAAAAGACCTTCTTAGCAGGTTGCACATCCAGGTGGCCATAGATAAGAACAGTTTTCTTTTGTGGATCATCACCAATCCTGCCTAGCAGCACGGGAGGTAAAGGAAGTTGAGTGCCATCTTCCAGAGTCTGTATGCCAAGATCAGCCAATCGCATTGTTCCCCCGAGCCTTTCAATCATCTTTTCAGCAAAACATAACAAGTATAGGAAAAAGAAAAAACCACACTGGCATGTCATAATGTAACAAGTCTGGCTGATGTAGGCCTAGTATATGTTGAACACTGTTGAGCAGCGACAGATTGATGTAATTATTTTTTATCTATTTAAATTCATACATGGCCCAAAAAATATTTAGACATTTCTACATCGTTACACACAAAGAACATGCAAAAACACACAAATAATAGAACAAAATATACAAAAGATACAGAAAACATAACAGAATATAACACAAAAAGTACAAATAAAAATCTATTGTCTTGTTGTCTTTCTCTTTGTTTTTTAGCTAAGTTACTGGTACATGAGCAGCCACAACTGATGTGTGTTCACTTCTGCCAGTGTGCCTTTATAATGTGTTACTGTGATTAATTGTGCACTATGATACATCAGAAGTAACATACACCTTAGCAACATACTGAACCATCTGAGTAACATTGCCGCGTGCTTCTGGCCAACCGGACACACTTTGTATGGCAACGGCTTCAGAAAGCCTCTGAATAAACAGCTCCTGGTTAGCATCAATATAACTGCACTCAAACAAGCAACAATGTTCTCATGAATGCTGAATAAATGTTAAGCTTAAAATATTCAAGAGCTTAAGCATGAATATGAAGACTATCAACACTTTAGCACTGTGGAAAGATTATCCTGATCTGTTTTCAACAAGTTCAAATGCTGTCACTAGATCAACTGACTTGAGTCTAACAATTTTAATACCGTTGTGACAGCATGCCACATAGCTGGACGCCAAGGGTGCGTACGCCATATGTCAGACGTGTGCCAGGACGCTTAAATTTACAATGTACATCACTCATGTTGTCAGTGTTTGCACATTCATTCACGCCACTCCCGTTCTCAAATTCTGTACTGGCTAAGCTTACAATCAATACATTTGCCTGCGATGTCCTGCGGTTTTCTTGCACATCCTGAAATATTACTATCACCACATAACCGCTATAATGTGGCTATATAATGCTCTAAAATTAAAGAAAACCTATAGTTTTACTGTTTTCACAGAGTTCACAGCAAACTGAAAAGACAAAAAGGACTTTTCAAAGACCTAAAATTGCACTTTTCAAGTACCAAAAATATCTATAAAAAGACACATCATACTCATGCTACATCAAAATTTAGGATATGATTCAGTTATGTAAATATGTAAATAACAAGTATGATACTAATTTTGTGTCACAGTTGCAGTATAAATCTATGTTAGCAAAGTGATAGGATACTAGAGGTCATAGATACAAATCAGTGCCCCAGTTATGTAAATATAATATCCGGAAACATTTTTTTTGCAAATAGATTAATTAAGCTGTGGAACTCACTACCTGATCACAGGCTGAATGGTAGTTCAAGCCTGTGTTAACAGCGACTTCTCTTTCTTATGGGAAAGTCAAAAATTCGACCCCCCACAGAATCAAAACCCCTGAACCGATTGAGATAAAATTTGGCACGGTTGATTACGTCGGCGAGGGGACCCGTAATGCAAAATTTTATGCAAATCCCTCCAAGGGGGGCTTCTCGGCAAATGGGTGAAATATACGCAAAAATTTTTGTAGCTGTCCATATACCTTTTTTTTCAGAAACTCACCTACAGGTCAGACCCTTCGGCAGATTTTTGCGTGCGATGGCTCAAACGACGCGGTCTCGCGCAAGGATGTGCCTTTTGGGTGTTACAAA
>Ga0209367_1008520_pt1 | contig 14019 bp, 4 predicted proteins | sample WorMetLIZISLAND2_FD_187412 | JGI IMG/M metagenome (GOLD analysis project Ga0209367, IMG submission 187412) | Marine gutless worms symbiont microbial communities from Max Planck institute for Marine Microbiology, Germany - Olavius geniculatus... ... | reverse complement strand
GCATAGCCCCATCTAAGGTTACCCAAATGATTTTTGCTGTTTTAGAGGACTGATATCATCACATCGTCCTTACACACAGTTGTAAACTGGTAAGTTTTTTACATATATATCTTTAATAGCTAATGACAATTTTTAGGATATTCGAAATAAAGTACTCCTTCCCGATCCCACTACATTTCAAGCATGACGCTAACAATCTCGTAACTATAAATATTTACAAAAAATATCATTAGATTGCGACCAATCTAATGTACACCTCGCGCACATTATTTTCTCCAGTATTCTTCTAAGTGCTTTTTCCTTTCAATTTGTATTAGATACCCGGCGTCAACTTGAGACCGGTCTAATATTATACTAATAGTGACTGCCGTCGAGGTCGTTATTGGAAATTAATTGTCTCCTCGTCTCTCTGGCACCGCTATCAAAATATGGCGCCTCAAAGATAATAGGGTCACGACCTTGATGTTATGGGGTCACGTGACGTCATCGGTCACGTGACCATTCAACTCGCTGTGGTCGACTTCCTATGGGTGGTCCACTGAGACCATGCGTCTATCTAGCACCGTTATGGAGATATGGCCGTTCGAATTTCTTCCAGAAAGGCTCTTCCAGGAACAGAGGTCGGTCGTTGGTCGGTCGTCGCTTGGTCCTTAATATTACACTGATCTTATATACTCTTCTTCGCTACGTTAGGAACGTAGCACGTGAGGAGTAAAAATCCAACGACAGAAAAACACACATGCACTGGAAAAAACGTGACCGTGGTTAATAAGCTGGCACTAGGCCAAAAGACTAGTCAAAATTGTTTTCGTTCAACGCGTCTGATAATCTTAACCAGCTGTCGTGCAAATCACATTGTTGCCGAGATCGGGATTCAAACTCTAATGAAAAACTTGGTCTTATTTGGTTTTATTTGACTTATAACAACACACGAGTGTGTAAAGTTAATGCTAAAGAGAACTGAAAACACAACTGCACGTTATTATCACTCAGTAAAACACGGCAGCCTCACAGCAGTTGAGTTCGTCCGAAGAGTCGGAGCAGTCTTGGACACCATCACATCGAGCACATTCACGTATACACCCAACACCGTCAGAACACCGAAAATCACTCGACCCACAATACGCTGTCACACAAGTCAATCAATTAATCAACCAAAATACATTCACAGGAAAGAGGCAAAAAACAAACCTATTTTAGCATAGATAGTTTGGCAATGATTAGTGGTAATGACATTGATAATGCAGCCCACCTATGACAATAATAATAAGACTAGTGGTCAATATTTTCTAAATTTTGTACAGAAAAATTTTTAGATATTGCACTAAACTGTATTTATATATTCTTTGTTTAATTTGCATAAATCTTGAAAACTTTTAAAAATTATGCTAAATTTGACTGTGACGCAAATATTCAAGTCAATTCTCAATTATCATAAAAATAAAAACATTTTTGCCAGAAAAGTAGGCCTACCGGAAACAGTGACTACAAATTTGCGGTTAATTTTAAAGCGGTGTTTGAATATTCCTTGCAAATGCGACATTACATTTGTGCTGTTTGTCGGCTGATCGAATAAAGCGAAATCTATACTAACTCTGTCAAAACAATGGAAATAAATGTTAACGGAAGTCATGGTGCTTAGTAACCTACATATCGTTGCATCATCATCTTTTACGTATACCTATTTCGACTAAAAATTACACAACTACCGTAACAATTTCGACTAGTAACAAGCTAACAGTTACGTTATTCTACTTACATAACTAGAAAGCAGTCAAAGCCCGCACACCTTCGCCAAGGCAATGTTGTTCGCTAGGTGGCAGCACCATCTTCGGTTTTGCAGCGGTTTCCCTTATGCCCCATTGAAAGCAATGGTATCGAAAATTTCAAAGTGATCCAGAATCCAGAATTCTTTCCGGATCACCCTGAATCGCATTGAATCGCTAGTAGTTTGTGCCATTCCCGACATACCGTCAAAATTTCAGAAAGATCCGTCCATAACTTTTTGAGTTATCTTGCTAACACACAGACAAACAGACGGACAAACAAAGTCCAGCAGAAACATTACCTCCTTGGCGGAGGTAATAATAAATGCTAATACACTGAGTGTTATAAATGTTTATGCTTACAGCAGTTGGACTCGTCGCTGTTATCCTGACAATCGTTGCGTTTGTCGCATCGTTTACATGCCGAAATGCACTGACCATTGCCACAACGAAACTGATTGGCAGGGCACGCTACACACACACAAATTCGGACAAACACAAAAACAACGACAGAGTGACATACACACTGTTACACAGAGATACAGATAAATATGCATGATAATATCCATGACTAACACACTGAAAGAGAACTTCAAGGAATAATTGTGCCATCGACGTTATTGACACTTAACGCTTTATCGCACAGGCGGAATTTCGCTTTGTTGCGTCGTTTAAAAAAGGATTCTGTCCCGTGGAGTTTGTCCGGGGGAACTTCCTGAGAATTTCTGTTTAGAAAAATTCCGTGCGGGAAAATTTTGTCCCGGGGATTCTGTCGAGGAAGACTTTGACCGAGGGGATTTTGTCCGTTCACCCAAACAGTCACATACACACGTCACTCACCACTCTGCATTGTGTTTATTATTACAATGAAAAATATTAATATATTATCAACAACAAGCAGTGGCCGTAAAGTACACAACTATTATAGTAAAAAGCGATTCAGATACTGTAAGCTCTGATCTACCACCAACAGTCAGCCATAGCACATGTTCGGTTAAAACAGTTCAAAAATCAAACACATTGATAATGCAGCACGCCTATGTCAATGATAATAAAAGTCTAGACTAATATTTTCAAGTAAACACAAGTAAAAATCTCCCACAATACTAAATTATAATAGCTTAGTACTAGCTTAAATACTCGTACATTAGCATTATTAAAACAGTACAGTCTTTTACGGCAAATCTATGCTTCAAAATTCAAAATTATCAAATAAAATGTGAAACAAAACTTTTCCAGCAAAAACAGCCTGCATCATAATTATACGAAAAAAACTTACTGCAATTCAATTCATCTGACTGGTCGATACAGTCCAGGACACCGTCACAACGCTTGCACGATGGAATGCACTGTCCATTGTCACACCGATACTCGCCAGCCGTACAGTCTACGGCACAACAGCTAAACTTAGCGTAAAAAGGTAAAGGTAAAGGTCGTCAATTTGTATAGCGCATAGTCGCGAGCATGCGCACGACTCTAATGCGCTTTCGTCACTAACCAGCCTGCAGACACAGGCTGGCGCAGCGGCCGGCTAGGCAACCTCAGTCAGCTGTACCAAGGTCCCCACCTTCCGTAACTCATATAAATGAGTTACTACTCATTTTACCGTACCACGTATGGTAGAAGGCTGAGTCGACCTAGCTGGCAGGCTTCGCACAGAGATGGTTTACCTGCCCGCAGGCAGTCACCCATCGCAGTACTAATCGGGCCCGGCGCAAAGTAACTTCGTTTCAGCCAAAACGCGCTACCAACTACGCCACGCCACCAACCGTAGTTCTATTTTGCCTGCGCTTACGGTTAAGGTTAGGGTTAGAGATAGAGTTAAGGGTTAGGGTTAAAATTAGGCGAAAAATGGGACTACTCCAGTTTGGCTACTACTCCGAATAACCAAAAAAAACAAACTTACTGCAGTTGATTTCATCGCTGCCATCATAACACTCTCGAGTTGAGTTGCACCGGGCTAACATATGGACACAAGCCCCACTCGCACAGCGGTACTGCCAAGACAGGCATGCTACGCAGTCACATTCATAGCGGTACACACACAAATGTCAGCTTTATTTTTGATATATTTCAATATTTTTGTACTCGTGAAGGTTGTGTAAATAAGTTCTAAATTTAACAAACAGTCAACGCAACTATCAAAGAAAGTCATCGCAGAAAACAGCGCAAAGCACAGCAATCAGTGTATACACCGTTTCGAACAGCGTTCAACACTCATAGAAATACACAGAACCTTTAAAAGTAAGCAACTTGAATTCTTAGAGTTAAATCTGCGTAAAACGTTTTTCATTATTAGTTAATCGTATTTTAGACTGTTATTTATTGTACCCTGCGGCATTAACTTTGAACGTTTCATATTTCATTTAAATTATCAGGCCTAAAAATAAACCAGCAAGCAGAAGATTACTGTTTAAAATGTGTGGTATACAGTAGGGTATACTGACTGCAGTTGGTCTCGTCACTGTCGTCCGGGCAATCTCTGCGTGAGTTACAAACCAGTAAAGGCTCCAAGCATCTTCCATAAGGCTCGCAGTACCGATATGTGCTTGGACAAGCTGAACGCATACACAAAACGGACAGTTACACAATGCAAGGTCAGCACTGCGATCAAAAATATTATTTAGCTGTGTATTTTTTGCATTAGGCTAAAAAAATGCCTGTGCTTCTGGCTGCACTCTGGCGAAAAAGTAAAGACGAGGAGCATTAAACGGTATCGTCAGAGGCGTGGTCGGCCTGCTGTTCAATGCACGACGACCACTGCCTAGCCAATCACAGCGAAGTTGCCTACAGCTACTCTATTTTAATAGAAATGCTAGGACTGCTGCAACGGCAGTCAGTGTTGTACAATCATTGTGAAAAGTAGCAAGATGTAATCTAAGACGCGCGGTCGTCGTTTTGGACGACTAGTTACTAATATTGTACATAGCTGTGTGTTTGCTGTCGAAGTCACGACGACGATAAAGCGCTGCATTTGAAAAAAGTATATTATATCATTATACTTACTTTCTCTCTTCGTAATTGTTTCTGCACATTGGCATTTAGTCTACGCTGTGATCCTGTCCTAGCTTAGCGAGTAGCTCATCTCATGATAGCTTAGACACTAGACAGTAAGCCTACAACCAGTTCATCATTATACAGTAGAATAACACCAAATAATTGACAAACACTGCTTGACTTAACCGACCACCGACCACGCCCCTGGGAGTATCCATGAAACTAAGGTAAAGATACGGCAGCATAACAGACTAAATGCGAACAGTTTTTTTTCAGCAAAACATTCAAAGCAAACTAAAAATATGTCAAGGGTTTAAGAAAAATTTTAGAAAAAAAACGTTTTTAAAGATAAACGAAGGTAAAAAGCACGAAATTTTTTTCACGCCAAACATCAGATAAAAAAGCTTTTCGCATTGGCGCATATACAGCCGAAAACTATTAACAATTATGCATAGCAATCTATCGAATGCATGAAATAACAGTACTCACTGTCGTTGCAGCCAGGTAACTCATCACTACCGTCAGGACAATCCAGGTAACCATCACACCAGGTAGACACAGATACGCACAGACCCATCTTGCACTTGTATTGGTTACGCAAACAATCTGTCAAACGTGAAGCACATTACTGTGACTGTACATAGGTCTACGTAGTGCTCACCAAGCAATGTGGTCATCAATTTATCTACTGACATATTTACATTAATGTATTTACCAACTAAAAAGCACTAGGGCAGCGCAACTCCCCGCAAACGCTCTGTCAACTTTTTTCTATTGTGTTTGGTCAGGTAACAGCACCATATTCCACACACATTTTCCTTATCTGGCAATTGCAAAGAATGGTGCTGTCATTTAGCAAATATGAAAACATCTCCATACAACGACTTGCTTTGTGTTAACCAGATGGCAGCACCGTTTACACCAAAAATTACTCAACTGTATAGACCAGGCTAAATCTTTCCTAAAAGTTTCAGCCAATTCCGCTTCAACTTTTTTGTAATCAGTGCTTGCTGAAAAATCGTTACTGCGAAAGAACTATTTTTTTGTTTTCATTATTTTAGCAAATAGGCCTACTGCTAACAAAAGCATAACATAAACCTTGCGTGTGTCAAGGACAAGGCAAGTTTAAAAATATTTTGAATTTTGGCACCAATAAACCCTAAAAACATCGAACCAACCGTAATCTTTGCTGAAACACCTACGACTAAGCCTAACTGCACTGACGCAAAAACGCCACAATTCAGCTTTCCGCAGGCTATAAGTTACTAGCGAAGCTATATTCACTTAATCAACTCAAACTACATTAATCATATTTTACACTAACATCAAATAGAAGTCCTCAAAAACTCTTGCTGCTATGTCGTACAGCTTCACACGCTATAAACTTTTCTTAAAGTTATCATGTACGATGCGAAAAAACATACCGCACGAGCGCTCGTCGCTAAAGTCGCCGCAATTATTGACACCATTGCATTGGAGTGACGAACTGATGCAACGACCGTTGTCACACCGAAATTCATATGACCTACAGCCTAAAGGCGCGTACAGATCGACAACTCGATCAACTGTACTGAACTGAACTGACACGGTTTAGTTTCTGACGAACTGACTAATGGGCAAGCAGGGCGAGCTTATTGGCTAATGCGCACGTAAGCGCAGTCACGTAGTCACGGACGCCGTCAGACGATGCCTACCGCAACAAATTACTGCTGGCCCATAGGTTAGTTTGTCAAAAAGTAAAGCATGTCAGTTCAGTTTAGTTACATCGCTGTGTACGCGCTTTAATACAGTACATAGTACATAAGATATGCATGCTGTCTGAAATGCAAAATTGCAACAGCAATTTCTGTTTTTTAGAACGACACAAAAAGTGATATTAATATTGGCTGACAGTGAAAATTTTATACGCCATTTCACACAGTTAACATACGTCAAAATGCTGTAGATACTTTGGCTTCTAGTTACGAATGCAACAGAACCACCGCTAAGTGGCTAAGATAGTACGACTTAACCTACAAATTCGAATTTTTTAAAAAAATAATTGATTTAAATTTCGTACACATTTTCCTTGCAAATGCGCCAACAAAATTTGTTCCTACTTTCTGAGAATATTTCGTCAACAAACCGATGTACACAAAAACACACTCGTGCAGATCCAACTAGCGCGAAAAACCGCAACTCTTTTGGCGAAGGTAGTAAAAAACCCTCATTGGGGAAAAGCAAAGTAACTCACGACGACAGTTTGGAGGCTCGTCGCTGCCATCCGGACATTCTACAGTGCCGTTGCAATAAACATCACGTCTCAGACACAGTCCATTACGACACCGGTACTGGTAAAACCGCGAACAGTTCGCTACATATACACAATACAGATAGATCTTATTAGTGAAACTAAACTCCATAGTCTGTTTTAGTCTTTATAGTCACCTGTAAAAGACATACCAGTTTTAAAGCTGATTTCATTATTACAATATTGCATTTACATGACCTACGAGCATGATTTTAAAAATTACAACAAACGAGCACTATATCATAATCTGACAATTCTGAGCTCGCATGAAGTGCGGAGATTACAGATACAGCTAAACGTCACACTACAAATGATTGGCTTTTGACTCTAGTTCATTCCGCATGTCAGACTAAAACAGATCGGACAGAACGCGATGTGGCGCTATCTTTTTTAAAGTCTTCTGCGAGGTTGTCTTAAACTATAATAAGTTAGAGGTCTAAAGAAACTAGCGCAAGATTATTGTATTTATCAGCTCCTCGTTCAAAAACATGTTAAGACGAAGACATACTGCAATTCGTTTCGTCGGAATAGTCTCCACAGTTGTTAACTCCATCACATCTTTCCCTTGGCATCAGACATCTTCCATTAGCACAACGTTCTCCAATGGCCGCACACGCTGCAAAGAGTGTAAGCAGACAAAAGTCATGTCATGCTTGGGCAAGCAGTGTTCACAGCGATAACATTTCGTAGCGAATTACACGAAAACTACGTATTCGTGACAGAGACAGCCAAGCGTAAAGACCGTCCAATGCCGTATGCCCGTTCCGTTTGAACAGACGACTCTCAACGATTTGAAATTCATCTCCTACTAACGTCACCTGGCGAATGCAATCAATCACATTAGTTTACGCTGCACGCGCAGTGTTAATTTTGGGTGGTTAAACATTAGACGCCTAAACTTACTAACGAAGTACGTTATCGATATAGTTTGGTGTATTAGGCCTACTTTCGTGAGACACACGTACTGTAGCCCTATGTTGTGCACGCAGACCGCAGTCACTCGAACTGGTAGTCTATTCTTAAGCAGTATTTTCCGCTGCAGTCGTGCGTCACAAAGCAAACGACAGTGTAGACTATGCGATCTGAGCACAGCTTATGTACGATACCGCACTGTCTGGAGTGGTATGAACTCGTACTATCTACTCCTTTACCCACTCTAGCATTTGTGTATTTATTATCTATTACACACAGTTTAATCGCAGTATTTAAACTCACTGCAGTTTGATTCATCGCTACAGTCGCGGCAGTCACAAACACCGTTGCACTTATAATACCAAGCCCTGCATTCGCCTGATGCACAGCGGAACTGATATGACCTGCACGCTGTACACATTCATAAAACATTCTTCTCAGAACAATAATCCATTAATTTTCTGTCTCCCTGTTATAGAATAGCATGAAAAAAATTATATCAAAGTGCCTCTGTCGGTTCTTTCGTCCCCCAATCTGACTATGCTCGCTCCTACGGCCGTACGTTTTATTTGTTTTTCTTAAATTTTGCAAAGTGGTTTGGGAACCGAGGAGTAAAATCGAACTTAATTAGAGACGAAATCTGATGACCCATTTCCAAGCTTCCTTTCTTTTGCTCTAACGTTTCCCCCCAAAATGCATTTCAACTATACCACAGTAAGAAGGCACGCGAACGTATGGTGGTAACTGATAGATTCAAAAAACGTCTCAGCGGCTGCTATGAAAACAAAACTGATAAAAATATGTTTCTAACCTCCCAAAAACAATCGGGGTCAGCACATTTTAATAGAATATGCGTGGCAAGCCTAAGTGTTTGACATACAATCTCTTTGCGACCACGCGAGAAAGAGGAGTGGTTCCAAATAATGGGGCGACTGAAATCGCAAGACCTGACATCGCGAAACCAAATTTGCGGATACTGACATTGCGAGAATGGACAACGTGGCACCCGCTCGCAAAGGCGGAAATCGCAAGACCTGACAACGTGGCACCAAATAGCAGGGGTAAACATCGCGAGACTTGTCTTATTGTTTGAGTATCTGATCGTGGTGTTTTAGTGTTTTACGATGTTTCTGACAACGAGATATAAAGCTAAATGACTTACAAAATTGACTTTAATTCTACGTTAACCATATTCAGTTCAACATTGAATAAACTTTGACACGCGTTTCGTTAAGAAAATATCAGCAAAATAGCACAATACGTAAAAGCATACAAGCAGTAAAAAGACGAACATCTCTATCGTACACTGTCTACAAAAAATACGCATAACCATAATAATTTCCGCTCGCACGACAAACATGACATCCAGCAGTCATACACACGCATACATGTGGCACAAGATTCGCAGAACCGTGCACGACCGCACGGCACCAATATGACGCCAGCAGGTGGCGCCACGAGGCACACAAGTTTGGCAGCAATCGTCTGAGGCTAATGCTGCTGCCGCCGCTGCTGATTCTGACGCCGCTGACGTCATCAATGCTGGCACAGGCGCCTGACTAGCCTCGTCCTCGTCCTGGTCATCGCTGCTGCTGCTGCTGCTGTTGACACGCGGCTGTACTACAGCCGCATGTCTTAGGGACTCCCTATGAGCGCCGACAGAATGGCTGACAGCACGCAGAAACTGTAGGTGACTGTAAGCCCTGCTGTCAAATCTGGACAAGCAGGACTTGGTTCGCTTCATTGGTCGGACTGACAGTACTGTCTATGCTCGCTGTTGAAGGGGCTTTTTGCTCAACTTTTGATCTGGTACAGCGTTGTCAAGTCTCGCTGTGTCAGGTCTTGCGATTTCAGAGCCCCCCCCTAATAATCACTTACAGAATATAATAAACAGTACTGCGAGTCAAATAACGTGACCCCTAAAAGTCGTTCATCAAAAATTTTAGGCCCCATATCTAAGCAACCATGGGAGATAGAAAGTTGAGTTGAATAGACATCTTACAGGAGATCGCATAATAATAATGTCAAACTAAACAATTGCCTGCTTCCAGAAAAGTCAATGTCATGACACCAAAATTTTTAAAAGAAAACTCTGCTTGTTTGCTAACTTAAATTTGATGAAATATTTAAGCATTTGCACGAGTAAAACGGTCGCGTTAACTTACTGCAGTTGCGTTCGTCGCTGCAATCGCGGCAGTCACAGTGGCGATTACATCGGTCGTACAGATATCTGCACTCGCCCGAGTCACATCGAAATTGGTACGATGTACAAGCTGCGACAACACACAACCACAGTACAGTTCTGTATAGACGTGTAAGACATGCGATAAGTCTAACGCAACAAAACTTTAACTGCAGCGGCGGTTCCAGCACCAAAAATCTAGGGTTTCTGTTTTTCACCTCAAACTCGGCTGTATAGGATGGCTTTTACTTATACCAGTATGAACAATAAAGCTTACCACTAGTGTTTTGCACACTAAACTGGTTGTGCTCGGCATAAATCTGAGGGTGCTGCATCGCTTCCAGCTCTGCACTAAACAAAAACGTCTACTAAACATTGAGTACAAGCGGCAATGTACAGTTTGTTTACATTTTATAACTAAAATAAGTAATGGAATAGCAACGCCGATTTTCTAGCTGTGCCTGGGTAGAAGTCTGTCTAGTGGTATGGTTGCATACAGGGTGCGGCAAAAAAGTAACCCCCTAAAGTTTTTTGCCGTTTTCTCAGCAACCGCTTGGAATTTTAATGTGAAATTTTACAGTTTCATTTACAGAAACGTTCTACATGTAACAGCTAAGTAACATATGATTCTGTTGAAAAACGACGAAATTATAGACTTCTGAACATGACCGCCTACCGATTTTTCAGCATTAAAAATGTTTAAGCTAAAAATGCTGTTTAATTTTTAAAAACCGGTTACCACGTTACTGCCGATGACGTCATAGTGACGCTTTGACAAGCAGTAATTTATTTTGTTTATAAATTATCACTAAATTGTCTTTCTTTTCAAGCAATCGCCGGCTGCCCACCGGATTCATCTTCCAGCAGGACAGCGCACCAGCACACACAGCGCGCAGCGCAGAAAACTGACTGCGGGCCAACTGTCCAGATTTCATCAGAAAAGACCAATGGCCTCTAAATTCGCCGAATGCAAACTCGGTGGACTATCACGTGTGGTGTGCAATGTTGGAGCTTACCGCAAGCTTAAAACAAAGCCAAAAACAATCGCGGAACTCAAGGAATCGCTTCAGGTTATCTGGAGCAACCTACCACAAGGACCGATCGACACGACTGTGAAAGACTTCTCAAATTAAGCGACTGAAGGCTTGTGTTAAAGCTTGGAGCTGTCGGTGAACACTTCGAACATTCACAGTGACAATGGAATTTTGGCATCTGATCATTAGTTAACTGTGTTGTTTGACTTGTTTCAATGATGTTATTGAACTGGTGTTGTAGCTTGAACATTTTTTCACGCTGAAAAATCGGTAAGCGGTCATGTTAAAAAATCTATAACTTCGTCATTTTTCAATGGAATCAAATTTTATTTGGCATTTAGCTGTAGAACAATTTAGTCAATAAATCTATAAATTTTCAGATTAAAATGCTAAACGGTTACTGAGAAAACAGCGAAAAACTTTAGGGGGCCACTTTTTTCTGCCGCACCCTGTACAGTTTGCTTGAAAATCTGTTATCTACTACACTAACAAAACAAAGTAGTTTTTGCATACATCTTATTGTGTGTCAGTTGACGAAAATGGTGACTGTATTAACACATTATGAGTTAATTTAATTCAGCAGTAAGCAGCTCACCTCAGATTCGGCAGTAGCAAAAGAACCCTGCTGCCATCTGTTCCCGACCTCAGCCAGTTCAGCAGCACGTTCCTTGCGTTCACGATCAACAGCTTCGTTCTTCGTTCCAGCCTCACAGATCTGAGTCAGTCGCTCCTGTATGGCACGCGTTGCCGGCGATAGTTTCTGCGGTGATGATAAAACCGACTTTGCTGGCGAGCTGGCAACCTTAGCTGCACCCGGTTTGATGGGACTCTTCTTGGTCGTCGCAATGCTTGTCATCTTATTGGCAGCCCCTGCTTCCGTGTTTGATCTCGGCTTTGCAGGAGTTCCCCTGGCCTTTTCGTCGGTCGTGATCTTTTTCTCGTAGTTCTTAACCCGCGAGGAGACGGCCAGGGGTTCCTGGGTGGTGGTCGTGACCTGCTTCGTCTCCCAAGCTGCCAACCTTGCTGCAACCGGCTGTTTTGTCGGTTCATCCACTACACTGTCATCATCAGATGCCTTTGAGACTAAACCCTGCTGTGGCTGACTGCCGGAAGGAACCGTCTTCTGAATGATAGCAACCTTGGCAGGTGTCCCCGACTTCTGGCCAGGCGTTCCTCCAAATATCAGAGTTGCTGAGCTCACGTGGCCCGTGGCGGTAGTTCCTCTTCTTTCTTCCAGCTTCTCTGCCGGTTTGTCTGTCTGGCTGTTCTGATGCTCTCCCTCGGCAACTGAAGTAGTTTCAACATCGCCAATCTTGTCGCCGTTTGTCACTATGTCCGGAGAATCAATGTTCTCGTCAACTTTTATCATCTTAATCGGAGATGGCACAGAGCGGATGGGAGTGGAGGTATGTAGTGGAGAGAGTTCCTTGGCGGAAACCGACGTCGGGGGAAGAGGTGCATGTCTTTTCGTTGAGCTCGATCCATCAAATGTTGATCGAGCTGCTTGGGTAACTGCGGGTTCAACGTTCTCCACTTCTGAGTCGAACGTGCGTGGAGGTTTTGCAGGGGCCGGGGATTGGCTGTTGTCGGACATGCTGCTGCCAGAATCCTTCACCGCTGTGACACTGGCTGGGGGTGCAGGTGCTTGTCTCTTCTCTCTCCTAGCAGTCCAATGCCACAATATAGGTGTTCACATGCAGTGCAAGAAACAGAAGTACAAAGTAAGAAATACTTGCTGGTATCCTAAATTGTCTTTGAATAGACTCGTAGGTTGAAATATTAGTAACTTACAAGAATAAGAAAAAAGTCATCTAAAATGTTTCACAATAAAAAAAATGTGGTCTACAAGTAAAACCTTTTGTCCTGGTCTCGATGTCTGTCACAAATTTAGTCCTTGACACTCTATTCTAGTTCTGAACCCAGAGGTCTATCATCAAAATTTAATTTACCGGTAATGATGACCCACTGTAACTGGAAAGTCACAAGACAAAAGGCTAAATTGCGGAGTGTCATAATCTTAGGATTTGAAATCATACATCTTTGCACCAATCATGTACTCGTCAGAATCACCGAAAGTTACAAAGTTTCATCACAAAATACTGACTAGTCAGTATTACTAGTTAAGTTCAAACCGCAAAATAATAAAGTTACTAATTAAGAAAAAAGTTAGAAACTAGCTGACCGCAAAGTTTGCTCAGCACGCAAACGTTACCAAAATTATAGGACTGCAATCAGGGTCAAAAAATCGGAAAATATTTCTAAGAAAGCCGAGCTCACTTTGCCATGGGTGGAGTCACTTCATCTTCCCAACTGTTGATCGTCTCGGCTAACGCTGCAAACCGACTCTTCTGAGATTTCGCTCGAGGAGGAGAGCCAGCTACAATCACAGTTTCAAACAAGGTTGAGGTTGAAACACTCAAGGCAGATACCCCAAAAAATCCATTGGGTTTCTGGAGAGTAAACCCATCTAAAAACCCGTTAAAAACCCACCCAAAAAGACCCACCAGAAAAATTAATCTAATTTAAGTTCTTGTTCTACAGACACTAATAATAAAATACTTTATCACGGCAAAGTTTCTGAAACACCGAAACCTACAAATTTGCAATTACTGGTATATTTTTGCTTTCGGGAGCAAACAGAAACCGAAACTCATATGGATCAACCAAATGAAAATTGATAGAAATCACAAGAGTCATCAAGTGGGGACTTTTCGCAAAAAAAACGTAAAATAACAGAAAACCCGGTAAGCAAAAAAATCATTGGGCAGGGCTTTTAAAAAACTGTTTTCTGTAACCCTAGTTTCACAGAACAGAAAGTAACAAGCAGAAAGTCTGTTA
>Ga0209367_1008518_pt1 | contig 14020 bp, 12 predicted proteins | sample WorMetLIZISLAND2_FD_187412 | JGI IMG/M metagenome (GOLD analysis project Ga0209367, IMG submission 187412) | Marine gutless worms symbiont microbial communities from Max Planck institute for Marine Microbiology, Germany - Olavius geniculatus... ... | reverse complement strand
GAAGAGTCACATCGCTCTGACATATTAGTTAGTCCCACTGCTAGTCAGTCTTTGTCAAGTAGGCGGTCTGCAAATGTTCGATCACATTTGCAGCTTTTTCCGCAACACGAGTGCATTTTTTGTGGTACGGAGCGTAAATATCTACCAAGTACTAGAAGTTCTGAGTACCTGAGAACATGCGTGACAAAAGTAGCAGAAGAGCGGATTAAAGAGTGTGCTGTGAAGAAAAATGACTACAATCTGCTTGGGAAAATATCTGGCGAGGACTTGCTTGCAAGAGAAGCCAGATACCACGAATCATGTCGAAGACAGTATGTGAAAGCTTCGAGTCAGGAAACCACTGCAGCAAGTTCGCATACGCATACTGCCTTACCAGAAGTGATGGTTGCACACCAAGCTGCATTCGAATTCCTTGTATCTTATATTGAATCCAAAATCATTCAGGACAAACATGTTGAGTGTATGACCATGTTGAAAGATCGGTATCTGATGTTTATTTCAGAAAACTATCCAGATTCTTATAAACAGATTACCAGACGCACAAAGTAAAAGACAAAATTATCAAACATTTCGGAATTCGATTGCAGTTTTGGTTGCCTCGGGCTGCTTGCAAAAGTGAGCTGGTGTTCTCGGCCAGTACGGACATCGGTGAGGCTATTGAAGCCTTGTTTGACTCTACAAGCTCAGACACTGGTGTCTTAGAGCGAGCAGTTACAATACTGTCGAATGGCATCAATAACCATTTCTCGAACCTGCTGCCAACCTCATGGCCACCATCTGCATCAGAGTTGGAGGCAGTTACGCTGCCACAGTCACTGCTGGACTTTGTAACACAGGTCATCAGTGGCAGAGCTTACACAAAACTTTCAGACAAAGCGGCACACATTGCAGATTCAGTCGCAGCCGATATATGCAATGCAACAACCAAGGGCCGCTTAAGCATACCGAAACACGTTGCACTAGGATTGACAGTCCACCATCTGACCGGCAGCGCTGAGATGGTGACGATTCTGAATAGACTTGGCCACTGTCAGTCCTACAGTAAACTACTCGAAATTGAGACTGCTGCTGCACATCAGGTGGTGGAGTTAAGACAGCATTCTGCCCTCCAACACAACCCCAGAACAAAACATGTTTGCGCACAGTTGCTGGGATAACTTCGACATTAATGAGGAAACCCCATCCGGAGCTGGCACCACGCACAGCACACATGGCATTGTGGTGCAGGAGATTATTCCCAGTGCTGCAACTGCATATGCAATGAAACTGCCACTGTGTGAAAGGAGCAAGCAGCGCAGTTTTCACTACAACCCACCAGCACAGCCAACAATCATTGTCAAGAAGAAGGCAGAGCCTACTGTGTCAAAAGGAGAGGCAGCTTCGACATCGTCTCATTCTCCCGAAGACTTGTTACATGGAAGGCAGTACCATTCCACACTGTTGACATGGATGGTGTGTCGTTGTCTCAATACCAACTGTACTGTGCCTGAATGGAATGGCTGGATATCTAGGACAAGTGCCACTGCTGTTATGCAGTCCAGTGTTGGATATCTGACACCAGTTTTGCATCCCATCACTGACATCTCTACGGTGCAGCACTGTCTGAATACTTCTGTGGAAGTCAGTAAGAAACTTGGTCAAGACTTCACTTTTGTAACCTTTGACCTGGCTGCTGCCAAACTTGCCTACAATGTCAAATGGAGTTATCCGGATAGCTATTCACATGTATTTATTCATCTTGGGGCATTCCATGTCAGCTGCTGCTACATGGCTGCTCTGGGAATGATGATGAGTGGCAGTGGTTACGAGGACATATTTGCATAGATTCTCAGATACTCACATGCCCTTCAAGCACCCATCTGTGACATCCACAGCTCTGATAGGCGTTTACATTAACATTTTATGGTATAATATGATGAATGATTTGTACTTGATAAGCAGTAGGTAAGTTCAATGTAAGGCATAAAGTAAAGGAACTCAACTGGTTTATATGTAACTGAAATAGGACAACATGAACAAAAGTAATGTAACTAAAAAAGTAGAAAAAGCTCCTGCAAAAAAATGGCTGTAGGACACATAGCATAGGTATATTACTGTAATAAATTGTGACTTGATCTCTCATTTTAGTAATTTGTTGTTGCTAATGTATTTGTGCCCGCTTTTATGTCTTGCCTTTAAAGTTAGCTAACCTGAAATTAGTTTCTATGGTAACCAGTTGAAATGACGTTCTCGTTGGTTCAAATCAGTTGAACAGTTCAGCTATACAGCTAATTTGAGGTTAACTATCAGACATAAAATTGGGCGTTAGTTTTCCAACTGTGTAATTATGGCTAAGTGCTGAGACTTGCTGCTATACTTATCAGGTCTTTATGTGTTGTACAGCCACGTGAACGTTCACTGAATATACACAGAAGCTGGTAGCAACAAGTCCTGTGTCCATTAAGTGGTGTGGCAAGCATTGTTCTGATACTTGCGGTACGTTTGTACTTTTCTGTTATGGAACTTAATACCAAATGAAGGGTGACCATAGAATTTTAAGATGTTTTTATTAAAGATTGACTAACTTATGTCTGCTAATCAAGTTAAATTATCTATTTCAACAATCTAATGCTGTTTTCTATGTTTAAACATTACCTCGGATGTAACTAAAATGTTGCAGTTTTTTGACCGACTTCGGAGCCATTTTACACTATGACTGCAGCAATTGCCAGATGCAGCTCTTGGGTTTTCTTGTACTCCTAGGTGTGCTGTTTCAGAAAAACTAAAGCAGCTTTCCCCACTACCTGGGGAGAGGTACCTTAATTGATAGCTTTTGGTCTATAGGGTCAAAAGCCGCTAAGGCGCATGTGCTACCATATGTCTCATTTGTCACATCCATCCCGATATGACGTTACTGAAAGTTGACACTTAAAACCCACATAAGAGTACAATACTGCAGTACTTAATGCGTAGATCTCGGAAAGAAACTGCTGTACCGTCCAATTATTCTCGTAACTATATGCGATGAAAGAAGTGAAAATTTTACAACCATACTACGTAAACAACCAAGAATACGTATATGCTGCATTTACGTGGGCTTATAGGGAGGCGCGCGTTTAAACATTTAAACAATTAAACGTTTAAACAACAATTATAATTAAAAAATTTAAACATTTAGAAAAGTTACCATGTTGGCATGCAAATTGTTAGCATATTATACAATGCATATGTGTGTGTACTATTTTAATATAGTATTTTAATCAACATGTTCTACGTGTACGTCAGTTGCGGTTGAAACTATTTAAGCCTAGATTTCATCGAATTCACCGAAGCCACCAGAATTACTGGTGGCCTAAGTAAGCACAGGCAAAAGCCATATAACGCTTACTATCCTAATAACTAAATTTAACTATGTGCTTCCGGTTGCAGTTCCCGTTTCAAACAATTTTTAAATTGATTTATTGTATTACTGGTTACACACTCGTCAGACAGTGCATTCCAGTTCAACAACTGCTCGCAGAACATTCTTCAAAGTTATTGGAAGCTGGAATAGTTTACCACAACATGTAATCGAGGCTCCATCAGTGAATGCTTTCAAGAACAGATTGGACAGACGCTGGTCAGATATGAGCATATAAAGCGAAAGCTACAGAGCTCATCATCATCAAGTACAAGTAAGTACAAGTAACACAAAGCGAAAAGCGTCAACAGCCTAGCAAATCGAACTTCGAATATTTGGTCTAGCACCAGTGTTCATTCGTACATATTCTATGCGGATGTTTGTTTATGATTTTGAAACAAAAAGCGTAGTGTGCCTACTGTCTGCTAGATGCTTTATACTAGCGTTCGGTTTTTGTGTTACTTTAGTGTGTGTTAACTGCACTACAGTCAATCAATTCAAAAAGGTTAGTGTTAGCATGCGATCGGCGATCTCGCCATAGGGCACGGGTAAAATGCGGACCAGCGGACCGACCAACGGGTAAACTGCGGATCAAACCTGCGGACCAGTTCCGCAGTTTACCCGTTGGTCGGTCCGCAGGTCCGCATTATCTATATAAGTCTTTCTCCCTTGTTGCTGACGTTTGATTATAACTGTGTTAGACGTAGCGTACCTGCGGAGCTTTACCTGCCACATGGGATCACACAGGCTACAGGTGGTGATTAAAAGTGTTGATATAGTTTTTTATTAGAAGACAATTTCAGAACTATGGAGCATCACCTGCCATATGGCACCAGTAAACTGTGCAACACCTGCAACGGTGTGGTCTTGCCACCTGTCAAGAAAGGACGTGCGAAGAACAGCCACAGCACTGACAAGAAGATCACCTGGGTCGAGTGTGAGAATTGCAGCCGCTGGCATCATTGCCACTGTGTGGGATACCACACTCTGTTGACAAATATTTTTTATTAACGTCTGATGTTTCACTTGCTTAACTGCTAGTTCGTTTTGAAGCTATTATGAAAAGTTTTAATCAACATTTGCAAAGTAGGCATATCATAAATTGCATTAAGTTAAACTCTTTTCACACAACTGCCTGCCTGAGATCGCCGCAGATCCGGTCACGTGATTGGTCAGCTTGGCTGTTCTGCCACTGGACGACACTCCTTCTGTACGATCTCATGCTAGGCAAGAGTTCTAGAATGATTTCGGTGATCACATTGTAGGAATTATTTTACGGCATAAAATTGCCACTTTCGTTCTAGAAAATAATGTTCGGACACTATTGTCATGGAATTTCAGGAGCTTTGTAGCACCAGATCGTTAATCACTGTGTAATATCTCGTCCTAGCTGGAAATTTTCGAATAATAAGATCGAAATACTTTAGGTTAGACCTATCAAACCTAAGATTGGCGATCTCATCGTTGAAATGATTCTACAATGAGATCGCCATGTCGACACTGATGAGATCGCTATCACTGGTGGTTTCGGTAAATTCGGTGAAAATACGGATCTCTAGGCCACGGGTAATCTGTGGAGTACCGGATTGCTTAATAGCACAGACCGTGGATATTTTGCAGAGCGCTAAATTGCGGACCAGTCTGTTAATTCAGTGAGCATATTGAAGTGTCTTGGGTTCAGTGTGTTTTCCATCGATATTGTGCACTAATGGGCACTATACAAGCTTTACCCAAGCTTTATTTCATGTGCAAACATGTTCTTGTCATTTTTTGTCATACTTTGGAAACTGAAATGGCTTGCCATTGTCGTACCTAAAGCCTGAGGTTGTTGCTGTTCATCAGTGAATTTCTGGAGCTGCAATGACCATGAGTGAGACAAAGCTAAATGATGCGCCAACAGATGGGATATCCGCTGTCAAGTTTGCACCAAATTCGTCACAGTTTTTGCTCGTGTCTTCGTGGGACTGTTCTGTACGTCTGTATGACGTCAATGAGAACTTTATGCGCATGCAGTACATGCATTCTACTCCAGTCCTTGACTGCTGCTTCCAGGTATTTCGTCATTAACTGTATAAAGTATCCAAGTGTCTAGAGGGCCAACAGTTGGCCCTCTAGTACGCAGCCTAGAGGGCTGAGAGCAGCAGCCACCAGCATTAGGCATAGATTAGAAAGGTGGCGCTAGTGTTTAGGGTTAGTGTTTACCTTATGATAGATTAGGGTTTAAGTCGAGGGTTGGGGTTAGGGTTAGTGTTAAGAGTTGTGGTTAGGGTTAGTTATTGCAGCTTATTCAGTTTTGTTAGCTGTTAAATTTTTAGCATGCGAATTTAAGGATATTTCATACAATTATGTAGCTGCAGATGTACACCAAAATTAAGGTTGCAAAATTGGTTATGTATTTGAGTCCAATGCTGCCAGGCTTGACTGGCTGACTGGTATGAACTTGGCGTGATACCTTTGCATTGTACCTTGCTAAGGTTGATCTCATCAGTGGCTAAAGGTATAGGTAAAGGTAAAGGTCGTCAATTTGTATAGCGCTCATCGCGAGCATGCGCACGCCTCTAATGCGCTTTCGTCACTAACAAGAGCCGCCTGCCGCACGGCCACCGTGTGCAGCCTGCAGACACAAGCTGGCGCAGCGGCCGGCTGGGCAACCCCAGTCAGCTGTACCAACGTCCCCACCTTCCGTAACTCATATAAATGAGTTGCTACTCATTTTACCATCCCACGGAGGGTAGAAGGCTGAGTCGACCTAGCTGGCAGGCTTCGCACCGAGATGGTTTACCTGCCCGCAGGCAGTCACCCATCGCAGTACTAACTGGGCCCGGCGTAGAGTAATTTCGTTTCAGCCGAAACGCGTTACCAACTATGCCCAGCCACCAACGGCTAGCTGCCGTAAGGGCGTCTGTCTGCGGCAGTATGATGGGTTCTCGTACTGCCATAAGCAGTCTCTTACAACGGTGTATATGGTCAACTGTCAGCAGACTGTTGGCCTTCTAGTACGGAGCCTAGAGGACCGACTGTCTGCTCTCTAGACATGGCGATTAAGTGTTGACATTTGTCATTAGTGATGACAATCTCGGGATTGAATTCTCAATCCTGGAATCCGGGATTGAGAAATATGTAATCCTGGGGTCTCGTTTTTAAGATTAGGTTTACAGATTAGTTGCTTTTTTAGTATTCCTTATGGACTTATTTTATACATTAAATCTAGTAGGCAGGTTTGTCTGAAGTGTGGGGGGAGTGACTGTGATTGTCAAAATACAACTTATAATGCAAGGAGTAAGACTTTAGCAAACAATATGCATGAAATATTTGATTCATTAGATGGCTAGAATATTGCTGTTTGTATTATTCAGCCTCCAGAATGTCCTATTTTAACCAAAATTTTTTGTAACTTAAAAATATTTCTGCCAAAAATGGCTGGGATCTCGAGATTTGGGATCCCAGTTCCCGGGATTGTAAACACTAGTTGTCGTGCTTGAAAGTAACAATTTAAATTAATCAGAAAAGATGCAGTTGTTTATTGATTGAATTTTCTACAGCTGCAGATGTGAACAATCAGTCACACGGACACGGTTGATCTTTCTGAAGAGTTCACTAAAATTGCATATAAGTCGCATCACTAAAACATTATAAAGTTGATACAGTGGCGTCATGACAAGCATCTGATCGACTGAAATCATCTGTTTTTTTTCCTAAAAGAAATCAGCATTTTAGTCTGTCTACAACACTGGGTTAAAACGCTCAATAATAGTTGTGTCTCAGTGCATCTATGAGAGCAAATAGTTGACTGAAGAACTTGCTGAACTAGAAAATGCATTTCTTGGACAGTTACCACTGTTAGATTTTTGTTGAAATTAATGATTAATTGAGTTACTTTTTGTGAAGTTGACTACTAATAATAAACAGAAATTTTACTAGCTCTGTATTTTTTGTTATCCCACTATTTATTTTTTGTTCTTATTTTGTTTTTATTCAAAGTGTTAGTTTTGGTGTTAGATTAAACTGACATTCGGTCTTCCATATCACGTCATTTTGTTTTGTGAATTAACAGTACAGTGGTGATAAGAATTCATTCAGCAGTTCTACTGCCTTGTGCATTGTATTAAACAGTTCTCTTTATTTCTTATTATCTTCGCCAAGTGTGAGCGTAGTGAACATTGGAGGAGATTATGAGCTATGTCATTATATGTGTCCGTCTGTGCATCTGTGTATGTATGTGTCCGTGTGTTTGTCATTACTTCACTTGGCAGAGATATGCACACTTACGAGCGCTTTCTAGTTGTTTCATAATTTGACTACATTTTAGCTCAATTTTTTGTGCACTTGTTTTGTTTTTGCTTTTGCTTTTCGTTGGCAGTGTGGCTGTATGTTTGTGCATTGTGTGATGTCGTGTCAGGATGCTGTGCATGTATTCAGCGGTGGCCTGGACAAGTTAGTGAAACTCTACAATTTCAACACTGGCACTGGTGAGTTGTAGCAAACTCCGTGGATGTTAACGAGGCTTCTAGGTACAAGGCAGAGGCCTAACATTCCTCACAAACTCTAGCAAGACATTCTAATCAGATAGTAACTAGATACTGCAGTGAAATGTCAAAACCCAGTCATTTGTAGACCTAATAATCAGCATTACAAAAAAAACTTTTTTTAAAGAAAAACGCCCAGCTTAGTAGGTTTTCAGGTTTTGTGGATTTTGTAGATTTTGCATTTTTTGTTTTTTTGGGGGGTTTCAGGTTTTTGGGTTTTAAGTTTTTGAAAAAAGGCCAAATTTGATGTGTTGTTTTGTGTGTGTTTTCAGTCGATTGATTCATATCAGTTTCTATTTGCTCACCACAGCATAAAATATAGCAATGTTTACAGATATACTGTATAAAATATTTTAAAAATATAGTACAGTAAATTTTCTGTTTCATCTCCAGGAACCCTAGGATTCAGACAGGATATGAATTGTGGCCCAGAATATCCTACTTTTTAATCACTTTTTTCATTTCCTGTTCATGTCCAGGTCATGCTCATTTGGAGGAACCTCGGGGTTCTAGTTCCATTCTGCATCTTGTTATTATTTAACTTGATGACTTTTGCAGCTTGACTGTGACTTGTGGTGTGATACGTCATGCACACACACACCAGTGTTTTAATTGTGAAAAATTAGCCCAGAGTTGAACTTTTCAATGATCAGAGCCTGATCAAAATTGTGATGTAAATAATATGCATATGAGTATCTTCCCCCCAATAGATAATTTGGTAGTGTGTCGATTGTTTTGGAGCTATATATAAAGTGGTCAGTGGATAGCCAAGGTATTGCAGACTGTTGTGTTCTTTTGTCAATTAAGCTGTGTAAATTCAGTGGGTTGACTAATATGGCAAACCAATGTACCATGGACAGTTCGGAGAGCAGCATGTCGAAAGCCAGAGAATAATTCAGATCACATTTCTAGGTTTCGTCGCACACATGTAATGTGATGGATCACTAGAATGACTGCTTGGACTTGAACTTGCAATTACCTACCCAAGAGGAATGTAAGGCTGAGTAGACCTTGGTGTTGGCTAGGGTTGTTAAGACTGCCCATTCATTTTGACCAGTTAACTGTGACCAAATAGATTGGTTAACCGTAGTTATAAGTGCTCATTAATGGGTGCTGAGTCAAGTTTGCTAATTGGTAATTGAAAGCGATAGACTGGGCAACTTCACTTTTTGACTTAGACTTTCGCTGAGCCAAAGCTAAAGCTGAACGCTAAAGTCTGTACTTAGACCAAAGTTCAACCAAACGATTAAAAATGGCGGTAAACTGGTAAACCTAACAGAAAATAAATCAATCAATTACGCTTGAACTTGCTTATTTAATTGCATCGTGCACACAAATGACGTAATTACGTAACGTCTTACGTCATTATGTAGCCATTATGGCGTTTGTCAGTATAGAACTGTAAATAGTCGCCATGTTTTTGCTTAGCTAAAGTCAAAAGTCGAAGTGGATTCTGGCTCAGCGAAATCACTTCACTTTTTGACTTAAGTAGGTATTTAGATCGAAGTTTACACTCCACGAAAGTCTAAGTCAAAAAGTGAAGTCGCCCACTGTCTTGTCTGTTGGCCATATATCTGCAGACATTCACCCACACAAGTGGTAATCGCTTGATAGCAACCACTGATAGCTTGCTATTAAACTGTGTTTGTCACTGTTTCAGAGTCGGTGATTGGTGGTCATGAGAATGCAGTGAGATGCCTGGAGTTTTGCTCGGAGCTCAATCTTGTAATTTCCGGTGGCTGGGACTCGGTCGTTAAACTCTGGGATTCCCGCTCTAATGCTGCTGTTGGAACACTAACGCAGCCCGATCGGGTCTGTATACAAAAAGTTAAACATTGGCTGTTTTTGAGATGAACCTTGGTTAGCCAGTTATGTTGCTTTAAAAGCCGTAGATCTGTATCCAGTTTTTAATGTAAGACTTGTCAGCAACGTACACAAATTCACAGCATTGTGGCTTGGTAATGAAACGATAGGGTGTCAGACTTACAATTAAGAGGTTGGGGGTTCAACTCTCAGTCAGGTCACGTCAAGTAGTTTGTACTTGGATGGGTGACTGTCTGCGGACAGGTAAACCAACTTAGTATATAACCAGTGCCAAGGTCAACTCAGCCTACCATCCCTCCAAGGTGGGTAAATTTAGTACCAGCGTCTCTGATTGGGGTTGAGATTTATTTGTCTTGGGTGGCAGGTAACACTTTGTGATCCCTGGATCCCATATGGCAGGTTGTCACCTTCGTGGTCTAATCCCACTGGATTATACTGGAGACTGGCTGCATATCGTGTAGTGAAACACTCATGTCTGGATAGACATACGGTTGCACACAGGAAAGGCAACACTTTTTGTATATTGCAATTAAGTTACAAGTCAATGTAGTTTAGGTTTCACAAATCAGACAGTCAACTTTTAGAGGACTTGCTTTTGGATATGCCAGTCCTTTTTCATGGAACACTTTTCCAGACAGTCTTAAATGTAGCACACGCTCTCCGTCTACCTATAGACACCATCTTTGTTTCTTGTTCACTGCACACTGTCTGTGTTCCATCTTATTACATTGAGTAGTTTCTTAACGGCACGTCAGCACACAATGTCGGTAAGCTATCCAGTGCTATCGAGGTTATTACAGCTAACATGCTGTATAATTTACTTGCTTATGTACATATTTACTCATGAATATTTCTATTCGTTGATGTTCATTGTAGGTGTACACAATGTCTCTGTGCGGGGATAAACTAATCGTGGGCACGGCCGGGCGTAGGGTGCTAGTCTGGGACCTGCGTAATACCGGTTATGTACAACAACGGCGCGAGTCCAGTCTGAAATATCAGACACGATGTATTCGTGCCTTCCCCGACAAACAGGGCTATGTGCTCAGCAGCATTGAAGGTACTTCCAGTATTATTTTTATTGTTATTTTATTGTTATTGTTAAATTGGCCATTTATAAAGCATACTTTCCGCACACCCTAAGTGCAATGGTGGGGAGGCAGCAGGGGTAGAATTTGCCTTCCTGAAATTTTGTGATTGTCGGAAAATTTTTTTGTCAGACAATTTTCTTGCAGATATGTTGCATTTGAGGCTAAAAACCTTTTTGGGAAAAATTATGGGCAAAATTAAAATTAAACATAGCCTTTTTTCTTAAACTTGCGGCTGTCTGCTGGAATTCTGTCGAAAAATTGCAACTTTCTGGCCCACCCACCTTTTTAACCCACTACACCATAGGTGGTATATCATGCCACGAGTGAAAGAATAGTAGTAAAGATTTTGTTGAGTAGTAGCTTATGGGCTATGGGGTTAAGGTCTAGTATGGCTGATTGGGGCGGTGGTATGTTTGCTTGCTGCAAACTGCAGATTCAGTTATTCGCTGAGACGGGCAATGGATGGCTGCATAGTGTGCTGTGGTATCATTAGTTCATGCCAGTCAGCTGCCACTTCTGGTCACGTGTCTGACTCATGTAAATTGCAGTTGGTGCTACGCTGAGTAATTGACTTTCATTTACCTTTAGCAAGGATTGAAAATGAAGTACTGCATGTAAAGTGAAGTCATGATTAATGAATAATGATAGCACATTATGTATTGACGCTTATTAGGTGTGGGTTACCCCATGCCAATTATATATATTAAGGTCAGTAAAATGCATTTTGTTAAAGCTTTTTCAGTTCTTTGTCAACTTATAGTACTAGGAATTCAATAATAAATGGTGTTGATGTTCCTGCACGAACTACTGTTATTTCAGGTTTCCTGAGCCACTAGAAGTGGAAGGACAGAAGTAAGGGAAGGGCCTCATTGCCCCATTTTTCCCCCTCCCCAAATGATTTCTGACACTTCCTAGTTTTGGTTTACTGGAAACATTCCGATGTATATCGAGCTGTCTGTCACTGCAGGCCGTGTAGCGGTGGAATACCTGGACCCGAAGCCTGAGGTACAGAAGAAGAAATACGCATTCAAGTGCCACCGAGTGAAAGAAGACGGAGTTGAGAAGATTTTTCCAGTCAACACAATTGCATTCCATGAAGTTTACAGCACGTTCGCCACCGGTGGCTCAGATGGATTTGTTTACATCTGGGACGGCTTCAACAAGAAAAGACTTTGTCAGTTCCGCAAGTAAGTAACAGTTGCACTGGTTTCTTGGCAGGGAGGCAACAGGCAATTATCCCCTTTCATTGTCCACAACTTTTTCTGTATTTGGGGATGAAAAATCCCCATTTTTGCAGGGAGATATAAAGGTAAAATTAAAATTCTGATCATTCAGATCTTTTCTGCTGGAAATTTGTAGCTGTCTGCCAAAGACAGAATGCTGTCGGAGATTGCAGTCTGCGTATTTCTTAACCAAGAACGCCGCTGGACTTTGGGCGTATAGATAGAAACAGAAATAAATTGGTTTCATTGGTTCTTTTTTAATGCACTATTTGCCTCCTTTTCGTCGTTGCCAATTTACATAGCAGCAAATTAACTGATTGTGCAGCGTTTTTGCTAGCTGAATTTATCTAAAATGAAGTTTGTAGACTATTTGCTTTCACTCTGTAAAAAAATTGCATAGAAATGAAGAAATTGCCAAATTGGTTTAGATGCTGTAAAAAGCTTTTTTAATGTTTTTGGCAACTTTTTTGTGCTAGTGTTGCAATAGATCGGGCTGGGGTGTACTAGGTGTCTGATAGATCTATCTGGTGGTCCATAAAAAAATAAAACATGTGGTTTGCATGGGCTTGGCATTTGGTCAGTTTTGGAATTTTTCTTAACGATTAGCCTTGACTGTTGCGCTGAAGGGTGGTCCTGTTGAACACTTGAATGCAGTGGCTAAACACTTTTTACTACAATGATTATCATTTCCAAAAGCTGTCCATTTTTCTATTTTCTTAATCTGTGCAAAGTCTGTCTATTCAGTTTTTACCAGCACTTGATGTTAACTGAGGACAAATGCTTGAGGCTGAGGCCATTATCATTCTGCTGGTCGAGAACAATTTCCAATTAACCTATAATGTTATTATTTAATAAGCATAATAAATGATTGTGCTGTACTGCATTTTGTGCAACGCATCATTGCGATCATGTTATCATCATCATCCTTATTCGAATTACGTCTTACTGTACTTGTAACTTGTAATGCAAAATCTTATACCATCCACCAAAAGTTTGAGAAGAATAACAGTCCAGGTAGCGTAAGTAGGTAATTCTTGCAAACTCTCCGCAGTGATTACCAATTCCATTATTACATGCATTTTTGCACTTGAGGCCAAAGTAGAAAGTTCAGGGACAAATACTGGATGCTGAGGACTCAATACCAGCGTGACCTTGAGGACTTGGCATGATGATTTTTTTGCACGATGCTGTGGAGCGTGGAGTTGGTTACATCGTTGTATCATTTTTACAGTACAAGACACTACGCAGTGCTTGCTATGTTTACGTATTGCAGATACCCGACGAGCATATCTTCTCTGGCGTTTAGCAATGATGGCTCAGTGCTGGCCATTGCGTCCTCATATCAGTACGAGGAAGGGGAGACGGCTGATAAGCCTGATGACTCGATTTTCATTCGCAAAGTCTCCGACCAGGAAACGAAGCCAAAATGAGTGCTTGACTGATCGTGACTGAGTTCAATATTTAGGACAGTGAGGTGCCATCTTAAAATCGAAGCTGTGTCCTCTATCCTTCATCATTACATGGCCGTCAGAACAGGCTTGAGACACCCACCTTAAAAATGCTTAAAAACCCACCCCAAACTTATTCCAGTTTTGGTTTCTTGTTTCATTAATAATAGCATATTTGCAAGTATTGGTATTTTGTTGCTGTGCGGAGCAAACGCAAACTCATGTGAATCAGCCCACTGGAATTCGAAAACCCGTCGAGTTGGGCATTTTTACAAACCTAATAAAATCCAAAAAATTATCAGGCTGGGCATTCTTAGAAAGCTAGGGTTTTTTACAACTGTGCATCGTAGTAGGCTCTGTTATGTGTTGTCTGGTTGTATGGGCTCTTAACTTGATGCTGAAAGGTGTAGATCAGGGGTCTCAAACTCATTTGGGGGTGCGGGCCACACTGCAAGATATCACTCAGTCGGCGGGCCGCAGTGCTTTTAGAGACGACAAAATGCAATAAAAGCAGTAAATAATACAAATT
>Ga0209367_1008517_pt1 | contig 14020 bp, 6 predicted proteins | sample WorMetLIZISLAND2_FD_187412 | JGI IMG/M metagenome (GOLD analysis project Ga0209367, IMG submission 187412) | Marine gutless worms symbiont microbial communities from Max Planck institute for Marine Microbiology, Germany - Olavius geniculatus... ... | reverse complement strand
CGCTCTCTGTGTATTTTCGCTGCTCATACATTTTGCTCATCTACATGTCTGTTATGACGCCGTGTGCGCAGTCATCACAGGCTGCGCGGCAGCGCAGCACTGTTGTAAGGGTGACCAGCCATTTCAATGGGAAACTCCAAAATTTGACCCCTCGTATTTCTAAAACCCCTTAATTTGTCCACACCAAAATTTGCACGGATGATTAAGCCCAGCATATCTCCTGATGTGCAAAATTTGGTGAAAATCCGTTTACGGGGGGCTTCCCCACGAATAGGTGAAATATAACGCTTGCGTGACTTTTTGTGCCTTTCCTTTCCTTTCCTTCCCTTTTTTCTTGCTGTCCTCTACAGGAAAAACGACTGAACTGATTTTAACGCACGATGGCTCACATGACGCGGTTTCGCGCAAGAAAGTGCTTTTTGGTGGTTACAAAATTTAAATTCAACATTTTCACCTATTTTTTCACAAAAACATGAAAAATTACAATGACGCCTATGGGGAAAATTAGACAATGCTTTAAACTGTCATAACTCCGGCTATGTATAAGATAAAGTCGTAATTTTTGGTTCTAGGGTATGGTTTTTGGTGTCGGCCAATTTAACGGTGTCATTTATATTTGCCCCTGATCGACCACCGTTGCCATGACAACGAAATTTGGGACAAAATGGGCGATAACTCGGCCCCCTTAAAAGAAAATTGCACCCTGTTTGCACCTACCCCCTATTTTCAGGCCCGCGCTATCCGATGCTGTCATTAAAATTTTTCCCCTGCTAACCCTCGTTGCCATGACAACGAATTTTGGGACAAAATTGGCTATAATTGCGCTCTGTTTGCACCTACCCTCATATTTTCGGGGCCGAGCTATCTGATGTTGTCATTTAAATTTCTCTCCTGGCGACCCCTGTTGCCATGGCAACGAATCTTGGGACAAAATTCACTATAACTCGGTCGGTGTAAGAGATATCTGCAAGATTTTTGCGTCTATAGTAGGGTTTTCGGGGATGGGCCAGCGAATGCTGCCAACCGAATTTTTCCCCGAGCGACCCTCGTTGCCATGGCTACGAAATTTGGGACAAAATTGGCTATAACTCTGCTTGTGTAAGAAATATCTGCAAAATTTTTGCGTCTATAGGGGGGTTTTCGGGGATAGGCCATCGAATGATGCCACGCGAATTTTTCCCCGAGCGACCCTCGTTGCCATGGCAACAAAATTTGGGACAATGGGTTAGAACTCGGCTTACGTAAGAGATATATCGAAGATCTTTGCATCAGATGGGGTGTTTTCAAGATCGGTTTATTTTGGTATAGGCAGTGCGCAATTATTCAAAAGCGCACATATGCACCCCCGCAAAAATCAAACGTTATGTATACAAAAAAATCGTTATTATCTAGCGACAAAAAACATTTTTACATTTTCTAACATTGCTATAATTAATTAATCCAGATTACTTCTAACGGCAATAAAACTGCAAATATTTATGTAAAACACTGTTCAGTTTATATACAGTGTAAGGGTGACATCGTGGTTGTAGATATAAAACAGCACAAATCACAATTTAAAAATTCAAACATCACCATTACACAATGTTAGAAGAACTTTGCTGACTGTGTAATGGTAAATCGTAAAATGTGTTGCTACATTTTACGAAAGTTCGGCAAGACTTTTGGTTTTTTTGCCAAAGCTGCCTAACCATGGCCTCACACAGAAGCATTCAGTGACTGTGAACGCAGATCCTTGTTCAGCAATTATTATTATACAGCACGTCAGCCACGAAGAGCTATACGGATGGACAACAGATTCAGCAATGCCGATCTACAACTGATGCTGGCGTCTTGAATCGAACAAACAGCTGGTCGACAGACGCGGTGTGCGCATCATCGCAATGTCGATCCGCCACTAGTCCGCAGCTCTCTCAACAGATCCGTAACTTCGAAAATAGGCTAACCACCGCGACTTTACGTTCTGCCAGTTTAATTGCGGCCCTTAATAGCGGACAGAAGCCAAACCAATGATATATTGCATTCGATGCAAATATATCTGAATACACACGATACATGCAAACTATAACAATATCTAAGAAAACAATATTCATATGAAAATGCATTGACGAACGAATACCGTAGCAGCTAGTTAGCGTATAAGTATGAAATATGTAAATTTACATCGAAGTTGACAGCTTTTCTAAACATAGGTAAACATAGTAGTTGAAAATTATTCTCTAAAGCAGATTATTGTGAGAATGTACGTCAATAGGCTAGCTCTTCATTCAGTCATAAAAACCTCAATAGAAAACAGAAACAGTACAATGCAGGACTAGAATTTTATCTCAAAAAGTGCTGCACTCACCAAATCACACGAAAAACACAGATAGTTAACAAGAAACCCAGCTATAGTAAACGCGGGCCGACCGTACTGCATGCATCCGAAGGCCAGCGGCCGCGGAAAGAAAGCGACAAAAACTCACCATCGCTCTATCCAAGGGTGCCATCGCCGACCCGTTTACCCACAATAGTGCGTAATGACTCTTCAAGGTCATTTAAGGTCGATTATTTTTGTTTTATTTGAAAAAACTTATGCGATTTTCTACTGGAAATTAATAGCAACTTTAGCCCTATCCCTCACCGTTTCTGAGATACGGCCAGTTTTAGGCTGAAAAACGCACATTTTCCTACCCCTTTACATTCAACCCTAAATTTAAAAACGTTTCCCTTGCATTGCACCGCCCAAGTTTTGCACGCGGAGAGCCCCCGTACAAAGCTAATTACTCGTGTAAAAAATTTTCCTCTATCGCTTACCGGTTAGCCACAATACATTTATTACAAACAGACAAACAGACACCTGGTAGCGAAGCTCGAGCCATAGGCCTACCCTTAAGCTTACAGTTTAACGGTCGGCCCAAAATAGTTCTGCCCGATATTGTTCGTGCAATATTTTTTGCGTAAATCAGTGGCGTAGCCAGAAATTTCATTGGAGGGCCTCGTCTCCTTCCTCCTCTCCTTTTCCTTTTTGACCCTGCCCTTTTTGTTCTTTCCCTTTGTACTCTCTTTTTTTACTTCCTTTCTCCTCCCTTTCCCTGTCCTCTCCTTTTCTCCTCCCCTCCTTTCCTTTAGAAGCAGGACCCCCTAAAATCTAGCTACGAGATCTGGAAGAGCGCAGAGAGCTTCCCTAGCGGGGTCTAGGGCGGAGCCCCAGCCGAGATCAAATTTGGTGCATTTTATCTTTAAAAATAAGATCTGGTGGCAACAATTTTAATTTTTTTCGAAAATAAACTGACCAAATTGGTACATTTCGTGCAGTTTATACGAATGCTTATGTTTTGTCTGGAGGATTGGGGCTTGGGTCCCTTTCCCCTTCCCCTCCCCCATTGGCTACGCCACTGGCGTGAATGCAAATTTGGTCTCATCACAGTTCCGCATATAATTATGACACAGAGGTGGCCGCCAGTAGAAACTGTGTTTTCAATTCGCCGTGGCTTACTGTAGCGGATGTCAGTCCACAGTGATCTAATCCGGCGCCCGCGCAGCTCCACCGGTAGAGAGCTGCGAGAGTGCTGCAAGAGACATAGATATGAGCGCCTGCGAAGCATATAGGTCGTTACGTCGGACGGCTTAGCTTCTGTGCTGTAAGAATCAGAAAGTTGCGTGGTCGTCGTCTGGAACGGCATCGGACGCGGCTTCTGCGCGCCGTGATGCTGACATGTGGTTACTCTCTGACGAACTGTCGCACTTGCGCACTTTGCGCTCGGTCGCACACGTCGTCTTTGCTCTGATTCTGACGTTCGTCTGTCAACACACGCACGCACTTCGCACTTCCGGTCGGTATTGGTATAGACCTATAGCCTAACCGTATTTTTTCTCGGGAATCCGTGTTTATCAGGCTGCAGGCGGTAGATACTGTAGGACATATAGGCCTACGAGAAAGACGAGCCGTGGTATTGCAAAAAACCTGCTATAATCAGGGGCGTATTCAGGATTTCAAGTTAAAGGGGCGTGAAGTGAGGGGGTCTGGGGGACAAAGTTTCCCAGAAGCTGAAGCTTTTTTGCTTATAAGAGCGTATTTTTTTGTGTCCCAGCGTAACTAAAAAAATTTTCTTCAGAGAGCAAATCCAGAGAGTTCGTTTTTTTTCCTTTCGTTTCCTTTGCCTTTTTCCTCTCTTACTTTCCCCCTCTGTTTTCCGTTTCTCCCTTCCCTTTGCACCCTCTCATTTTTTCTTCTCCCCCTTTGCGGCCTCTTTCCTTTTCTTCCCTTTAAAGTAAGACCCCCAAATTTTTTGTTTGGGGATATGGGGAAGCACTATCAGCTCCCCTGTAAAGTCCCAGCTGAAATCAAATTTAGAGCATTATAATATAAAATCTGGTGGGAACAATTATAATTTTTACGAAATAAACTGACCAAGTTTAGTCAGTTTAAAGTTAACACTGCTGGCAAACAAAGGCGGTGCACAGCGCCACAAATTTAAAAGTAGGTGTTACAAGTAATCTGCGAGCGAAGCGAGCAGAAAAAAATTGAGTTGTTGTACGCAGAATTGTCGCATTAACTGTGCCGGGCGTATTTCAGGCAATTTGCATTAGGCCTGTTTGCCGAGTTTAGGAGGGGGGGCGCCGTACGCGCCCTTTCTAAATACGCCGCTAATAATTTTTGATGTGCTAGTTAGAAAACGCGTAAAAGTATCCACGGCTTGCTGACAGTGCGGGTCAATCGTCATTCTAATGTTCTCTATAAGATCTAAGTTTTGTGCAACTAAGCGCGCAATAGCCGTTAAAACGTCATCAAAATTTCAGTACCAGTCGAAAGAACGTATACAACGTTGTAAATATTATAGTGGCCAATGAGTAACAAGAACAGAAAGCCGCAAAGGAAGGGGTTGCTTCACTTTTCAAGGAGTGGAATTTGCAAGTAAAGGAAAATGGAAGGAAAATGGTAGATTTTGGCGATTCCATTCCTGGCAAATTTAGCGCCTCCAATGAAACCTATGCACGATCCACTATCATTTTGATTATGTGGCACATGTATAGGGACTGACATTGCAGGCTTTCTGTTCCACCCAGGCCATCCACCTTCGTGTCACCTCACATTTGTTGTGCATGCAGAAATTCTGGGTGTCTCTTTAGAACTAGGTCACCGATATTGGAACTGTGTGAAGCGAAGAGCGTATACGTAAGAACCTTAAGGTGCTGTGCCGTACGGTAGCTGGTTCGCTGTGACGGTCAACTTTACAAGTTTATTTGGCGTCAAGGCGTTATACGGACGAGCAACACAATGAAATAAACGCACGATCGCTGATCATAGATGGTTGATTCGTTATTACATTAACTTTCATGAACAGCTCCTCAACGGCAATGTTGTCTCCACTCCCTGCACTTAGACCGATTTATTGGTGTGCACTTGTTTTACTGCAAGTTGCGAACGTTCCCGTATTGAAGACTTCATCACTACACAGCATAATTTAACCCTGGCGAGAAACAAAAAACTATATTCAGTCTAGATTTCGGTACACTGAACAGGACAGTCAACTCAGAATAACAGCTGTCACAGTGTAATGACTTCTGTGTTATTCTGCTGTTGTTTAATTCTAAAAGTATACAAAACATTATTATCATATGCATTAGGGCCAGTATACCTTTAAGCCTAAAATGTCATTTTCTTGGGCACGAAAATCTTTACTAGAAGATTTCCGTCTTTTTGTGGAGACCAAAGAAATCCATACGTCATGCCATCATGGTCCTGCAGTGTTGACTGTGACGCTGAATTTGTTGCAGGTCTGGGCAGTCCGGATGAAGTGCGGCTTGTCGACACGCTCTTCGAGGGATACAACGAACTAATACGTCCAGTTCAGAACCTCACCACCAAGGTCAAGGTCGAAGTACAGCTTGCCCTCATCCAGATTATCGACGTGGTTTGTTGTATGCTCAATTACTTTTAAACTATATGTTTGTTCAATATTCATCAGCGTTGGTGGCGCAGAAAGTCAAGGCCTACAACGGCTATTGGCTTATTTGGTTCGTAATTCTTACAGTTTCTCCCTTGCAGAGATCGATATAAATAGCAGTGGAAATACCTCATAATGGCGTGTGTAGCCTACTGTCATCGTCGTCATCATCGGCGTTGTGAAAACAAAAACCAAAATAATTTCACAAGGTGAAATCGCTGTGGCATGATTATGGCTTCAACCCTGAATCTTTTTCCCATAAGGGTTAATGACCCCATATCTAACACAGTGTGTTTTTGTATCCCACAAATGTACCTGGCATTTAAAACCAAAGCTGTACGAATGTAAGAGACGGGTTGGATTGCGAACTTGCGAAGAGTTTGGACTTTGATTACGTTTGAACTGATGGATTGTTTTGGGGTTAAGACTTAAAAGTCGTAAACGTAATTTGTACCTTCTGTTATGCACCGACATGGCTATCTTGGCGTTGCTCGCGACATGGTGCATATCTCAAACCGTTAAATCGGTTAATGATTAAAGTTTTAAAAAAAAGCCGATCACTAGTTGTCCAGAAATGGGGACCGAACGTGGCTAGGTTGGATCTTGTTAATAACTATGAGTGCATGAAACTCTCATTTAAATTTCGTTGCGCGAGCAAACGGACACGTTTACAGATAGCGACGTCAAATACGGCGGGCGGAGCGAACGCAGCGTATATTCGGTGTAGCCACTGACAGTAATGGGGTGTTTACACGATCGAGCAAACGTCCAGCAAACTTCCAGCAAATGTATTCAAAATACACGTGCTAATGTTGGACGTTTGCTGCCATGTTATAATGGAGCTGTACGTTTGCTGGATCGTGTAAACACCCTATAAACGGCGTCAAGACAGACAGTTCTTCTACAGCGAGCAGAGCGGATCAGCGGTGGCCGGTAAGAGCAGAGAAGAGGCTAGCCGTGGCGTGGAATTGGAAATATTTTTGTCGGCGGCAACACAAAGCTGGCATTATGCAAGCGTTGATGGTGTAACGAACGGTCCCGGTCGCGGGGGCGAGATCGTGTTTCTCCGTCGCCAGCGAGTTATCGGTAAACGTTCACAGCACCACCAGCAGCAGCAGCAGCAGCATGAACTGTAGGGCTGAACCAGGTGGAGTTGTGAAGCCAGGTGAGTAGTTTTGAGGTGGTCCGGTCGGTCGGCTGGCTGGATGGGTTGCCTGAAAATGCAGGACCTGACAATGGCGGACCAAACTGTGTTGCTGCATTCTTTGACAAGTTGTAATTATAGCGTATATTTCTTTGACGAATAAAAGCAAACTGTCTCTATTCGTAGTCATTATTAATGTTTTAAAGTAGATTACAATTTTCGCGAGCTGAGCGAGCGAAAAAAAATTTGGACTCTAGATTTTATGACGCTATGTGCTTCATCACCCTTAGGTTCAAACGCCCATGTCTTTATCTCTTTTCCTCCTTCTCTTCTCTTCCTTTTTTCTCCCGTTTCGCCCCTTTTCTTTTCACTCCTTCCTTTTTTACCCCTTTTCGTCCTTTTGTTGAAAATCCAGATAGGTCTGGGGAACGCTGTAATTAAGCGGGATTCGGGGCGGAGCCCTGGCCGCCAAAGCATTTTTGTGCTCTTTAAACTCTGAAGTTGCGACTAATAGAAACAATTTTCCGTCGCTGCCGGACACAACTGTGTACAATAAACAGACAAATGAAATGCGTGAGATAAAACTTAAGCGGGCGGAAAAGCGTGAGTTAACTGAAAATGCGCGAGACTTGGCATATACACAGATTCACGTTACTTTACTTAGTTACTTACGTTGAGGCACTCGGGTGCAATTGCCTTCCCGTTTAGTGAACACTTGTACAAATTTGGCATATGCCTAGGCATTAAATAAGCATCTAAATTTAATATCCTTACATATTCAAAGTTTTTTTCGTTAAGTGAAGAATAAGCAATATTAAAATTTTATTTTAGTTGTAGGCCATTCCCCGGCAGTCTCTCCGCGTTTAAAGATCTTCCAGCGGGCCTACGACCTGATACTGCAAAGCTGAGCACCACTTCGCCGCCTGGCCAACAGTGCAGGATAAGGAAGGTGGAGATCCGCCATTGTCAGGTCCCGCAATGTCAGGTCCTGCATTTTCAACGACTCCGGCTGGATGCTGAACGTGGCGTGGTCGTGGCCGTGGCCGCGGAGCTGTCAGTCATTCACAGCAACGTATGATGCATCGCTCATCGAACGTACGAGCTGTAGGGAAGAGTTCCCTTCACTCCAGTCGTCAGAACCCGTCATCTTCTGCATGCCTGCCAGTGATATCCCGTTTACACGATCCAGGAAACGTCCAGCAAACTTCCAGCAAATGTATTCAAAATACACGTGCTAACTGCTCGACGTTTGCTGGATCGTGTAAACGGGGTATGACTGACTTCGGTAAACACCTAGTCGGGTGACGTCACTTTGCGTCGGCCGTCGTCGACGTAGTAGCTTTTCCAACACACAACACTACCCTACGCACTAGTCCGTCTGCCTGTATTCGTCCGTCTGTCTTTTTCTGCCTTTCTCCGTCCCTCCCTCTCTGTATACAGCACTGTATCTGCAGCCGTGTCTGCAAAGTTTCGAAACGCGAAGCCACGTCGATTCGGAATTGATAGCCGATAAAAATAACTATCAAAAATAAAAAATATAATAAAATATAATAAAAATAATTATCAAACGTGACTGAAGCTTAATTGACAATATAATAGGCCAATTCATGCTTAAAGAGTGTGCGAATTTTGCCTGTAGGCTTATAGGCCTACGTGTTGAGAATTGAATTTTTTTTACGCCACGAAATAATAGTCGGTGAATGTTTGCTGCCGCATTAAACGCCGATAAACCGGACTTATTAATTTAACGTTGCTTAATCCGCATTGTAATACGCGTATTTTACACGCCACGTTTGATTTTAAGCGGCATAGCCGGCTAGTGCGACAGACGCTATCGTAGAGTTGTATACCTCCGTCTCTGCCGTAGTCGTTGACACAATAAGATGTCGTTTGCCAAGGACACTCACGCTTGCGACCCTCGTCAAAGTCAAAGCAGGAAGTCATTGTCTATCCAATGCAATGCATTGCATTGGACAAAGTAGGCCTATAAAATCACGTGAGCGTCCGTGCGTCCGTCCGTCCGTCCGTCCGTCCAATATTTGAGACGCCATATTTCCATAACGGTGCAAGATAGGCGCATGATCACAATGGACCATTTATAGTAAAGCGCTGGTGACGAATGGAATGGTCACGTGACAGGCAACGTTAATGTTTAGTTATAATAATAGCGATGGATGACAATAACATTGCTGCTGTACACTTTGAAATTAAAAATTTTGATTTTTACTAGTCTAAACAGCTTACTGATTAAATTTATATGAACATGATATAACTATCGAGATGCATAGGACAGACTCTTTGTTCGTATATGAACATTATCTTGTTGTCTGTCTGCAACCGTTTACACGCTAAATTAGCACTTGGATAGTAACCGAAATCGCATATTTTGAAAGGGTACTCAAATTAGACGCTCCCGTACAGTCCTCGCTTAGCATCGCGAAATGTTGTCACAAAAACTAGTCTTTGCGGCAGTTACAGTGATAATAGAACCGGTGAGTGACAAACATACACGCACAGACAGACGCCTCTACGATAACTAAGATGCACATAGCACTATTTGAGTACAGAGTATCCGAAAATGTTGAACTGCTGAATATGGCCTTGGATTGATCTGATCATTCGACCCAAGCTGTTTCTTTTCTTATTTACCCCACCGCGGCTCAACAAAGAAATATTTGCGTTGTGCCTGCTGGAATCGGACTAAGGTGCGTTATGGTATGTATGCTGGCGAATGTTATTATGGCGGCGCGTTGAGTGTTGGTAGGCTCATTGCAGACGAGTTGTTGCAGCCAGCCCAGCCCTTATGCACTGCCCCCTCACATTAACGTCACGCCGGTGACCTTGTGTATGATTATTGCCTACCTTTAGAGGTAGATCGGCACAAGGAGAGCGTGAGTGATAAATTGCGAATATATAGGTCTACGTGTATACACACACACACACACACACACACACACAGAAAGCACAGGCGTGTCTTCCAGGTAGAAAGCTACTACTAGTGACTGCATCAGCAGGAGATATGGTGTAGTAATGAGTGAAATAGGCTAGTGGCGGGCATTCTGTTTGACGTATGCGGACTAGCATGCAGTCGACACGGACAGACAGACACGGTCTGTGCACGGGTCAGACTGTAGATCATCCTCAGCCGCCGCCAAAAGCATTCTACTCGCCGACGGGCGCCTCGCGGCCCGTAAGTAATGTTGCGGCGGCATTTGGCGGGCATGCCTAGAAGCTTTTGCGCGTACAGACTGAACGATTCAGAGGGAAGGAGAGAGGAGAGAGAAACGGGCGGTCGGTCAGCTGTGACGCGCTACCGGCAGCAGCTGGCGCACCGGCGCCAGCGTCTTACCTAGATTAGTTGTAGCAGCAGCGACGGCAGCAGCAGCTATAGACATGCGCGCGTTTAAATGAAAACAAACGTTTATCGCTCTTCATTCTTTCCGTTATGGACTTGCTGCACTACCTGTGACATTATATATGTTATTGCTGTTGTTGTTGTTTTGTTAATGCCAGTTGCAAGTTTTCCGCAGCAGACTGAAAACCGAACTTTTTGCCCGGTTTTACAGACATGACTAAGAACGTCTCACTGCGCTGACTACTATTACGTGACTTCACTGTTTAAGCTTATTGTTACGTGTCCTTGTAGTCTTAGGTCTTAACGCCACGCTAAAGTTGATTCGTCCTTCATCATCATCATCATCATCATCATCATTAAAGGTTAATTTGTAACGTTATGCGATATAAATTCACGTTTTACTCACTCAATTACTTACTTAGTGCTTTGGTTCCATCCACTTATTCAGCAGGCCAAGCGAAAGCGGTCTGGTTACTGATTAGCTACGCAGAATACTATTTTTGTCTCTTTCGGGCTTCCAAGTTTGATCGTGTAGGCTGAATGGCTATTCGACATTAGCTTTCGAGCTAAAGTTATATGAAACAGTTCAGTCGTATTGGCGCGTTGTTATATCACATTGTTATTATTTTATTCGCTAACATAACGCGCAAATACAATAACAGACGATAGTGCTCCGGGGGTGACTCCGGACAACAAGGCAGCGAACTGCACTGTAGGCTATAGCAGTTGCTATAGTCGGACAAGATTTGTAACACCTGAACAAAGGGCACAGTTATACTATTCGTATTGCTGCTGTTGTTGAACCATAACAGTAGAAATAACAACTAAGCAAAAACTTAAGTAAAAAAGACCTACAATGCATAGAATACAAATTACATATTACCGTTTAAGTGTGCAACAAATTGGACGCGACTCGTGTATCTCTAGTTGCAGCGGCAGCCGCAGATGCGGGCGGATAACACGCCGCTATCGACTTAACAGAGTAGGATGGGTTAGCAGTCGCCAGCGGCTAGCTACGTCGTGTTTTTCTTTCGATTTAGATTGTCCGAATTCAGCAATGTCCAGCAAATTGTGTCAACTTCAGCAGAATCTCGTGTTGTGAATCTGCTAGGCCTAACTGTATATTAACTAAGGTTTTTAACTAAGTTTCAGTCAGAATGAATGCCTTGCTGTACACACTCAGGCAGCGGCAGCTGACGATGTAATCTGCTAAACACTGCGCATCTGTTTTTGAGTGTTTACATTTCCAGTTTTGGTTTAGGTGGTTTATTTTCTCATTGCGCTTAGGTGTTAATCTTCCTTATACATTTCTAACCATTTTCGTTTTGGTTTTCGTCACCTGTGAGTCTGCGACAGAGCCCTGCTGAAGAGACGTATGATGTTGCGTACAGTCAGCTGATGCACGGCACAGTAGGCCAGCAGCTACGTGAGAGGTGTGCACGCACGCCTCTCCACGTGCGCTGCTGCCCATGCAGTTAACCGTGATTACACAGCGCTCGCCCGTGCAAGAACACCTTGCTCACTAACCGACCATGCTGTGAGCATAAGGTCAAGGCAATTGAGCGCGGATGAAATGCCCACTGGTCGTTGGCATCTCTCACCGGTGTCTGAAGCCATTAGTCGGGTCACGTTATATGGCTGTCACGCTGAGATTTTCGCTGTCGTCGTTATACGGCATTTCCAGGCGGGCGTGGTTTCCATCGCAGATAAAAACCTAACTTTCGTGAAGCCTGCTGCTCTTTCAGATAAAGGACATTATTTGTGCAATAAAAACGCTCTGTGCACGGCAGCATTATGTGAGCATCGCCACTACCTGCAGTGCCGGACCCAAAGCGGCTTAAAGGATGCGCCCTGCCACGTAGACCAGACTTTCAACGCGGCGTTTCTATCAAGCAATGAAAAATTCAAACCATCGCGGTTCCGAAGTTTATCCTGCTATTTAATTAAACTTACGACAGCGATCGTTTTACTTATTATGTGGCATTTTTTTCTACAGGTCGTGGACCAATTTTGAGTCTAGCTATCAAGCTGAAAGTTAGACCTATATGACGCTCGTATAAGAACTGTGTCATAACTGCTATAGACAGATAATCATCGTCGTTGAAAAGTAGATGAACCTGGTGGCAGTCTTACTGGTAGGCTGTACCATAAGCAGTAGGCATCTTGTATAGGCCCATAGGCCTACTTCTGCCAATTGGTGTATGTCATCGGCATTTAGAAGAACGAATACCCAAGAACCCAAGAACGAATCGATAAAAAGTTCAAGTTTGGTACACAGTTGTCTGCTGCATGACTTTTCCGCAGTGCCATCAGTTTTACGCGCGAAAGCAGCTATACTGCTTTGCGCGTCTTAACCATAGCAATTCTGTCTGTCTCTCCGTCCGTCTGTCCGTCCGTCACGCGGGTGGATCAGTCAAAACGGTGCAAGCTACGATCACCAAATCTTTACCGTCGGCTGCCGGAAAGACTCTAGTTTCAGAAACCGTAAAGCTTTCCCATAAATTCGAATGGGTTCACCCCGAACGAGGGCGCTAAATGAGACGGGGTGGGCAAAATTTGCGATTTTTGGCCAATAAGTCGCTGTATCTCAGTAACGGTGCGAGATAGGGCCTAGGTTACTATTAATCACTAATATGCAGTCGTGCACTGGCTCTCGATTGGTGCCGAATTCAATGACCTTGAACGCCAAAATAGGGGGTTTTATGGATTTTTTGGCGATTTTGGGTTGTGGCACAAGTCCATATCATTCACAAGGTGGCGCCACGGAACTATCGTTGTGCGATCCAGATAGAGAATTTGGTATTTATCTATTACCTTAGCGTGAACACCCCAATTTTCAGCTAAACTACTGAACCGGAACTGCTATAGGCTTTCGAGCGTCTCGTGAGCATTAGCTCAAATTTCTTGTATGATCTGCTGTAGGTCTGTCGGCGTAAAATGTACGGCATACTATTCTGAACTGAACTCAACTTAACTTAGGCTAAACTGACCTGAACTGAACTGACATGGTTTAGTTTTTGACGAACTAATTAATGGGCAAGCAGTAATGCATCACAGTAGGCGCCGTCTAATTGCGTCGGTGGTCTACATGACTACGCTCACGTACGCGTCAATCAATGACTGATGGGCTTACTCTGCTTGCCCGTTGGTCAGTTCGTCAAAAACTAAACCGTGTCAGTTCAGTTCAGTTCAGTTACGTACGCGCCTTAACGTACGCGAAGCATCGAAATTGCAGTGATATTGACGTTGTTTTCTCGGTACTTTTCATAACGAAAATGATAATGTTTCAACACTGTGCTTGTTCTAGAACGAGAAGAAGCAGATTCTGAAGACAAACGTTTGGTTGAGGCTGGTAAGTGTTGGCGATGAATTTTCCCGCTTCTTTTAATGGTTATTTCTGGACAAGTTTTTGGCAACGCATTGAACCTTACTTAACCTTTGGGGCGAGCGTTGGATATACAGTAGGCTGAGTGCTCATTACCGATATGCCGGTAAGCTAAACAGTCTCTCGAAAGAGAAGACCAATGTAATTTTTTTAGACACTGGCGGATCCAGAAGTTTGGAATAGGGGGCGGAAGGGTGGGGGTGAGG
>Ga0209367_1008516_pt1 | contig 14020 bp, 10 predicted proteins | sample WorMetLIZISLAND2_FD_187412 | JGI IMG/M metagenome (GOLD analysis project Ga0209367, IMG submission 187412) | Marine gutless worms symbiont microbial communities from Max Planck institute for Marine Microbiology, Germany - Olavius geniculatus... ... | reverse complement strand
GTTCTCACTTGAGGGGGAACTGCATGGAAATTTTAAAAGGCAGAATATAATGTAGTCTAGTACTGTATATGGCGGTGAGGATCAAATGTGGCTGTCTTACTCCTGGCACAGCATACACCACAGCACGCATAGGCTGAGAGGCAATGGACAGAGAGAGCAAAACAATGCAAACAGATTACATTACTCATTAGATTAACACAGTGTCTAGCCCCGACAGTGCGGCAGCATGTGGCGGGAGGCTGATTATCCGACGGGTATCAGTATTGGTATTGGGTATTGGTATCGGTATGACACAATACTATCGGGTATTGGGTATTGGGTAGCTTCTCTGGTATCGTTCTAACCCTAGAATTGGGTCTTGAAAGTTTTGGAATTTGATGTGGGAGCGTCTTCTTGTATTTCGGTTGTTCGGAATCCTTGTGACCGCAGTGTGAAATTTTTTTGTCCTATATGCCGGAAACGTCTAACGTGGTGCGGCAAAGTATTGCTGGACTTATTCCGAGAAAGGTACTTGAAAATCTTTGAAAAATTGGTGAGAATGTTGATAAATTTTTCCCCCAAAACTACGACCACCCTGTAACTCATCCAGAGAACAGTTAAGTAAGTTGGTAAGTAAATTTGTATGGCACATATGATACTGATGGAAAACTCACTGAATATGAGGTGCCAAAGATGGGATAGGAGACGTGAGATGGTCTAAAGGCTTCAGGTCGTACAAAAACGTTGAACAGCTGGAATTTTGTGCGTAGTTTGATGTCACTGAAACACTGTGATTATTCTGTCGCTGGCTGTTGTACTGCTCAAAATGCTGGCAGCTTGTTTCAGAAAGTTATTTTTATCATGGTGGATAACCAGTTCTGCATAATTCTATGGCGCATGCTGTTTTGTACTTTTACCCTAGTATTTTATGTTTCAGTCGAGATATTTGCTCAGCTGGCTGCTATGTTTATGCTATGTTTATTGTTTATTTGTCAGAAGTCCTTTACTTGGCAGGTTATGCTGCAGACTAGCCTTATGCTTGAACAGTGGTTTGTACTGTGGTTTTAGGCTTGCTGCCGTTTGTGAAGGTTGTTGACAATTTCGATGCCGAGTATGAGGTAGGCATTTAATTATTACTACAACTTCTGCTAATGCTGCTTACGACTGTGTGTTGTTTAACCATAGCAAATCACTCGATGTATCACAAATGTCACAGCAGAAATACTTTGGAGATAACATTGTAGTTAACGATATACGTACTGATATTAATTTGCAAACTTGAATCGTTGGAAAGTAAAAGTAATCATTGGCCTACATTGGCAAATTCCACAAAATTTCGTCCTAAAGTGTGTTTTCCATTATTTCGTGGCTTGGCTGAAATTCTGGAACATTGTGGTCATTCGCCATTGCTGATGCTGTATGCTTTCTGTGTGAACTTACAGTACATCACCAATGAGGGCAGTGTGTTTACGTTCAAGACCAACTACAAGTCACCAAACTATCGTCTCATCAACATTGACTTCAATGATTTCTCCGAGGTCAGCCCTGCTTACTTACTTTCTTATTTAGTTACATGTTAGGGTAAACATTTGGTGAAATCTTTTAAACAATGAATGTAGTTTTAATTGTCTTGATGTGTTTGAGTCAGTTTAACGGAGTTCATTGTCTTCGCCAAGTGAACATAATGAATGGTGGAGATTATTAGGGTTCACAGTTTTTGTGGTAAATTTTGCCAAATTCCAGGGGCCAGTTTGCAAAATTCTGCGGCTCACTGCGGCAAAATTGTCCAAATTCTGCGGCTTACCATTGCCCCCTATTTGTGCTTAAACTAAGCTTTATTTTGTTTAAAAAAACTTCAGTTTTTGGAAATTGTCAATCTTTTTTCTTTTCAACAGTGCAATTTGTCAATTAGTCGCATTGAGTTAATTTACGATTGTGCCACATTACGATAGTAATTATTAGTAGAGACGCAGTTTAGTTTGATTTTTCTCCGTGATATAGTTAGAGTAATTACATTATCAAGCGGACGATTGTACTAAACATCGGTCATTTCTCAACTTCTGCAAAATTCCGCGGCAATATCAAAATTCCGTGGAAAAGGGCAAATTCTGCCGCTCAGCTTGAAATTCTACGGCCCGCGGAAAACTGTGGGACCTACTTATCACTGTGGAATATAGCTTTATCCAGGGTGCTGCTGGTTGGTTTAGTGTGTTCAACTTATCCTTGAACTGTCCACAGCTTTGTTTGTTTGTGCCGTATACAGTTGTACGATGGTAATTATTAGTAAGGGCGCAGTTTTAGGCAGTTTTGTTTGATTTTTCTTCGTGATATAGTTAGTCTAAAGCCGACGATCGTACAAGTCATTGGTCATTTCTTAACTTCTGTAAAATTCTGCGGCAATATCAAAATTCTACAGAAAAAAAGCAAATTCTGTGGCTTGGCTCGAAATTCCGTGGCCTGCGGAAAACTGGCGGTTTTAGAGATTATGTTTTCTGTCTGTCTTTTTCTGTCTGTGTGTGTTTTTGTCCGTGTTTGTACAGCAGAGGTTAAATGCTACACTAATCGCACCAAAATGGCTGAAGTTCCCTAAACAGCCAATAGGCTGTTTAACTAGGGACACGTGACTCCCGAATTTTGGGCGTTATGAGCTGCTGACTTCAAAAAACGTTAAAGTTTCGGAAGCTTAAAATTGCCACTTTGCTTTCGATTGTTACTGTAGTAATTTCTGTGGTGATAATTTCCATTCTGGTTTTTCCACTGGATCCTGTTGTGACTTGAGCATATGGATTTTGTTGTTAATTGATATGACAGCCAGTTGCAATAGCGGTGATGTTTACGATTGTGAATAACGTGTAGGCAAACTGGCAGACGCTGATTGCTGAACATGAAAGCGACGTGTTGGAGTGGGCGTGTTGTGTTAACAACAACAAACTGGTTCTCTGCTACCTACACGATGTCAAGGTGCTACAGCTCTGTCTGTCTTTTATTTTAAAGTTGTTCAAACGGTATAAATATGTGTTGTTCAGTTTATATGGCATTATATTGACGCAGTTAGAAAGGGTGTCACTTTTTTGCCACAGTTGGTGGTTCAGCTGCGTGAAACTGAAACCACTCTGAACCCACAGTGACTGTGTCGTTCAGTTGACTTTGTGACTTGTCTGCCTGTCTGTTTAGAACGAGATGTATATTCATGACTTGTCATCTGGAAAGCGTCTCGCTTCTCTCCCGCTTTACATTGGAAGCATCATTGGATTCTCCGGCCGGAAAAAAGACACCGAGGTTTATTTGCTTTCATTTTTTCCTGCGCCAATTTTGGCTCACATAGTAGTCTTTAGTTGGTTACTCCTACTTACCAGTGATGATTGATTTGATTTAATACTGGTATAAGATAAGCTGTAATACAAGCAAGTTATGCAGCAGTTGTACGGTATGGCTATACTGTACAAGAAATTTGAGCTAATGCTCATGAGACACGTGAAAGCCTATAGCAGTTCCTGTTCGCAAACTGTCAGTCTGTCTCCAGCCATTTTGTCGCATTTCATTCTTGGAGTTCATTCTTTTACCATTGTTTGATGCCCTTGTGCGCAGATTTTCTTGAATCTAGAAAATCGAGACTTGCACCATCGAAATCTACATTTAATGCTGAAAATTTTGTACGCAGCTTTTCCAAGTCTATCTCAGTCAATTTTGGTGCAGTTTGCCCTCGAAATGTGTCTCGCAGCTCGAAATCGCCAAAAAATCCATAAAACCCCTATTTTAGTGTTCAAGGTCATCCAAGGTCATTGAATTGGGCGCCAATCGAGAGCCAGTGTACGAGTTCCTATTCGTGATTAATAGTAACCTAGGCCCTATCCTGCACTGTTATTGAAATACAGCGAAGAAGACTGTTTTTATGCATGACAGCATCTACTGCTGTAGCGCATCTTAGCCATTGCAATTCTGTCTGTCTCTCTCTCTCTCTGTCACATGGGTGGATCAGTCAAAAACGATGCAAGCCAGGATCACCAAATCTTCACCATCGGCTGCCTGTAAGACTCTAGTTTCAGGAACTGTAAAGTTTTTCCATAAAATCGAAATTGGTCACTCAAAACGAGCTCGCTAAATGAAAGGGGGTGGGAAAAATTTGCGATTTTCAGCCGATACGGCGTTGGCAGAGTGAGACAGGTCACGCCGTCTGGCGAGTACAAGTAAAACACAATAGATAATTAACTGCTGGTCATCTGATGCCCTCTGGTGACTGTAAAAGAAACATCGTTGCTAGGATGGGTGAACTTAGATTTTGTTTTACTCAGCTTTCAAACATGCCCTGCTGTTGCACATTCTCTTTTGCATTAGCTGCAGGCTTTTCTTTTTTTTTTCCTGTTCAGCATGCCAACACTTCAGTGATTGAGATTATTGATTTTCGAAAAAAAATGCTTAATTGCTTAATCTGCGTGAAGCTTCTTGCACCACCCTGTACTGGAATCATTGGCCTTGGTCTTGACCATGACCTCAGGTTCTTGGTTTGAGTTCTGTGGTTCGGATCTTCCACTAGGTCTTGACCAGTGTGATTTCAACCTCAGGATCTTGGCTGTTTTAGCCAATTTTGAATCCTGGGATTGGCGGCATCCCGATGCCAGGATTCCAAGATTACAAAAACGTTGCGAAAATAGTACTTTTTCGAGTGTTAGATGATAAAATAACAGATTTGGCTATTTCGCGAAAATTACTCATATGCCCAGGAGTGGTTGCTGTGCATTTAGGTTGCATTTTGTCACTCACTAGAATCTGATATACCTACCCGTAGAGGCATGCTGCAGCCTGTGCATGAAATAAGTCTAGTAGGGCTACTGTGGTGATACTTATAACGATCAAGTCTAATCTCAAAATGAGATCTCGGATTAGAAATTATCTAGACCCGGGGTTGAGAAATCAATTCCGGTAATGCAGTCACTAGTCTTGAGAATTTGTTATTGTGTAGCATCACAATTACGTTGTAATTGTGTTTCAGATCTTCTACCAGTTTGTGTCATTCCTGACTCCTGGCATCATCTACCACTGCGATATGACCAAAGACCATTTCCAGTCTTCGGTAAGTTCCTAACATTTTCGCGGCGCTTTGATGACACTGGTTGCTTGGTTGCTAGACTTTGATAGATTTTGTTGTTTCTACTTTACTGCGCACAGTTTTGCTTTAGGCAGTTTTGGTGCCTGTAGAAATTTATGGAATGTTTGGACACTCATCTGTGTATTGTTGGGTGAAATCGTGTCTTGCAGCACATGCGATTCTGCCTATTGCTACACATTTCTCTGTAGCGTGGTCTGTCTTTCTGTCATCTGTCCTGTTCATGCACTTTGCTTAGATCGTTTGACAGATTTAGATCCTATTTGGCAGTCAGTACTAGGGATTGCAATCCCGTGATCCCAAATCCCGGGATCCGAGCCGTTTTTGCCAATCCCGAATCACGGGATTGGCTCCATTCCAATCCTGGGATTTCGGGATTGCAAAATTAGTTAAAAGTGTACTTTATCGAGTGTTAAATGATAGAAATAAAATATTTAGCAGTCAGATAAATGAAACATTTTATGTGTGCTAGAGTCTTAGTTCTTGTTGTGCACTGTAATTTGTATTTTGATGGTCAGAGAGTCACTCCCTACAGTTTGATATACCTTCCATAGGGGCTTGTACTACATCCAATGCATGCAATAAGTTTATTGGGGATACCAGTATGACAACCAATCTGTAAGCCCAATCCTGAAATGGGATCCTGGGATTACAAATTTTTCAATCCCGGATCCCAGGATTGAAGATTTAATCCCGGGATTGCAATCACTAGTCAGTAATCTTGTGAGGTCCAAGGAGACCTTGTGCCAAATTCGGTTCTAGGGGAATTGGATCATCAGTCTTATGCTGTCACCCAGTGAGTAGCTGGTGATTCTACTTTGTGCCAAATGATGGGAAATGAGTAGTGTCTTACGGGCTATGGGTGAAGGCCCAGTGTAGCTGATTGGGGCGATGGTATTTCTGCTTGCTGCAAACCGCGGGTCCAGTTGTTTGCAGCACTGGATGGCGGCATACTGCGCTGCGGTATCATTAGCTCTTGCCAATCAGGTGCCACTTTTGAGATTGTAAAAGCACTTTTGGTTTTGAGTTTGTCTTGGAACGGAAGCACTGTAGCAAGTGCTGGACTTTACCTTTTCAGCTGTTTTTGCATTGCTGGTAATTGCTGTTGCTGGTCAGGTCTTTCGGGAGATTAGTGTGGAGGGTGTGGACACTTCGCAATTTGAGACGAAGCAGGTTTTCTACACAAGCAAAGACCACGATGCCAGCTCCACATGCCAAGTGCCGATGTTCATCGTCCACAGAAAGGTCTGCTATACCGCTTTGTTCATTTTTGTCTGACCGCACTAACAGTCCCGCTGATGGTATGATATTGTATTCATCAGTTTGTTCGTTTATCATTTGTATTGTATATATTGTGGCTAAACAGTACATCATACCGAAAGACTTTCCAAAGAAGTAATTAGAGTTGCCCAACCAATACCCTTTGATACAAAGTCAGCTCCCTTTATGATCTCACATTTTTCCAAATGGGGTAATAACTGCATCCAAATACTTGAATTGTGAATTGCTTGCTAGTGATATTTTCGGCCATGGCTGGAAGTTCATGTTTGCAACATCTTATGTAAGTAAGAAACTACGTTCACATTTGCAGGCCTTCAGGTGCAGGCAGGTATGGTCGTCTGTTGCTAGCAACAGCTGGGTTTCTTGTTCATTACTGGCAATGGTGAATGTAGGGTTGGTGGTATAGCATAGCTGTAACATGTTGTGTTGGATCAGCAAAGTTACTGTGCACTGGGCTTGGTTAGTATCTAGATGGGTGATTTTTTTGTGGACAGTGAGTGGTAAAATTATCTTGAGAAGTACCCAGTCGTCCAGGTCAACCAGCCTTCTAACATCGGTGTGGTGATAGAATGAGTATGATCAGTTTTGGAGTTGAGTTGTAACTTATAACACGTGGCGATGGTAACACTGAACGTAGTAGTATACCTGGCAGTTTAGGCAGATCTGTGTTAATAGTATGGTTAAAAATGGTTAAATGCTATAGTTCTTCATAGGAAACCTATCTCAGAGCAACGGAGCGTCACCTGCCATGTGGGATCACACAGTGTTACCTGCCACCCAACGCAGATGAACACGCCCTGCCTTAACCCCAGCCAGATAGGCTGGTACTCGATTTACCTACCCCAGTAGGATGGAAGGCTGAGTTGATCTAGCCGGCTGGTTACATACCGAGATGGTTTATCTGCGAGCAGACAGTCACCCATCCAAGTACTAACTCGGCCTGGCGTAGAGCAACTTCGTTGATCAGACACAACGCGTTACCGTTAGGCCAAGCCATCAATCTTCTCTCTTAGTCTTAGTTCCTCCAGTTCCTGCCGGAACATCGGGCGACGAGCTTTCTCCATTTCAGTCTGTCGCTGGCAGATCGCTTTGCACCCATCCAGGTAAGCCCCATATCTTGTAGGTCTTTGAATGTTGCCCGCCAGGTCTTCGTCGGTCTTCCTGGTCTGCGTTTGCCGTTGTCAGGTAATCAATTCATGGCCTTGTAGGCTGGTCTGTTTTCAGGCAGATGTAAGATGTGACCCGCAAATCTCAGCCACGAATAGTAATGGTTTTTAGTGGAAGTAGTGGTGTTGGTGCTAGTGGCATTAGTAGTAGTAGCAATAGTATCCATGCGATTGTAGTGTGTTTGGATGGATCTCATCTGCTGATTCTGTACGGTTTCGCTGCGTTGTAGTAGTAGTAGTAGTAATAGCAGCTAGTGGTAGTAGTATCTATGCATGTGTGGTGTTAGGGTATATCTATGGACAGTTCTCATCCACTCATACTCTATGGTTATGGAGGGTTCAACATCTCTATCACTCCGATGTTCAGTGTCAGTCGTTTGATGTTTCTCAGTCATCTCGGAGGAATTGTCGCTGTGCCAAGCATCAGAGGCGGCGGGTAACTACTGCACATACTACTACTACTGTGGTGCTGCTGCTGCTACTGCTACCCTGGTATAGTTACTACTTGTTTCTAGAACCATTTGTTAAGGCCTTGACAGCTGGTCTGAAGCCTTAATGGCTGGCTTAGCGGTTTAAACAGCTAAGCCATTAAGGTAGTGGTTGGCTAAACCACTAAGCTTTAGCGGTTCGCTTAGCAGTTTAAACCTCTGGATCGTCTGTCACTGGTAGTAGTTTTTAAGACCCAAAAGTAACAACCTTTATGTGATTTGTATCTGGCCGCTCACAACCGGTGATTATCAATCTAATGCTTATTAGTCATGCTCATTGACATTTATTCACTGATAGTCACCACTGGCACTGTGACGACTGATGAGGCCACGCGCAGTTGCTCTGGCAGCTCTGCTTAAGAGCAACATATTGGTGATGTTATTTTTATCTCTAAACTACTAAAACCGCTAGCTTATTGGTGGCGGCGTCATGTAACCTTATAGGGTGTTTACACGATCCAGCAAACTTCCAGCAAATGTATTCAAAATACACATAAAATTGCTGGACGTTTGCTGCCATATGTTATAATGGAGCTGGAAGTTTGCTGGACGTTTTTTTTGTGGTCTGGGACCACTAACTTACTGGTTGGTTTCGGTCTGAGGCCTTAATGGCGGCAGTTTCGGCGACTAGTAACTACTACTGATGTTTTAATAGAAGCTGGTTCTCTAATATTAAAAGCTGCAAGTTCTGGGCCACTTGTATTAGATGTTGTAGTATTGTTATCCTGTTATTTCTTCTATTAGAGGAAAAACGTAATGTTCTTTATTGCGTGCTTACATTTGTCGGTTTTGTCCGACTTTCTGTCCATGAGATCAGTGAGACATTTGTGAACAGGTTTTGACGAAATTTCTAATGAGATTTATACCATGTCCGGTGTGTGGTAGTGAGTATGGCGAGACGTGGCACAAGGCGGGAATGCTGGCGAACAAACAGACCGTCTTCAATGACTTCCAAGCTGCCGCTGAGTATCTGATTGAACACAAATACACCAGCCCCAGCAGGTGTGTGTGTGTGTGTGTGTGTGCTAATGATGAATTTGGGTAATATGCCATAATAATATACAGCGTGTCCCAATATAAGCAATGCACCTTGCTTCAAACACACTTTTTAAAATTTAGTTTCTAGTTTATGGAGTTCAATGAAATATTGTACACTGCATTTCTTACCATCACATTTATTGTGACGTTCGCATCTTACCGTGTGTGCTCAGCGTGATGTCATTATAATATCAGAGTTTGTTTACATTAATGTTGCATCATTACTAACAAGGCAATCAAGCTGTGCTGTACTCGCCAGAACCTAAGAGCTTGTGTCAGCGCGAAAGGCGGTCACTTTGAGCACAAACTTTATAGACTAGTTCAGAATGATTGTCTCCGTGAATGTTTTAAATTTTGTAAAAAAAATATCTGTCAGGTATTATCTGTTTTACGCTAACTTGTAGGGATGTCGTTAATTTTGGGACACGATGTTTGTATGTTATTTCTTTTTATGAGTGAGTGAGTAGGGTTTAACGTCCCACCCAACACAGTATAGGTCATTTCCGGGACGGCCCTTTAAGGCGGAATGCACACAAACACATAATAATGGAATGGTAAGTTTAACCTTTTCAGAAACTCCCAAAAAGTTTACATTTTGTGCCATTAATTAGGGGGAGTTGTTGAGTGTAACAGCAAAAGATTTTGCATGTCATAACATAGCATTTGTGGTGTGGTGTGGTTGTTGCAGGATTATAATTAATGGAGGTAGCAACGGCGGACTGTTGGTGGCAGCCTGTGCCAATCAGAAGCCCGATCTCTTCGGCTGTGTTATCGCTCAAGTCGGGTATGTTCTCCCCATGTTTTACTGCTTCTTTAAACCTACACAGTAAACACTAACTGGTTGATAGATTTATTTCTTTATTTTATTATTTCTTGCTAAGTACAACGTGGGCCAAAAAAACCGGACCTGTTTGAGCATTGATAACTCAGCAATGGTTACCCGTAAAAAGGCATGTGATATGTAAAAAGTTTCAGAATGTTGTAGACAAAGAGGGCTGAACTTGCATAGCAGATCATTTAAATATTCTTTGCCTAATTTGCATAAATCTTCATTACCCCTGAAATTAGGCATTTGCCTGCACTCCCATGTGCCCGAGTTCATTGAATTCAAAAACTTACTGCCAAAAAGTCCAGATTTAAATTCTGTGAATTATTCAGTGTGGGGGCATTGCAACAGAGAGCGTGGTCACAAAATTTCAGTAACTGACCAGCTAAAACGTATGCCAATCGAATGCTGGGCTCAGCTGATGCTGAAAACATTGACTCCAGCGATCGATCAGCTGCCTAAAGTGAGTGAGTGAGTAGGGTTTAACATCCCGCCTGACACAGTATAGGTCATTTCGGGGACGGCCTTTCCAGGCAGAATGCACACAAACACATAATAACATGGGAGTTTAACGTTGCAAAAATGGCGGTTTTTTCACTTTCGTCGTAAATTTTGTCATCTATTGCGCCAAAGTGCTTAACTCGATCCCAGCATGCTTTGGAGCTAAAGTGCAGTCCCTGGAGCTCTGCTAGCTTGCCAAATGTGGTTGGGGACGGTAGACCCACTTTCGAGATATGGGGGTTTAAAGTTGCAAAAATGGCCATTTTTACTGTTTTGCCATCCAGTTTTTCGCGTATTGTGCAAAACTGCGTATATCCGCTCTTGCCATACTTTTGGACTAGAGTGCAGACCGGGGGGGGCACTACCAACATGCCAAACTTGGTTGGGAACAGTTGACCCCCTCCCGAGATATGGGAATTTGAAATTGCAAAAACGTTCATTTTACGTTGCATGGCTACACATAGTCAACGTATACAGTTGTTTCGGACTTCAAAGTGCCCGGCTATAACATCAACTCCAGTACCCATGACTCCAAATCATGCCAAGTGTGTTTTGTAGTTGCACATTCTGGATTAGGCACCGTGCCAAATGTGGCTTTTTGCTGATTACGGCTGTTCAACTTGTAATAACGTGTACACGGTTGTCATGAAAACTATGAAAAGACCGTATCTCGGCAACGGTACCAGATAGAGTGGTGGTTGATACATCAAAATGACCACAATACTCAAGTTTGTACTCAAATTCATGTTTTATACATATATGGGGTCTAAATACAATAGTTTTTATGCTGTTAGCGAAAAACCATATTTTCTTGATTTTTTAGGATTTTTTTGTAAAATAGAAAAAAATGCTCAATATTTACAATCTGGCATACATCGGATTTGAAATCAGCACTCCCAAATTGACCAGAATTCATCAAAAAAACATTATATATGTTGAAAAAAGGTATCACTATTGTACCATTTGCTCGTAGCTCGGACTATAGTTACTAGCTCATAGTTTGATAGTTATATCTATTAACGTTGGGAAAGAAATAATTTGAGTTAATTGTTTTAACTAGCAAATTCATAAAAAATGCATCTAAATTACTATTTAGAAAAATTGACTTAGCGGTGATACCTGTTTTTTATGTTTATCTCTTTATTTCTAAATTTCTGTGTGACTGTGTAGTGTGATGGACATGCTGCGATTCCACAAGTTCACAATTGGACATGCTTGGGTAACGGAGTTTGGATCTTCCAACAACAAGGACGAATTTGATTGGCTTATCAAGTCAGTATGATTATCTTTCTTTTCTGTTTACTAGTAGTAGTAGTAGTATTAGTTGTTGGTGTTGTTGCTGTTGTAGTAGTTGTTGTAGTAGTAGATATAGTAGTGGTCAACTGACAACAAGACTTTTTTTGAGCTCATTTCTGTGAATTTATAGTCATAGTAGCAGGAGTAGTGGTAGTAGTAGTAGTTGTTGTTGTACAAGGTTAGTTCATTCAGTAATGGGAATCGGTGTATTATCGGGATAGGCTTAGAATTTTCTCACAGTTCATATGTCAGTTAAACTTACATTCTGTAACAGCTCATACGAATTCGTTATGAAGATGCTACTTACTGATGCATAGATTGTGAGCCAAAAATTAGTATAATACAGTGATTTTCAACCCCAGAGTTTCATGCGCATCTGCTTAAGGTTCCGCGGTTCGTTAGTAAAAAAGTAAAAATAACCTAGCATGCGAAATTACATCAGAACAAGCCATAGAAGTACTGCGCACCGAATGCTTAATTAGCGCTTCTAGCCGTCCACTTTTGCATACAGTGTTGAATATTTTTTTGTTGTTAACAATGTTAAAATATTTGCATTGAACACCGAACACTAGCTTATTAGTTAAGTGTTAAGAATCTACATGTGTCCATTTATTGAAAGATCTTTATTTCCTAAAACATTCTGCTTGAAAAATATAAAAGCTTCTGTGGTGACTAAAAATGTAAAAGATCCATTGATAATTTTTTCTGACGTTGGCGACCACGTCGTGAAGTGTTTTGGTTACAAGTGAAATAAAAATGCTAAATAATATTATCTAATACAGCAAAATTAAACAAGTCTTTTGCCTGCTGCTTTATCGTCAGCATTTCAGGGTTTTGCCCCAGACTTCCTCTGCCTTTCGACTCAGCTTGCATGCCGTGGGGTTCCGTGAGTGATATGTAGGTTTCCGCTGCAGCAAAAAGGTTGAAAAACACTGGTGTAATACATCAATTCTCGTTACTTACTGAACACCCGGCCATCATAGTAGTTTTGGTAGTTGATAATTTGCATTGTCCAATAACAAGGAAAAATGTGTTTTTGTACTAATACTACTACTACTACTCTACTGTGTGCATAGGTATTCTCCACTGCATACATTGGAGCATGTAAAGTCGGTGTGCAAGGAATACCCAGCTACGCTGCTACTGACAGGAGATCATGATGATAGAGTCGTGCCTCTTCACTCACTCAAGTTTATAGCTCAGCTCCAGCATCTCCTGGGAAACTCTGATCTTCAGGTATCATGTAGTACTAGTAGTAGTTGTAGTTGTTGTTGTTGTTGCTGTAATTGTGGTAGGAGTAATTTATTGCTTAGCTACAGCATCTTTTTGGCAATTCTAGTAGTAGTAGTTGTAGTCGTAGTAATAGTTATATTAGTTGTAGTTGTATTTGTTGTAGTTGCTATAGTAGTAGTAGTAGTTAATTGTTCAGCTCCATCATCTCTTTAGTAACGCTGGTTTTCATGTCTCATGTAGTAGTAGTAGCTGTAGTTGTGTTATTAGTTTATAGCTCAGCTCTGGCATCGCCTTGGCACTTCAGATCTTCAGGTTTGATGATATTAATAGTAGTAGTATCGGTGGTGGTATTGTTATTGGTAGTGGTATAGTCGTGTCATGGTTCTTGCAACCTTATGTCATGTAAGACTTGACAGCATAACACTGCATGAAGTTTCCTCATAAACTATTCACTGCTCAGTGATTGTATAATTTGGTATCAGCCAAAGCAGAGTGATGCTCTGCAGCTGGGAAGGTAACCATAGGTCTGGCGTCGCACTGGCCATGCGTCACGGACTTAAGTGGTTTATCCACCTACAGAGTCATCGGCCTATGTCAGGGAGATGAGCAGGGATATCAAAAGCCACAGCGGGGCCTGGAAAAAGCATTCTCATGGGGTGCATCTGGAGAGAAAATGTTTGAATTTTGCTTTTTAAAATGGCACATTCTGGTGTACTTTATATTTCTGAGTGATGGCAGGGACCCCAGAACGTCACAAGGCCCGAAAAGAACTGCCCCCTTCCCTCCTTTCTTGTCGGGCCTAGAGATGAGCACCCCGCCTACACTCCTCATAGGGCATGGCTGGTTTTGCCTTATTTTTAAATTAACGTTGTTACCAATTTTCCTGAAATTATACATTTTTTTGTGTTAACTTGTTTTGAAATTTGTATGCAAGTGTGTAATTTTTTTACATGAAGCATAACACATTTCTTTGTTGCATTGCACAACATATTTCAAAGTTTCTTTTTATTGGTACACACTTTGGAATTGCATTAATATATATCAATCTTTATTCACCAAAGAATAGTTTGGTAACAACAGACAGAGACAGACAGACACAGAAACATAC
>Ga0209367_1008513_pt1 | contig 14022 bp, 10 predicted proteins | sample WorMetLIZISLAND2_FD_187412 | JGI IMG/M metagenome (GOLD analysis project Ga0209367, IMG submission 187412) | Marine gutless worms symbiont microbial communities from Max Planck institute for Marine Microbiology, Germany - Olavius geniculatus... ... | reverse complement strand
AATAATCCCCAGACCAAAACTACAATTTATGTGGGACGATGGCGGGCCACATGGAATCCCCTCGCGGGCCGCATGCGGCCCGCGGGCCGCGGGTTGGACAGCACTGCCCTACACCGACGGCTGCCCTGGGCCCCACATGTTTAAATCCGGCCCTGATCAGCATGACGTCACCGGTAGCAAAGAATATCTAACTTTTTTATGTTTGGGATGTTTGGTTTGCTCCTAAACATTCCCTGGAAATTGTGTGGGATTCTGAACATTTTCTATGGAGATATAAAAGAAAACGCGAGTGGGCGTTTTTTTACACAGTGTATTGCTTTAAATATTTTTATTTTTTTTATGGCTACTAGTTTTATCGTATATCAGCACCTCAGATTCAGGGAGTTTCTCGCCGACATTATGGTGGGCTATATAAATTTACTTACTTACTTGTTAAATTGTTGTTTTTTATATTTTTTCTATAAACAAACCGGAATGTTTTAAGTATAACGTTAAAACAACGCACAAAATCGCACAAAAGTTGCAAATGATGAGTTTTTCGGTTCTATACGGCGAATAGCCTAGCAAAATACGTATAACCTAACAGTTTTTGAAAATTGCTGAAAATATTGTTTAATGTTTTGGCTTATTTTTATGCCTTATATTCGCACTTATTTTATTGCTTTTTTGCTTATCCGGTATATCATACCATATTGGTATATATTATCCATAGGCCGTACTATGATATAGAATGTATGTTATTTGTCAAATGTCCGACTCAAACAGGATCAGGCGATGTCTGCAGCTGAGACCTGGTCGACGGCATGTAAAGTCAACCCTCCACTGATGAGTATGTCTCCGTACGATCTTCCCAATGATCACCCGGACAGAATCATACCTCGCGGTCAGCTGTGGCTCTTATTTAAATGTTCAGTCAAAATTGTCTCTGACAAAGCTGCACTTGTGCGTGTTTGTTATTTTTGGTTTGTCTGCAAAACTACGCAAAGTAGGCTACTGTTCTGTTATACAGATTTCAAAGACTGTTTGGTTCGGAAAACTGATTAGTTTTTGGCGCAGATGTACGAACTGGATCATGGACCAGACAGTTCCAGAGTCCCATGTTGTTACTCCTGTTTTCCGAAGTGCAGTAAGTAAGAAATACACAATGCAATATAATAAGTGCATTTTGAATAACCCGGCAATACTTTTGTGCAACTATTCGCCACATTACAGCACAGTGAGCTTATTCAAACGATAAAATAAAAATATGTTAAAAGTGACAATGACAAAAAATAAATGTCGCAAAAATAAAAACTGCATCGCACACTTTAGCAGTTTTTTTTGTGTCATTTTTATTTCATTTTAGTTTATTTTATTTGTGTCGCTTTTAACACATCTAAGTATAGCCGTCTCGCGTGTGTAGCCTACGTACTCCTACTCCTAGGGTGTTCCAATAGTCATTCAACTGAGCTGTTTGATACTGATACCACAGGTTACACAGGCGTGATACCGTACAGGAACGAGGCAGAAGCGGGTGAGAATTACGCCGAGACAATGCGCCGTGCGATGAATCGAGTCAAATGCGATAGAATGCAGCAGCAGCGCCGCCTGGCGACCTGCGACGACAACCAGAGAAACGTCGCACCGCGATTTCTCACTGGTCAGTACAATTACCGGCCGAGCTTGCTAATCCTTGACTTATGAGTAGGTTTCCGTGTGTCCTTGCAGTAGTCTTGTGAGCCGCATTACGCTTCTCGTTCGTCCGTCCCTTTGCTCGTTCCGTCCGTCTGCCTCGTACGCGATCGTAACTCGAGAACTTCAAAACGTAAAAATGGCATGAACTTTTACAAGCGCAGAAGTAACTGATGTACAAATTTGTAGCCCAAAACGTTTTCATTACTTACGGCTGGCGGATCGTGCGTTGGCCGGCATATGAGTATTAGAAACAGTGCTGTGGGTGAGTATAACTAAGCGGGAGGCCGCATACATGTCGGCACAGAACGACGATGTCATTATTGTCTGTCATTGTACTGTATTGTTAAGTGAAGACGAAACAAAACAATGTGGCAAAAAGTGGAATCGCTTTTCGTTTGCCTGGCGGCTACGTAGAACTGACGGTTGAACTGCAGCAATTTGTAAAGTAACCGGACACTTTGGACCTAAGACAGTTTTGACCTAAGACACTTCGGACCCAACTTTTAGGTCCGAAATGTCTTAAGTGTCCAGGCACTTCGGACCTAAAATACGAGACACTTTGGACCTATTTTTCAGTATATATTTTTTGTTACTAGCACGAACGAACTGTCTGAAGTCTGCAGCAGACAGTGGTGGTGTCGCGGCCGGGGAAGGGAGCAATATCCCGCAAAACTTTAGGTTATCGGACAATAACTTTTAAAGAATTTTCGCCATAAAATAAAAAAATAAAGCTAAAAACTGTCATTAAGAGAAAACTTACGCGAAAAAAATTGAAATTTTCTGCACCCATAATCTCGACGCCGCTGAGCGGCAGAACTGTAACAATTTCGAACATTTAGTGTAGGCCTAATTAGTTGGACAATTGGACAACTAGATAAACTGTCAGTCACAGTTACAGAAATCGGTATAATATGTGCTTTATCCTATGCTACTTTCATTCAGTCAGTAATGACAATGTTGAATGAAATGGATTGACCGTTTGTTGCGATATATGAGATACGTTCTCATATCTTATATCGTACGCCTATTTGAATCAGTTTCATGCTGCTATACGTCTACAAAATGAGATTGACTCCACAAACAAGCCATCATTTTCTCACAGAACAAGACTTAAGCCTATGCACGTAACTAAGTAGTTAACTTTAATTTTAGTCAAGAAAACCATAAGACCACTACAAATGTCTGAGGCCCGAAGTGTCTTAGGTCCCAACTGTCTTAGATCCGAATTGTCTGAGACACTACGGACCTAGGACCTAAGTCCGAAGTGTCTTAGGTACGAACTGTCTTGAATCCGAAGTGTCTGGAGGTTCGACCGCCAAAATTTTCCATTTCCCTGGAGGTCAAAAAGACCCCCCATTTAACACGATATATTGTTAGACTTTACAAGTGTACTTGGTAAATGGCATCTAAATCTGTCGAATTGTTTAAGAATATGACAGACAGACGACAGACAGAGAGACCACGCTACAAAAAATTGTGTAGAAATGGGCGAAATCGCTTGCGCTGCAGAAAGCGATTGCGCCTAACAATTGAATGTTTAAATGAATAAATGAATGAGTAAATATATTCACGTACGAATGTGTGAATCAGTTGACGCGGACGAACAGATAAGACAGCTGAGAGATGAAGACTGTTGTCCACGTCGTGAAGAACATCGAGTCATCTATCCCACTCAGAGCGGCATGATCCCAAACTACACCGGCCACCTGCCCGGTAACTACTACAGGGTGTTCCAAAAAAACGGATATCCAGTTTTATTTTTGGGATAACTTTGGTAATTCAGCACCGATTTTCACCATTTTTTCACTGTTACAAGCAGAAATTATCTCCATAACGGTGCAAGATGGACGCATGGTCACTATGGACGACCCATAAAAAGTCGACTCCTGGGAGTCGAATGGTCACGTGACCGATGACGTTACGTAACCCCAAAAGGTCAAACTCGTGACCCCATTATGTTTGAAGCGCCATATCTCCGTAACGGGGGCAGATGGACGCATGGTCACCATGGACCACGGATAGGAAGTTGATCCCTGGGAGTCGAATGGTCAGGTGACCGATGACGTTACGTGACCACAAAAAAGTCAAAAGCGTAACCCCGTTATCTTTGAGGCGCCATATCTCCATAATTGTGCAAGATAAACGAATGGTGACGATGGACAATTTATAGTAAATCGAATGGTCTCGTGACTGACAATGTCTATTGTTTAGTTAAAATAATAGAGAAGGATGAAAGGATCATTGCTGCTGTACAATTTGAAATTAAACTGTTTGATTTTTTTTACCAGTCTAAATAGCTCACTGATTATATTTATACTGACATCTACTGTAAACTATTGGAATGCATTGGACAGACTCCGTGTTCGTATGAACATTATTTTTTTACTGTATGAAACTGTTACTTGTGTTGTGCGGTAGGATATCGTTGGCGGATCGGTCACACGTTCGGACTGACAACACGGAATCTCAAGCGAGATTTGCGCTCCAGATCGACCACATGTCACTGAGTTGTAGCGGCCAAACTTCACTATGATGGACTACTTGGACTTATTGTAGATTTGTTGCGTGCAACATGCAGTGCAACAAACTGTATTAAATATCTAGCAAGTCGAAAATCAAAGTCAAGAAGTCAAATCCACAACGTTTTGGCATATCAAGATGTTGTACAGGTTGTTGCACGACTTTTTGTCCAACAAGTATATAACGAGTCGAAGCAGTGGAGTCTGTGCTTGACGGACATGCTGCTAGCAGAGCTCTCTTGTCGAATGTTTCACGCGGTGAACGGCGTTCGATTTACTATTAACAAAGTGAAGAAAATAACGTAATAAAACCACGAACAAAAAAGCGGAAAATCACAGTATATTATCGTCTTAAAATTATTGTGCGTGCAATATAATGTAAACATCGGAAACTTGAGCAATTGGTAAACACTTTATCTATAAAAATAACTATGTTAAAACAGTGTCCAACATAATCATGAAATACGTCGTAATACACTGTGCCAGATGTGGAATTACTATGTTATCCTATTATTTATGCACAATATGCATATTAAATAGCATGCTCATTACAGCAAAAGTGAAGAAGAACTTCCAACGTTTCTCGTTGCTGGTGTCGTTCTCACTGTCCGCAATGCCGTTCCTGTGATCAGCAAGATTTTTCACCGTGCTGTTTTCGAAGCAAAAAATTGGCGGAGGAAGTCTGATGGGCACTTTGTATTTGGTGAGAAACATTTCGAGCACCGGCTGGGCGATATCGGCACTGAAGCAGGCGCCGGCTGTGTGTTGTGTCTTTGACGAAACTGTTTTTCTTTCTTCTTCATTTTTACCTTCGCCAAGGAGGAAATGTTTTTGCCAGACTTTGTCTGTCTATCTGTCTGTGTGTCAACAAGATAACTCAAAAAAGTTATGGACGGATTTTTCTGAAATTTTGAGGGTCCGCCGGGAATGGCACAATCTACCAGTGATTCAATTTTGGAGGTGATCCGGAAGGAATCCTCGATTCTGGATCACTTTGAAATTTTCGTTACCATTGCTTTCAATGAGGCATAAGAGAAACCGCTGTAAAACCGAAGATGGTGCTGCGACCTAGCGAACAACATTGCCTTGGCGGAGGTGTGCGGGCTCTGACTGCTTTCTAGTTTATTTTTTTTCTTTATTGTTTCCTTTTTTCTCCAGTAGAGTGCTTTCGCTGTACATATTAATGCCGTTATCGCGAATAACTAAACTGCGACGTCACATAATAAACTGACAAAACCCATTTAGCCTGTCTGAAAAAGTGAAAGTGTCATGCGAACAAAGGTCGGTTACTTACTCCAAGTGTTCGGCACAATCAAACACTTGACTGATAACGCGCGACAACAAGACGCTGTCGTTGAGATCAATTTGCTGTCTTCGCTCTTCTGCATCTACCATCAGTTTTTGCCAGGAGTTCTCGACGTCATCGGCGGCTTGTTTCAGCTGGCGGCCTTTTATTGGCATCTGATAGAGCTTCTCTATAAGTTGCTCCACGTCAGCTGCGGTAGGACTCTGTGCCGTCGCTCGCGCATCTCCCTCACGAATGTCGGTTGTCAACAGACTCAAACGTTTCTTTCATCTCAGTGAGCTTGTCCAGGCGTTGTTTCGTCAGCGGAGTGGAGGCACCACTGTGCACTGCGAACGTGTACTTTGATATTTTCTCGCGCAGCAAGCGTAGCAGGTTGTGCTGGTCACTGTTTGTCAGAAACTCGTCCGCCATTAGTGCGTTCTGCCTCATGAAGACCATCAACTCACCACACGTCTCCAAGATCGACCTTTCCTCGGCCTGCAGCTCGGACGCTCGGTCTCTGAAAGCCGCGATGATTTCGTTCAGATAGCGCAGCGCGTCGGTCGAGCTGCGGATCTCGGTGACGATGTCGGAGAGCGAGATGTGTTCGGTCACGTACTGGACTTTAAACCAGCGGACACGGTGACACCTGCGCACACACCCGCACTCACGACACACCAGTTTACACGCTACCGGGTCCTTCGACCATGCCGAGTTCGAGCCGTATGCGCGCAGACTGGCTGCCAGACCTTTGAAGCAAATCTGCAAAAACACCTGAGCCGTGTCCTTGCCGACAGGCTTACGTGTGCACCTCGTCGACTCGCAGACCATATTGACGAATCCCGACTTTTCGACGGTCATCTTCGTCTCCGTTATGTAGCACTTATCTCGCAGACAGGTCACGAAGCTGTCTGCGGGACGTTGTTCGGAGTGGCCCAGCTGCAGTATCAGGTCTTCGGCGCGCTTCTGCTGTTCGTGGGCGCTGCTGATGTCCGCGGTTATGCATTTGATGATCTCGACCACTAACTCGAAGAGTTTGGAGACGAGGCAGACTGCCCGGTGAATGGACACGGTGTTCGCAATCGGATGTCGTTTCAGAGACAGAGTGTGCTTCATGCACGCTTCCAAAGCTTCGGCGGAGAACTTCCAACTTTTCTCGTTGCTGGCGTCGTTCTCGCTGTCCGCAATGCCGTTCCTGTGCTCAGCAAGTTTTTTCACCGTGCTGTTTTCGAAGCAGAAAATTGGCGGCGGAAGTCTGCTGGGCACTTTGTATTTGGTGAGAAACATTTCAAGCACCGGCTGGGAGATATTGGCACTGAAGCAGGCGCCGGCTGCATAAATGAAGATGAAGACGACATTGTCGCAGGCGCTGCGATGAAGTCGACGAAATATCTCAGTGAGACAATAGACGAACGGCTGGTTGATTCGAGTCTCGGTCGCCCTCAGAAAGACAAAAATAGCGTGTATCTGTTCATACATGGACAACACAGCAAACGTGTTGTCCACTACTTCCTTATCGCTAGACAGATCGCTGATATCGACGGTGTTTAGCAAGCCGGGCGTATCGATTAGATTAACCGACAAGTTTCCGGCGCTGAAAATGTGTTCCTCCGGGTCCTGTGTAATTGCCTCTCCGGCTGGAGTGCATCCGGACAAATCTTTATCAAGATCGGTGCAAATCGGCCGGCAATTTCTGGACACTGGATCAGTTACATAGAAAACCGCCGGAATTGGAAAAATTCCTCCCTCGTTTTTAGCCTCGGCGAGCGTCGCAAATTTGCAGTAATTGGCAAACGCATTTATCCACGTCGATTTGCCAACTCCGGTTTCACCAACCAACAGTATATTCACCGCAAACTTTGTAGCAGGCATAGGTATACCTGTACATGCATGCATATGCATATTTCAGCATGGAAACACGGCAACGAAAATGTTTAAAACATTATACCGTTTTAAACTCAATTTAAAATTTCGAGTTTGATATTTCATCACATGTTTCGTTGATTTAGAATAAATCTACATTTAGGCTTACTCGTTACTGTTCAGCTGATACTCACATAATTTGCGTATGTAGATAAAAAAAGACAAATTGATTTATTGTTAGTTTGTATTAATTTTACAATGCAATATTATTTATCATAAATTAATCACAGTATTTTACTGTTGTTAACTGAAAGGATAACTAACGTAATAGTTACCAAACCTGCAATAAAACTAGCTGCTCGTATAGGCCTAATGCCGACATTGTGTAATCGTATATGTGAATAATAATTATAAACTAGGCTTGATCAAAGTTAGAACTTGTTCAACTAAATTGGGTGCACTTCATATTTGGAAATAGCATCAGTGATAACTCAACCTACTTAAAGCTATGCGTATGCTTATCACAGGCTAAACGGTATTTCAAGCCGTGTTAACAGCGATTTCTTTCCTATGGGAAAGCCAAAAATTCGACCCCCCTACAGAATCGAAACCCTTGACCCGATTGAGATAAAATTTGTCACGGTTAATTGCGTCGGCGAGGGGACCCGTTGTGCAAAATTCTATGCAAATCCCACGAAGGTGGCTTCTCAGCAAACGAATGAAATATACGCAAAAATTTTTATTTATGGCCTATATGCATTTTTTTCTTCAACACACCCACAGGTCAGACCCCTTAAAGGATTTTTTACGCTTAATACGTCAAACACACAAAAAATGCCAATTTAGGATTAAAAATTTAAATTTAATATTTAATGTTTAATGTTTTAAACAGTGTTTCATCATTATCGGAGATTATGCGGAAACTGACTTTCGGACTATGGCGATCATTGCAGATTAGTGACAATTCGCTTGTCAATGCTGTTTTGTCATCGGACTTGTTTTTTAAATCACCAGTTTTCAAAAGTTGGCAAAGTAGTTTGTTTTAGTTTTGTTTTCTTAGTCTTTGTGCTTGTGTTATAATTGTGTTTTGTGTGTTCATGGGCTTTGAGCCTGCTACTGAAGATAAATAAATAAATAAATATTCACAAAAAATAAAAAATACAATGGCCCCTATATGGGGAAAATTAAACAATTCTTTAAACGGTCATAACTCTGGCAGTGTATAAGATAGAGTCGTAATTTTTGGTTCTATGGTATGGTTTTTGGGGCCCGCCAATCTAATGGTGTCATTTAAATTTACCCCGGATTTTCCATGGTTGCCATAGCAACAAAATTTGAGACAAAAATGAGCTATAACTTAGCTTCTGTAAAAGATATCTGCGAGATCTATGTGTCTATAGGGGGTTTCCGAAATTGGGCCATCAAAATGCTGCCAATCAAATTTTACCACGATTGACCCTGGTTACCATGGCAACAAAATTTGCGACAAAATTGGCTATAACTCGGCATGTGTAGGAGATATCTTCGACATTCCTGCGTCTAACAGGAGTTCGATAATCGGCCAAATTAATGATTTCAGTCAGTTTACCACGGCCGACTCTCGTTGCCATGGCAATAAAATTTGTGGAATTCGGCCAAAATTGGCTAGAACTCTGTTTGCATAGTAGTAGTAAAAATAGCAGTAGCCCCAAAATATTTCTGGCCCGATATGCTGCGCAAGATAGATGCATGGACCACAGTGTTGTAGCCAGAAATAAGTACCGGGGGTAAAATGTCAGATCTGCTGGCAGCAATTTTAATTATTTTTTGAGTCCCTAATATTTTCCCTGCAGGAAAGAAAGCCTAAAAAGAGACTTAAGTACGAAAGTGGGGGAAAGTTGTGCTCAAAAGTAGAGGGGGGAATTACATCCTATTTCGATTCTAAATGTGGGGCATAAAAGCCTTTAAATTGATCATCTGCAGGAAAACAGTTTTTTAGCTATAAAACAGCAAATATAAATGTACAAAAAATAGTTTATAAAAAATAGTTTATATACTTGTTAACGGCAACATTTAAGGACTTGCACATCGAAAACAGCAGAAATTACAAAAGGTGGTATTATTCTGCAGCACATTGACACACAGTCAATGTGATGCAGGCAATATCACCTTTTGTGATTTTTGCTGTTTTCGATATGTGAATCTTTCAATATTGCAGTTAACAAGTGTATAAACTGACGTTTTGTGCATTTATTTTAATAACAGCACAACTTACGGACTGAGTTTTCAAGTGAAGTCGCCATGTGCGTTTCAGAATGCTGCTGAATCGACACATCTAAACTCGCGCACAAAAACTCTTTATTTAGCGTCAAACAATATAAATGCAATGCATAGCATTGGACAGAGTATAAAATCAACTTTGTGTTCGTCCGTCCGTCCGTGCGTCCGCGCGTTCCACATTTCTTAAGCTATCTTCCTTTCACCTTTCCTTTCTCTTTCCCTTCCCTTTTTTCTTTCCCTTCCCCTTCTCCTTTCCTCTTTTCGTTCCCCTTTTCCCTTCCCCATTTTCCTACCCCCTTTCCTTTCCCTTCTTTATTCTTTTTTTCCTTCCCCTGTCCCATTCCCTTGCCCTTCCCTCTTCCTCTTTTTCCTTTTCCTTCCGCTTCCTCTTCTCTTTATCTTCCGCTTCAGCTTTCCTTTACCTACCCTCCCCCTTTTCCTTTTTTCCTTTCCTTTTTTCTTCCCCACCCCTTTCCCATTTCCTTTTCTCTCCCCTTTTCCTTTCCCTTACCCTTCCCCCTTCCTCTTTTTTCTTTCCCTTCCCTTTTCTATTTTCATCCCCTTCCTTTTAACGTCTTTTCCTTTTCTCCTTCCCCTTTCCCTTCCTTTTCCCCTTCCACTTTCCCTTTCCCTTCTCTCCCCTTCCCCCTTTCTCTTCCTCTTTTTTCTTTCATCTTTATTTCGTGACCGATGACGTCACGTGACCCCAAAAGGTCAAACTCGTGATTACATTTATACGGACATATACTGTAAACTATCGAAATGCATTGGACAGACTTCGTGTTCGTATGAACATTATCTTGTTTCGACAAATAAAAAAATTTATTATACTATTTGTGCAACATAAGCGGCGTCAGGAATCTGAAGCTAATAGGGCATCGAAAGGAGAAAGCAAAAGCCAGGGCACAGGTGAGGCAATAATTTTTTTGTGTGTGCGACCCAAATGTCGACTTTTTTCAGTTGTTGTATGCATGGAAAAGACGTAGCGAGGTCCAGGAGCAGAGCCCCTAGTTCGGGGTAAGGGGGGGGGGCAAAGCCCCCCCCCAAAGGTAAAACATTTTTTAATTTTTGAAGATGCAATGGAAGTCGCAAATTTGTCTCCTTTTCAATATTTGGAAACGAAAAAACTCACAAATATCTGTGTTTTCTTGTAAAAATGACGTTTAATAATTTACACCTTGGCATGATAAAGTGCCCAGAGAGCACTTTACCGCCATCAAATTTTTTCATGGGGGCGGCTGGGGGGGCAAAGGGGAGGGCACGGAGAGCAGCTGCCTTCTTTAGTCCTTCTTCTGGCGCCGCCCATGTTGTGCAACCACCACAAGTTGGCAAACCAAAAACCAGAAAAATAGACAAAATAACTTAACGCAAGTGTACCAAATGACACGACGTAAATTTACCATTGCCGCTAAATATTGTTGAAGAAACACCACACGTATACAACGTGAAATTTTCACGTAATATGTCAGTTTCTGAGTTTTGTTAGCCCGGATAAGTTAGTCCAAACTTACATTGGCTTATTACTCTACCAGACGACTTTTCAAAGTGTAGTCCTATTTTTGTACGAGCATAAATTTTGTTACACAGGTGATGTTAGACAGTGCTAAGCGCGATTTTTACTTGAAAATGTTTTTTTAAATTACAATAAAAGGCCACAGATTTACATTTTCACACTTTTTATTAATTCGTTTGACTGCCGTTGTACAAGAAACAAAGAGAAACCTGATAGTTTTTCTTCCAAATGTGGCGTATCAATGCTTCGCAGTAGGTAAACAACGTGACTCTGTCCGGTGTTTTCAAGGGCCTGACAGAAATCTGGAAACAGTGCGCCATTTCTTCGCTCCAGTATGTCAAGAAGTCTGTTAGCACGCTCGGATTCTTCCGTTTTACTTTGCAGTAAAAATAAATCGATTTAACTGTATAAAATTTATGAATTATAAGAGGTTGAAACCAGTTACCAGTTTAATTTGGCTACCATATTTTAAAACAAACTTGACAGTTGAATTAAATGAAAGCAAGCAGATGTTTTCTGACAAACGTATTACTTACGATTACGAAATTAACGCCCTCGTATTATCATGTAGGCCTACACGCCGTCATGGCACCGGCGTATTCGAGAAAGGTAACCTATCCTGTTATGCTTTTCTGTAGCCATTAACAGTAGGCCATATAGTATTACTGTACCTTTCGTTTTCAGATACAATAAATGCAAAGCGACCAGAAGCGTACCTGTCGACATGTTGTCGGAACAGTATTCCGCGATCACGGAGATGGTTAAGCAAGCCATGAGAAACATCGATTGCACCGACGAGTGCTGCTCGACGTCCTTGGAACGCTAGTTCGAACTGATTATATCTCCAGCTCTATTATATGCGAAACACATCGCATCTGAATGATACACGGCCAAAAAAGTACACGGCAGATAAAAAAAACAGCAAAACTAAAAAAGACGATCGTTACTCGGTAACGTACACGTAGGCTAGGACTACATGATTACGACTGCAATACTGCAACGCCGTAGATCCGGCGTGTTGCTCGCCGACATTATGTGCGCAGTATGAATGTATTTACTTACTTATTTACTTTATAAAATTATAATATTTAACTTATTTAAATCCAGCTCAGACGATTATGAAGAACTTTATAATAAACGTATCTCGTTACAAGTTACCATTTTCGATGCGTAGTTAAGCTGTAGGCCCTAAAGGCGCCAAGTTAGCAGAGGCCTTGGCGGACTATTATGCATAAAGATATAAGATGAATCATCATAGCCCTACTAATGTAACCGCTGGTTAGATACTTATAATGACATAGTTGTCATGAACCCACCATGTATAGCCCGTACAGTAGGCCTACAGTAGGCGTAATATGGCGTTTACAGCTCGCCTCCGCAATGCTGAAGGCGTTCAGACGTTGCAATATAAAATGGCCTTGGTACCTGAGTACAGCCGAGGTTACACGTGAAATAAAAACGTTGCTCAGATGTTTTACACAATTTTCAGTGTTTTATTCTACTGCAGCCTAGTTCTAACTTGTCCGCCTGTCCCGTAGCGTATACTTGCTTTTAATTCGAAAACAAAAAGCTTAGAACAATCAAAAGTTGCGTCAACGTTCGGACGGTTCCCCGGAGAAGAGCAAAATGCAGCCTATGCCAATTTTCAATCTGAAGGCCAAAATAATCGGAAGGGAAAACCGACAAAAAGTGACGAACACCTGACCCCACAGTTTCGGGCGCCCGTATAGGCTATAGTCTAAATGCTGCATTCTTACGCTGGTTCCTTCGCTTTGGGTAACATGTAAAGCGTTTCTGTAGCTCCCGAGCTGTTTTAAGGGGTCCCATAACAATAAACCACTCCAGAACTATGGGTTAATGTTAACTTTTGTGGCCAAAAGTAGATTAATGGGATAACTAAAATGTGGCCAAAAACAGGTTTAAGGCATTTAACACTGGAGGGTTTGGGTCCTCTATTCCGAAAGTCTACTAATGCCACTAACCTTAACCTTAACATAAACCCTAACACTGTAACGCATATCTGCACAGTGGACTTTCGGAATAGCGGGCCGGTACCCACTGGAGTACATGTAACCGCGGAATAATGCAATAATGGGACGGGAATTTAGCTATAGAACCGCTGAGTCATAACCAATATATTGCGAAAAGTTCCGTTATTAGACAAAAACCGGTCAGATCTAAGTATACGAGGACAGGGCAGCTTCGTAATTTCAAAAAAAATAATTTTCATACGTCATCCCGGATCACTAAACGATATAAGATGTCGGAGCCGACTGCTGACATAATAACGGCCGTCTGTCCAGTTGCCGAGCGTCTCAGGCATTGACAGTAAATTAGGTTACTGTGCAAGTCATGATTTATAATATTAATCAAATTATGCTAAATATTTGTCGTTGTTGCGATTTTTTGGCTCCTGTTAACATTGTACTTTGAGATTTTGAACTAAAATCGGCACAACGATCACTCCTGCTCTAGGAAGCGCTTACGGCGCTTTGGTTTTTGTACGCCTTTTGTTTTCGTAGCGTAGTGTTTGTGTTTCACAAAGGACAAACAGACAGACAAACAGACATACAATCAGATGTAAAGACAGACGGACGAACAGGCAAGATCCGTAATGCGGCCTACTAGTTAGGTTTAATTTCGGCCCCAGGCCTATGTGTGTGCTGGGTCTAACAAGTAGACGATTTGCTCATTAGAAGCAAGCGCCTAAATAAATGTACTTTTTAGCCGACCCAACCGTACTTTAGTAACGGTCGAGCTGTTGTCATGGTAGTCGTCCGTCTGTCCGTCCGTCTGTCTATCACGAATGCACTGTGGCTAAACGGTGCAAGATAGGGCACAGATTGCTATTAATCACTAGTAGGAAGTCACAGACTGATTTTCAAATGCCCTCCCCAGACCCCACCGCT
>Ga0209367_1008510_pt1 | contig 14023 bp, 9 predicted proteins | sample WorMetLIZISLAND2_FD_187412 | JGI IMG/M metagenome (GOLD analysis project Ga0209367, IMG submission 187412) | Marine gutless worms symbiont microbial communities from Max Planck institute for Marine Microbiology, Germany - Olavius geniculatus... ... | reverse complement strand
AGCCCATATAGATCATGAATACTAATGGCTAGCCGACGACGTCATCATTCTAGGCTAGGCCATAGCCTATAGACGTCATAAATATTAATTCATGACGTCTATAGGCTAAACTCATGACGTCGCTGCAGGTCATCATGGCGGCGTGTTTTCTACGTCGTTTTCGTAGATCGTCAACTTCAAAGGTAAATTTTTCCGTGTTGACAGAATGCTGGGCGCCGATATTACTGTCAAAGTTATCATAAAATTCTGCACTTTCAGGAAAATGGATAAAATGTATATGTTAATTTTGTTGACCACGGACCTTTAAAACACTGTTATTAGATAGAACTTACTGCAGATCTGATGAGATGAGTTGTTGCATGATCTAAACGGTCAGTATTTCAACGCCGTGTTTCGTAATGAGAATGGTGTGTTCAAATTGTGCTGATCGACTGTTGTCCACTGACACTGCAGTCCATCCATCGTCCAGAACACAGATTTCAGCTTCTCCTTCGGTTATAACTGGCTCTGTGTGACAACAACCAGTGTAATAACTGTACGCTGCTGCTAATAGACATATGAAAGAGCTGATCAGTTCTGCATAAACTTAACGGATTTCTTTGTTATTGACTCGAAAATTATTAAAATTGTTTTTCTCTCTTTATGTATATGCTATATGTGTTTGCTGTGGGCCGAGCTGCCTGAGACAAATATATGAGCGAATGAATGAACTGATTAATAAAGTGATTAAAATCAAGAAGCCTGTACATTGCTTGGCCAGCAGAGAATGCGAACCTCAGCTTCCAGGTTTGCTCATTCTGTATAACTTGGTCATCTGTAGCATGTGCCATTATTATTTGATTACAGTCATGTGATTCGATGAAATCGTTTGCAGTAGACTCTTAACTTATGTGCTAGGTTAATTACATGTAATTATTAAATGCACGTTATATATATATAAAGATTGTATTATACTAAGAAAATGACAAATAACTGAACATCCACATAGACATACAGACTTTTGTAATAAATATAGCTTCACATACCTATTGTAAAAGTCATTCCTTCTTGCATAACAGAATCCACACTGTTATCTGTAGTAATACACACAGTGCATGTACTGTATGCTTTAAGATATGACCATCCAGCTTTGTGTCATGCAATGCAACTGCTAAAGCATGACATTTAAATGATGACTCCACATACACGCCACACACAACACACACCTGGCATTTCTGGGGCTAGTTTACTGTTTGGCCAATGATACATTGTGAAATTTTACCACTTGGTACCAGTATTGGTATTCAAAAACTGATAATGATACTTCATAGAATAGTGCAGTGAAGCATTTCAAATGTTCTAGAATGATCACTTAAATGCAAGTTCACAGCTGGATGTCAGCGAAAGCAATCTGGTCGAAATTCAATGCAGTTTCACCAAAAACTTGACGGCTTATGACAAAAAGTTGGAAAATGTTTTATAATTGCTCACCACATTTTAATTCTGTTAGTTCAATGATTTTTTTTAATTTTTAAAGCAGTAACGTCATTAGAAATGTCCAAATCAGTTGCATCCTTCCGTAATCTACTGACATACAACTGTGGAGTGTGGCCTATCAGCTAAGCAGATTCTTATCAAAACCAAGCTACATATTTGAGTGTTCACATGACACAACATCGCCACCACTCAGCAAATGCACAGATATCAGGAATCAAAAATGCTGGTACTGTTGGCTGACTTTTTTGCTTTGCTACACACAGAGTGCAGAATTTTGCTTGTGCAAAAAATCACAAAATGCATTTAACATTCCCTTATCATTTTTGGACCGGACTGAATGACCAGAATAGCCAGATACGGTCTTGACTGCTAGTTGAGCAAGAAAATAACGTTGGCCCTGCGCAGACATTGTGCAGCAGTCAGCCTGAACTTTGACCCTATGAGCTGATAACTGGCACACCGGTTACTCCTGCTCTGTGGAACGCTCACACTGATTTTTTTCTGCAACTTTTTCTTTTCAAGTTAGGAGCCCATACAGAAGCAACACAGAAACAGACAAACAGGATGCAGAGTGCAGCCTGTTAGGATGGCCATATGACAAGGTCCATGTACTAAGCCATAGCCACAGATGATTGCTATGCATGCAAGAATACACAAAACACGGACAATATTTATCACTTTTGTAATGCTTAATTTATCAGCAAAAAATCTCAGAGCAAATCGAACGCATACCTATGTGAATGATGTCTGGTGGTCCGTGAAAATATGAACCAATCCCGTGACCACAGAACTCTGGTATCACCAGACAACCGTAACTTTCAGCAGTCTGTCTGCATTATAAATTACAACACAATTACACAATTGCTGCTCAGCCTCAAGATTTAGAAGTTTAAAGCTTTAAGCAGTGTAACTTCTCATGGAAAACCCATCTCATAGTTATAAAGCATCAACTGCCATATGGGATCACACAGTGTTTACCTTATCTGCTACTTGACACAGGTGAATGTGCCGTGCCTCAACCCTAGCCAGACAAACTGGTACTCGATTTACCAACCCTGGAGGGATGGAAGGCTGAGTTGACTTTGATGTTGGTTATATACTGAGATGGTTCACCTGTCCACAGAAAATCACCTATCCAAACAGTAACCACTTAGAAGCAGCCAAACCGTAAGTTGAACCAACAACCTCTAGATCATAAGTCCAACACCCTACCGTTACAAGCAACCAGTCAGCATGATAAAGAGGTTATTCAACATGCTGTATAGGTTATGTTGCCTGGAAGTGCACAGTGCAATCAACGAATCAAAAACTAATAATCAGCTAACAGACTGCCACCAAGTACAATATATAAATGTATATGTAAAAATACATTAATAAAATGATGGTGAAATAAAACACTTGTGTAAGTAAGTGTTTTGAACAGTGCATCCTGCCATTTACACTAAAAGCCCACACACGAGAATGACAACTAAGGTTACAGGCACACAATAAATTAAACATCTGTATTCTGTACATAAAACTAAAATAGTTCGTGACGGTTCATGTACTGATAAAGTAAACTGCAGTACCTGACGGTTCTACCAATAACACTGATAGGCTGGCCAGGTCCGCAAATCGCTATGCCACTGTCAAGGCAATGCTTAGCAACATTTACCAGGTGACGACCCATACCATCAACATTCCCTACAAGAAAAGTCTCGGACACATCACCATGGAAACCATGGAAATAAACCTGCAAGATCAACACACTATTAACAACATCGTAGTCTATTAATCTACAAGTTGGCTCAAAATAAAATACCCCACCAATACGCAATATCTCCACAACCAGTTGCCAGTCAATACTGGTACAGTTCAAAAATATCTATAAGCAGGCAAAGAACGGATTTTGACTATGCAGACACTTACAGGCAAACAACAATAACAATTGACAATACTGTATGAAATGTCATGATTGTTGTTGAAAACCATGCAACTAATATACAAGGTGTGCCAAAAAATGACCCAACTTGTTTTTGTCACAGATTCGTCAAATATCCACCAAATTTGATACTTTTTGGCACACAGATAGCCAAGACAATAAAATTATGTGAGGTACATTCACTTATGTCAACGCACTACTGTGCTGAGGGCAGATGCTCCAAATTGTTGCATACTGCTTAGTAATGTTGTCACCGTAAAAGTTCTAACAACTTAATTAAGCACACGATAAACTAAAATGTGATTTATTTAGCAGAATTATAAGTTCGTGTAACAACATGCTTCCAAATTTTGAGAATCTATGCCCAAAATGTACTCAGTGGCTTAGACGTGATGCCACGGCTGATAGTGGCATTAATGATTAACTGATCAATATCACAGCACTCACTCATGGATTAGAGGCATTTTGAGCTCATGAGTCGGCTATATTGTTGTCTGCTATTTTCAGCGTAAAATATTTAATACAACAAAATTATTAAATCATGTGGCACCCTCTGTCGAATTGATAATGAAAAGGTGAGCAATCTGATACTGATAATCACCACGTAATGTAACAATTTCAAGCATCTGCATATAACATCGTAGTGCATTGATGGAAATTAGGTGAAGTGGACAATGAGTGTACCTCACATAATTTTATCGTCTTCGCTATCTGTGTACCAAAAATTATCAAATTTGACGGAGATTTGATGAAGTTCTGCCAGAAAGAAGATGGATCATTTTTGGTACACCCTGTACAAATATTATATTAGATGTGTCAGACAAGCCAATTAATGCTGGTGTACTTAGGCAATGACATTGTATCAATGTCACAATATATGGTCACATAAAATTGAAATTCTCTTACTGATCGATATTTACTTATCCGTTATTTACAGAGTGGCTTGTGATGTGTAGAACAAACTTGGTAATATAACTCTGACACACTCAGAAGAGATGCCAGAAGAAGATCTGCTTGGGATGTGTTATGGAAAAGATAAGGCCTTTGATTTCTTTACTACAAATGCTGTGCTGAGTAGGCCAGTGAAAAGATTTTTAAAATCAGTCAACATTAGACAAATTTATAAAAAAAAAATTAAGCTAATGCTCATCAGATGCACGAAAGCCTATAGCAGTCTGGTTTAGTAGTTTAGCTGAAAATTGGGGCGTTCACGCTGAGTCAATATACAAATACCAAATTCTCTATCTGGATGTTTCCGACAGTTCCGTGGCACCACCTTCTGAATGATATAGACTTGTGTCGCAGCCAGAAATTGCCAAAAAATCCATAAAACCCCCTATTTTGGCGTTCAAGGTCATTGAATTCTGCGCCAATCGAGAGCCAGTGGACAACTTCCTATAAGTGATTAATAGTAACCTAAGCCCTATCTCGCACCGTTACTGAGATACAGCGACTTATTGGCCAAAAATCGCAAATTTTGCCCACCTCCCTCTCATTTAGCGCCCTTGTTCGGGGTGACCCCTTTCGAATTTATGGCAAAGCTTTGCGGTTCCTGAAACTAGAGTCTTCCAGGCAGCCGACAGTGAAGATTTGGTGATCGTAGCTTGCACCGTTTTCGACTGATCCACCCATGTGATGGAGAGACAGACGAACAGACAGACAGAATTGTGATGGCTAAGATGCGCTGAAAGCAGTAGCTGCTTTCACACGTAAAAATCTTCATGGCAAACTTTTTCAGATCACCATCAACATATTTAATAACTTAATGCTGAGAAAAGGTTCATAGCCAAACAGAATACATACAGTAACATCAACATTAACAATATCTCCATTGCATAGTGGCCGACTGTCAGGAATTCCATGACATGCAACGTTGTTAGGCGATGTGCAAACTGACTTTGGGAATCCACGATACAGTAGTGGGGATGGATAAGCACCAGCAGCTATGCAGGCATTATGTGCAATGATGTCAATTTCATCAGTTGTCATTCCACACTGAATAGCTTCACCGGCTTTGTTTAGCACCTCACGTGCTAACCTACAGATAATCCATTGCAATGCAATCAAAACTAATTAATCATTTTCCAGTAAGTTACATCAGATTACATACACTTGCTATTCTTCACTGTTACAGTGAATGACTTGATGTCGGTATAAACAGCGTAACAAATAAATATATCAGAGCAAAATCTGTGCACGCTAACTTTTTCACCTTTTATCAATTAAGTCAGATTCTACTAAAAACAGAGACAAAACTAGAAATTTGGGGCAAAGCCCAACGTCAGTCCGCCCAGTGCCCTAAGTCCGACTGGGGGAAAACATGGGGGGGGTAAAATTTCCCCAGCATCAAAGTCATGTGGCCTGAACTCAAATGCATTGGCATACGCCGAACGCGCATTGTTGACTTAGGGTAGGTCAACATGAGCGCCTATAACTTTGTTCATAGTGGACGGAATTTCACCAAATTTTTTTTGTTCAACACCGAAAGGATCGTACTCATCAACGCCGTTTAAATTTTGTCGCTGTCTTCATCGGTTGCAGAGATATTTGCGCTCAAACTCAAAAGTTGTTGTAAATCGCACCGATTTTGCACGTTTTTTGCCCTCCCAAATTTTAAGGGGGGCAATGCCCCCAAAAGTTGTACTTGCGTTAACACCCCCACCTAGGCCTGCGTCAAGTGCCAAAGTTTTGTTGGGCTACACCCCCTAACTCCAAAGTTATAAGCACTAATTTATTACATTTTAAGCCAATTTTTGACCCCCTTTGAAAAAAGTTGTAAGGGGGCCGCCATCAACGGTGGGGGGTGCGCTAGTAAGACTTGGTGATTCTCTAGCACGTGTAAAAATTTGGGGGCGCAGCACCCCCTATGGGCCGAAATATGGTCTTCCGAATAATGCACTTTGAGTGGGTACGATTCAACATCGAGATCTCCAAGGTCACTGGACCAAAGTTCACCGGACTTGTTTCGCCTAACGCAGGAGAAATCGCGATAGACGAAATAAAAATCCTATTTTGAATATATTCATCCGTTTCGGAGATATTCACCACCGAACTTCGAAGTCGTCCGAAATCGGGCCAAATTTTGCATGTTTTTGGCCCCTGAAATTTTTTTGAGGTGTGCCCCCCAAAATTTTGGACCGGCATTACAAAATAGTGCCTAGTACTGACCATCATGCAAAATTTCACGCCGGTCGGCCCACACATCTTGGAGATCTCGCGTTGCAAAAAAAAATAAACATCTGCAGTAAAACATAAGTCCTTCCGAAAACTATCGTTTTCAGGCGGACTAATAATTATGATATTGGTAATTATACTGAAGCAACACATGTCTGACGCCAACTTAATCCAAGTTATTAAGCTACCAGTATGTAATTCTTTAACTCTGTTACTTAATAGTTTAACAGACCTTTTCTTCTTGTAATCTATTAATAGTGAGCCTATACTCAAACCTATTCTCAACTGGACCTCATCTAGTTAATTCTTAATGAACTAGTCTGGACTAAGAGATGGTTCTGATCTATCACGACTAGGGTGAGTTACAAAACACCTTCACTATAAAGGGCACTAACCTTTATACTAGGCCTTATTTACATCCAAATTACATGCTTCCAACCAAAAAAGACAAAACAGTAAATGAAAAAATGATATAGTTTTCGGCTTGAAATATTAATCTAGCATATGTTACAAAAACCAAATTTGCTCAAACTTTAACCTGACCAAACCTTAATGTTCAAAAAATACTACATTCCGCATAACAACAACAGCAATAAAACCTGCAAGCATCTCGCATGCCTCTGACTTGCTGTTCAGACTTGATCTCAATGCCTATCTTGCTGGCCAGCCATGAGTGATACAGCAGACGAGACAGTGCACTGTCCTGTGCATACAAAGGTCGTTCAATGTGACTCGGAACTGGGCATGTTGGTGACACCTGACCTGGGTAAACTACATGATAGTTTACTGTAGCACAAGCAGCATGCTGCGCACTGTCCAAGCAAAAGTTGTTCTCACCACTTTGACTGCTTAGAGCTCTGACAAATTGATTCCAGCACACAGTTAATTTTCTTTGTTTAGAACGTGTCAGTAATACTGCTGTGCGACTCCTCAGCATCCTTTCCGTAACCACTGTAACAAATCACAGAAGTTTCTGTCAGTATGCAACAATAAATATTGAAGATGACATAAATAATACAGCTACAGAACAGCTGAAAACATCAAACACATGTAGATTGGTGGCACTATTTACCGAAAACTACCAAAAACAACCACTTGGTTGTTTTCGGTCAGGGTTGAGATTTCAGTACCAAAAACTACCAAACACGTTTTCAGTAGTTTTTGGTATTTAGCGCCACCCATGTATGTAAACCGTAGGCATAATAGAACGTAGCACTAGGGTACTTCACTAAAAATGCCATGTGAGAAATGAGACTTGTGATTTACAGCAAGCATGGTGTTATTGACTGAGCGCACGCACGGTCCGATGTCGCACAGAAAATGTTATTGCAGTTAACTTTCGTGCCTGCGCACGGTCTGAACTTCTGAAGTGGATTGGATGACATCTTGGGTGGCATTACGTCATCTAAGGACAGACACCTTGCTGTGAATTCTTGGCGGCGGTTTTTTTGTAGTAAAGGTCGACATTAATCGAAACTGAATATCAGCTACAAACCAAGCCGTGTGATTATCTCTAAGTGATCCCAAAGGTTATAAAAAGTATGCACCCTTTAGTTAAACTGCCAAATAAGCCAAAAGCTAAAGTGCGCTCTTAATTCTGCTTAGTGCTGCAGAAAAAGTTTATTAAAAATATGCCATCGTAGCGTATGCAATTTGCGCAAGGTAAATAACACTTTGTGACTGCATACGGACCGTGCACGCGCTGTTACAGCACTGACAGCTACAAAATATGTTTAAAACGAACTGCCAAAAGCTGCAGCGCAATACAGTAACACAATATCATAAAAATTCTCAACCTGCACCGATAATGCGATATTTCTAAAAGAATCTGCACTATATTTGTAAGATAGAGACAAAAATTGTCACTTAATTTCTAATACTTGACTGATCTAAAAGTATTTCTACATCCGGTTATTATTATTAAGTATGTAACAGAAAGCTCGAACTCCGATATTGTATCGAAGGTCGAAATCGAGCAGGTGATATTCTTGGGGGTGCGAGCTTCTTTTCATTTAGAAAAGAAAACATGAGTTTTCTTATAGAGGAGTGTTGCAACTGAACTGAATTAAACTGAGTTTATTAAACACACTTTACTTGCAGCTAGAAAGCTAAATAGGCCAAGTTGAATATATACAGTGACACATACAGGCCTAAGTAGCAAAATATGAAAATCATGCAAAAATGTCCGAATAGTAAAAGCAAAAAAACTAATAGCTCGACAGAAAAAAAGCAAAAAACAACGACAAAGCAGTGTTTGAATTGCCGGAGGGTTGCGGATCGAGTTGAACCTTACCAACTGTTTTCTCAACCCGCCTAACACACTTGTCAAATTATGTACAGGAGGGTCAGCTATATACTGTATATATATACAGTTTACATCACAATTTTGTTCGGTCTCCGATTTTCGAAAAGTTCAACCCCCAGCTAATTTTTCACAATTTAAACACTGGGACAGCATAAAAATCACCTGAGTGTCCGTGCGTGAGTCCTTTTTCCTTTCCCTGCCCCTTTCCCCTTTCCTATTGTACTTTCCCTTTCTCTTCCCTTTCCCTTCTCCTTCCCCTTTCTTTTGCCTTTTCCTTTTCCCCTTTTTCTTTCGTTTCCCTTTTCCCTTCCGCTTTCCCTTCACTTTACCTTTCCTTTCTCTTTCCCTTCCTTTTCTCCTTCCTCTTTTCCTTCCCCTATCCCTTTCCCTTTTCCTTCCCCTTCCTCTTCCAGTTCCCTTTCTCTTTTCCATAGTCTTCCCCCTTTTTATCCCCCTTTTCCTTCTCTTTTCCCCTTCCTTTTTCCCTTTCTTTTCTCCTTCCCTTTACCTTCCCTTCCCATTTTCTTTCCCCTTTCCTTTTTTTCCTCTTCCACTTTCCGTTTCCCTTCCCTTCTTCTCCCTTTCCTTTTTTTCTTTCCCCTCTTTCTTTCTTTTCGTGTCCACGTCCGTGAGTCCAACATTTGAGGCGCCATAACTCCATAACGGTGCAACATAGACGCATGGTGACTATGGATCACCCATAGAAAGTCGACAACCGCGAGTCGAATGGTCACGTGACCGATGACGTCACGTGACCTCAAAAGGCATACAGGTGTAGCTGCAGGCCACTTTTTATGACCGCCTTCGTCAAATCTGCCGTGTAAAACAGACCAAGTTCAATGGTCTAACTATTTGGTAGTCATAGAAATTATTTCTCTCAAAAAGTTCCCCAGACAACAGCCCTCAACGTCCCCCAGCTCCAACTGTTTGATGGGTATTTGAGGTGCTAGTAGTTACAGTATGTAGTTGACTGATAAGTATTAAGGGAGGTCATTTTGTAAGAGACAAGAAGGGTTTTGATCTTAGGGACAGTTACAACCTCACCAGATTTCCACACAGGATGTCATAAATCTCACAAAAAGAAGCATTAAATATGACAGCCAAAGGCTCGCATAATATCGGAGCAAACTTTTTTAACAGCTAGTTGGAAAGCAAGTTGCCCCAACGGGGTTCTGGGCGGAGGCCCGACTCCAAGAGCCCAGTCTCCTGCTTTCGGTCGGTGCTGCATGTTTCCCAAATCTTTAATACCAGTCTTCCCCTTTTGCATTTTATCTTCAACAATTCTGCCAATATCCTCCAAAAACTGTATTTTTGAATCGTTACAAGATCTTAGAGCCTTGTCTACGTTGCTAAATGGCGCATTGCGATAGATTGTCGCTGCATTAAATTATTCACGATAGTCCTAATATCGTCTGCTTATATTAACAAACATGCGAAATATAGGTAAAACAAAACAATTTAATTTTTGTATAAAAATTAACAAAAAATTGTTTTAGAATATATTTTTGCATAATATTATATATTATAGTAATTTTGATGATTTTTGGAAATTTATGTTTTACATAATAGTGTAGCGACACAGTTACAATGATATGGTAGCCTATATTTCACAACTACGTTATTGCTAATTGTCCATAGTGTATGACAGTAAAAAAATTTTAAAAATCGGTTGATATGGGGCGGATTGTCCGGGCAGGTCATTCGCCAAAGGCCCAGTGTGAAGTGTCGCGTCACAGAAACACTTGTTAACGTGACACACACTCTACTCTAAGCCGAACAACCACAGCTGCTGCTGTAGACGAAAGGCGTAGGCTATAGCCTGTCTTGAACGAAGGTCAGACAGCAATTACTGGTTCACAGTATTGGCTGTTGTCAGTACGGGTGTTGAAAACACTGGAAAGAGGCTGGAGCGGACCTAGTGGCGACGTGGTAAACATAGTTAGTGGATGCAGGCAGGCAGCTCTTCGGTAGTCATCACTATTTTCGGCAATAGATTGATCATACGAAGACGACGAGCTGTCAGGTCCGGTCGTTACAGTTGTATCTGATGACTCAGCGGACGCCGGGGCTGCGGTTCTGTAATCGTCTTCACTAGAAGTTTGCTCGTGTTCAGACTGCAATAATTGACTCTGCTCGGTCTTTAGACAGATTGTGGCTAGGCAGTACGCACTGCTTTCCGAGTTTGACACTTGACCGTTGTTGATTAAACTCACTAGAGATATATACTCTGGACCAGTTAGACTAGGACAGTGCACTGACGTCAATGGATCATTTAGCGAAGTGTTTTCCTATATCAATAAACAAATGACAGTACGTATCGATACAAACAGTGACAGGATGCTGCGCTGTATTCACCGAACAGGCTAAATGAAAACTCCGATGACAACCAGAAAGATGTTTCAGCAGTTCAAACAAAAAAAACCTGCAGAATTTAGTAGCCCTAAGCAGGGGCGTCCACTCCATTGACAGGTGGAAGCAAATGCTTTTTGGAAAAAATTGGGGGAAAGTAAAAAATAGAAAACTGGAAGAAATATTTTTTTCGGTAACAAGTCGCCTAGAAATGCATGACACAGCATGCGACAATTCTGCGTACAACAGCTCAGATTATACATGTTGCCCTCACTTTCAGGGCTAAATTTAGGAGGGAGAGGGGTTAGCGGGTTTAACCCCCCTCCCCGAAATTTTTAAAGTTAATGGGACAATTCTGCCTAAAACAGTTGTAAAAAAATTTTCTGCAAGCGAAGCGAGCAGATTATTTGTACTTCCACTTTCAAATTTGTTACGCCGCTATTGTTTACCTTTATTATTTACACTGAATGCGCTAAATTTGGTCAGTTGATTTTGAGGAAAATAATTAAAATTGTTGCCACCAGATGTCATATTATAAGGCTTATTTAATGCACTAAATTTAATTTCGGCTGGGGCTCTGTCCCAGACCCTGCTGGGGGAGCTAACGGGAGCTTCGCCCCAGACCCCACTGGAGAAGCTTACAACGCTCCCCCATGCCACTAGCTGGGTTCAAAGAGTCCTACTTCTAAAGGAACGGAGAGGAGGAAAGGAAGAAAATCTGAGCTGATGCTCATGAGATGCACGAGAGCCTATAGGCCTAGCAGTTCCTGTTCGCAGGTAATCTTGGTCTTTCTTCATCCATTTCGTCGCAATTCACTCTTTTGCAGCCAAAAATTGCCAAAAAATCACTTAAAATTAATATTTTTGGGGTTCAAGGTCATCTAAGGTTATCGATGTTGACATTTCAAAGAAGCTCGTTGCCAGTGCTTGTTATGATAAGCAGCATGTCTGTGCCTAATTGCAACCACTTTCACGCTAGACTAGCCAACAACGGATAAATAACCACTTTTCAAAAAGTACCCTTTTTGATATTCGCTTGCGCAACCATCCTTGAACCTGGAAGGTTCGGACTTGGACTGCTAAAATCTACATTCAATGCTGAAAATTTCATGTTCAGGTTGTTTCCGTCTATCTCCAGCCATTTCGGCTCATTTACTCTTAACATGCGTGTCGCAGCCCAAAATCGCGAAAAATTTACTAAAACCCCCTATTCTGGGGGTTCGAGGTCATTCAAGGTCATCGAAGTTATCATGTCGACATTCCCAAAACGCTTGTCACCAGTACTTGTTATGATAAGCAGCATGTCTGTGCCTACACTGTATCTGCAACCATTTTTACGTAAGACGAGTCAATAGCGGTAAAATAACGCCTTTTAAAAGGGTGTCCCTTTTTCGCCTCCCTCGAAATTTTTAGCATTGAATGTAGATTTGTCACGAAATACTAGAAACAGTAGCCTATCATATGCTAAAAACCCGAACTTTCTATCTCACCTGGGCTTGAATTGGTACCGGGTCGTGACGGACGAACAGACAGACGGACAAAATGGACAAAATTACCGTAGCTATTACGCGCTACAGCTATGCTAGCTTTCGTGCGTAAAAAGGAAAAAGAGTAGAACAGAAAAAAAAGAAGGAGATAGAAAAAGAGCAAAGTGAGGGGAAAATGGGAGATGACAGAAAAGGGGAAGAAAAAGAAAGGGAAAAAAGAAAGAAGAGGGCATTCGAGTTAAGAGAAGGTTGCCTTCTGGTGCTGATGGGGATGGACGTCCCTGGCCCTAAGTAAAACGGCAATGCAAAAAAATATGAACTAGAAATTTGGGGCAAAGCCCAACGTGAGTCCGCCCGGCGCCCTAAGTCCGATTGGGGGAAGTTAGGGGAAAGTAACATTTTCCCGGCATCAAAGTCACGTGGCCGGAACTCAAATGCATTGGCATACGACGAACGCGCATTGTCGACTTAAGGTAGGTCAACATTAGTGCTTATAACTTGGTTTCTAGTGGACGGAATTCCACAAATTTTTTTTGTTCAACGCCAAAAGGATCGCGCTCGTCAACGCCGTTTAGATTTTGTCGCTATCTTCATCGGTTCCAGAGATATTTGCGCTCAAACTCAAAAGTTGTCGTAAAAAGTACTAAATTTTAAACATTTTTTGCCCTCCCAAATTTTAAGGGAGGCGGTGCCCCCAAAAGTTGAACTTGCGTTAACACCCCAACCTAGAGACACGTCAAATGCCAAAGTTTCGTCGGGCTGCACCTTCTAACTCCGAAGTTATAAGCGCTCATTTATTGCATTTTGAGTCAATTTCTGACCCTCCTTTGAAAAAAGTTGTAAGTGGGGCCCCTGTCCCCGGTGGGGAGTGCACTAGTAAGGCTTGGTCATTCTCTAGCGCGTGTAAAAATTTGGGGGCGCAGCACCCCCTAGGGGCCGTAATATGGTCTTCAGAAAAATGCGCTTAGGGTATGTCAACATGAGCGCCAATAACTTTGTTCGTAGTGGACGGAATTTCACAATTTTTTTTGTTCAACGCCGAAAGGACCGCTCTCGTCAACGCCGTTTAGATTTTGTCGCTATCTTTATCGTTTCCAGAGATATTCGCGGTCAAACTTGAAAGTTGTCGTAAAACGTACCAAATTTTAGACGTTTTTTGCCCTCCCAAATTTTAAGGGGGGGCAGTGCCCCCAAATTTCGTACTTGCGTTAACACCCCAATTTAGAGGCGCGTCAAGTGCCAAAGTTTCGTCGGGCTACACCCCCTAACTCCGAAGTTATAAGCGCTCCTTTATTGCATTTTAAGCCAATT
>Ga0209367_1008509_pt1 | contig 14025 bp, 4 predicted proteins | sample WorMetLIZISLAND2_FD_187412 | JGI IMG/M metagenome (GOLD analysis project Ga0209367, IMG submission 187412) | Marine gutless worms symbiont microbial communities from Max Planck institute for Marine Microbiology, Germany - Olavius geniculatus... ... | reverse complement strand
TGAAAGCAGCTATATGAGATCATCATATCGTCATTATGCAGACTTTTACATTAGTTAAGCTTATAATATTATACGCTTAGGCCTATCTGTTGTTTTACGGTGCACATTTTGGGCAGTTCGGCCAAATTGGTAACCATTCGGCAAGTAGGCCTAATACGACAAATAATATCAAATGAAGAAGGCTTTAGACTATGTTAGTGATTACCAACTAAAGTCAGCTTGTAAGGACGCATATGCATAGCCCCATCTAAGGTTACCCAAATGATTTTTGCTGTTTTAGAGGACTGATATCATCACATCGTCCTTACACACAGTTGTAAACTGGTAAGTTTTTTACACATATTCTGTATAGACCCTATAGGGTTTCGTGCTAAAGTGTGAATTGTGTTGCTGATGTGTTACAGGGGGCGCAAGCGCTTTGTCTCAGAAGGTGATGGTGGCAAGCTGAAGCCCTGAGGTGCTGTGATGGTTGAGTGTAGTCGCTGGAGGGCATTAGCTTCCACTGCGGTTGACTATCATTGTATCTACATGTATCTACGTTTGTCTGAATGTTACGGACTGCAGCATATTGACATTTTTTGACATATGTATGTATATATATTGTTAAGACATACGACGAGTTACTTGAATACCACAGTTGTTTTATGGTGTGTGCAATCGGTGTCAACGTTTCTTGACTGATGACTATGGCAGGCTGTGTTGTACTGAGCTATTCTCAACCATAGTTCTGTCTAGTTTGTGATTTGTTGATCTGAAAAAAATATTACCACTGCCACATGTAAACATTGCTACTATGTAGTACATTAAAGTAAAAATACTTAGTGTGTTTGTAAATTAGCAGAAAAGTAAAAGCAGTGTACCCCATACGTCTGGATAGTTAGTTGGCAGGGCCCTAGAACCGGGGCATCACACCGACAGGACATGCATAGTATTACTCATTACAGTTACTCATTACAATTTAAGTTTGGGCTTGTTTATTAGGTAGTTTTTAAAAAGTTCTCGTTATTATGGGTGTTATTTTCCTTTTCTAATCTCACAATGTACGTATGATGCCGTAGTGTATTTATGAAAAAAATTGCAGTTTCCAGTCTAATGTATTTATCTTGCGGAAGTATTATTAGGAGGACAACTGATTATCCGTCCATTGTGTGACATCCAAGCCTTGAAGTAACCATTGATATGTTCAGTATTATTGTTGGATACAGCTGCAAAATTGCTGTAGTCATTTCAGTCATGGATTGTATTTCACCTTTCTCTAAATCTCATCACTGCGTATACATCGAGTGTCGTACCAGTATATCCCAGTGATGTACATTAGCATCTCGTGTCTATTGGAGTGTGCTGGACTGTTGAAATGTGTTAGAAGAAGCAAGTATCTCGTGTTGATTGACTGATAGCTGTGCAAGTTGAACTGTTGACACAACGTTTGTTGGTGTCGTATTTTGCTTGGTGTTCTTATGAAATGGTTTGCACATTACTCGATATTTGTTTTCACTTTATTTGTTGTAATTTCTGTGGAAAAATTCCCACAGGTTATACCTAAATGGTGTAGTTAGCATATACTGTTAAGATCGTTCAGTCTACTAGCAGCAGAACGTGCATCTGGCTTCCTAGTAATGCTTCAACAATTTGCAAAAATTCATTTTCATGCACCCAGCCTAACCTGGAAATCAGAGTAACTGTAGAAAATGCTGATGGTTGATAATTTATTATTTATTTTATTTATTTATTTAATAAACCATGCACATAACAAACATATATGCAGAAGCAACTCAACTAATGCCAGCAGAATGACACTGAAATAAAATCCCCAAAAAATTAAAAATAAAGAAAAAGTTTACTAAGCATACCATGGAAAAAAACCAATATTGAAAATCAAACAGGATAACAGTGATGGAAGCGAACAATAATTTACTTATAGTTGTACACACATCACATGACAAAGGAATTTCGAAAGAAACTAAAGTGCCAAGGTGGTAATTCGAAGTGACGTTCTCTGTCCATGAGCCATATGCAGTAGTTTTGTTACAAGGTAACAGTTGGTTAATGCAATGTGTGTCACTGTGAATCTTATTAAAAAGCCTGAAATTGTACACTATTGAGGCATAAAAACACACCAAAATTCATCGATTGTAACTTAAAAGGCCAATTATTAGATTTTAATAATTTTTGGATAAATATTCCAGACACAAGTATCCGTCAAATGACCACTTATGTTCCCGCCTCACCAAACTTTTGTTTCTGCGCTACCGGGGGAAAACAAAACAACCAAAATATTACATTTTTACTCAATGCATTATCATTATTTGATTCACATGACACACACTTAGCACATTTTGACCAAATTTATAGCGCTTTGGCTAACAGTTTCTCGAATTGTCCAGTTGTGCAACTGCTGACAGTCAATATTTGAAATATCGGCCATTTGTGTTAACACAGGCAGGGAGATGCATTCTCCATTCGTTGATAGCAGCGTTGATAATGTTCTGCTTTAGACTTTAACCAATCGCTTCGAGCTCTTTTCTATAAAATTGCTGCTGCATAACACTGCGAACGTGGACTGTGATCAGGCCTGTTAGGGGCTACCTATCTAAAGTGATGAAATTTACTGATGTTTTTTTCTTTATTTCAACACATGTTGTATTTGTTCTATTTCCCCAGGTAATCCAAAAACAGATGTTAGGTGAGCTGGGAATTTGAACAGCCACTTGATGGCCAGTTGTGTGAAAAATGTTTGTACCAAAAACTATTAAAATACCGTTATCCTTCTCCAAGTTACTGTAAATGTCACGGACAGGTTTTGGCGTTATTTGTTCATTTTAATGTCGATTTCATGTGTTTTGATTTCCCCAGGTAGTGCAGAAGCATACGTTAAGTGAGGAGAAAACTTAAATAATTATTTAACTATTTAAATAATTATTTGAAGACCAGACTTTGTAGAAGGAATAGTTGTACCAAAAATTATTAAAATCCAATAATCCACCTTCAAGTTATGATCAATAAATTTTGGTGTTTTTATGCCTCGCAGTGTAGTAGTGTGAAAAGTACAGCATTTACTACTACTGGGAAAAATATGGTAACACTGTTGTCACCAAGGACCTGGGACCCGTCAATGAATGAAAGCAAAAAAAAGAAAGCCCATAGAATTTGGCATGCAGCGAACAGGAAAGGTGAGATTCGGTAAGGGCCAGAGAATAAGAATGATTAGAGCTTGCCAGACTAATTTTTATCTATACTCAATGATAAACAAGTGGCACTGCACAGCAGAAGGAATTGTCTGCAATGGCCTAAACAAAAACAGATTTTGAGATCTTGGTCAATTTGTACATCAATATACAGGACCAATGAATTCCACTAATTAATTTTCATGAGAGCTAACACCAAATCTGGGATGCAAATATGGGGTCATATAGTCAGTCTAATGAACAAAAACTGCATACCGGTACTACAAAGCACCAAAAAGCTCAAATTTCAAAAGTATCAACAATTCTATAACTAATGATTATGCAAGCTTTAGAAACTGCACTCTCATGGAAAGGTCATTTGATGCTGCTTGTGCTTCATCCCATTTGTTCACATCAGTTCTTGTGTAGCTAAGCATATTTTCACAGAACTTCTGCACATGTTTAAAAAGTTTCACTAGTCGCTGCTGCTTTACAGCCTGAGGTTTGAGATCATCCAGCACTATAATGGTAATCAGAACTATTACAATGATTAGCCGAAGTGTGATCGATATTGACACAGCATGCATCAGAAATTTTGCATAGTTTGTTCTTTGCCTTGAACGCAGCTGTTTTGTTTGCAACAATGCATGTCGGTTCTCTGCAACGTCCAGACATTGATCAGATATGTGGACACAGTATTTAGCAATTCGTAATAACAAACGGAGAATCTCTTCTTCTCGAGAACCTGGTCTGCTGCTGTGATATCGATACAAAGTATCAAGCTGCAAACATCTCAGTATCTTCTCAACTTCTGCACTGAAATCATCCAACGTTAATAACTGATAACAGATTGATTTGTCTATTTTATCAACTGCCGACATCTTGGTGATATAGTTGTCAATAGCTCTAGAAGCAGTGTCTGTCTGTGTTTGAACTAGTTTGGTTTTATCCACTTCGGAACAGTCCACGCCTAGATCAGTGGCAGGTTGTGGCATTAAGCACCAAAGTGAAAGGCTCCTGGCTGCCAGTAATATCTGCTGCTTCACAACTGATATGGGGTGGTAGAGAGACTCGTAATTATCAGCTTTGTTGCAGATGGACAGAATTAATTCCACATTTTTCTCGCTGAAATCAGAAGAGCAGAACTTTGCTGCTAAAGCAATGCATATGCAAATCAAATGCAATGCTGCATCTTCTGATATTTCTGTCAACCGTACTTCACCGTGGCTAATGTGGTCACGCAAACGTGGTCCAAGAGGATAATGGAAGCAATCCAGCAGCAGTGTTAGATAAGATTTGCCAATGGCTGACACGAGCTGATTTTCAGATCCATCTGGCAATAGTTTGTCCAGTATCTCATCAAGTGTAGTATACAGAACGGTGTTCTCTGCAGTCAGAATCCTTTCTGAACACTGATTAGCTGCAACAAAGACTCTTCGCAACGCTAACTCAAGCTGGGGCAGAAGAACCACCACGCATTCACCGTACTGGCATGAAGCATAAAGCTCTAAACTCAACTGCCAGAATTGTACAACTGACGGAGCTACAAATTCACTGTGTGCAAATAACTGTGACACTTCATTTAAGTCTGACAGATCGTTGGAGAACAGAGTCGGCATGGTTATTTGAATCATGTCTCGACGTGGAATTTTATCGATCTGTTGATCTGCGAGCAGCTTTCCAATACTCACAGTGACACACAACAAAACATACGCATACTGCACATCCAGTTCTCCGGGTCTCAGAAAGCCGTGCCATGTAACATTCCGCAAATTTAGTGATGCAGGAGGCCCCATGAGTGCCTGCAACAGGTGAACTACTGTGTGTGACAGCAGGTCTTCTAGTTCTCTCATCATGAGAAGATCTCGCAACAGAGATGGACAGTGTGTGGCCCTCAGCAAAACAATGTCACCAAGAGCATGCTCCAGAACTGAAGTTATGATTAGCAGTGCATGGTCTACAGCAGTGTTTGCTTCATGCCGAACAATGTCAAAGCACCGAACCACAACTGACGGTTCTGCTGTCCACATCAAGTATTTACCAAACTTAGTTTCATAGTCAACTTCCAACATTTCAGTATAGTAGCAACAAATTTCATTGAAAACTGGCGCCAACACACACACTCGGTGTACATATTCTTCTCTGCTGTTGACCGCCACTGATAACTCTGAAGACAGTGCTGACCAATTTAACAAGCCATCCACCAGCATGCTTGACAGCTTTACATCAGTAGGCTTACCTGGTTGCTGACGATGGACACCGACTTCACATAGCAGGCTGTATACATCTGGTGACAAGTATGTCTGCAGATGTTGATCAAAGTCCATGTCAAGAACAGCAGCAAACATGAAATGGGTGAAAACCTGGCAACACATACACATCACAGTTTTGTAATATAAGAGCATAATTATTTCCAATATTGTTTTATTTCATAACAGTGAAGCTGAATAAGTGTAAAAGTAAGTTCCTTATTACACTTCAGTGTTTGATTGACACTCCACGTAAACAATTGAGCATGGCGATAGACCGTGCACACGCATGGTTCGATGTCATGCACAAAATGTTATAGACCGTGCGCACTTCATTAAAGTCATGGCTAACTTTTGCACCTGTGCATGGTCTGAACTTCTGAAGTAAATTGGGTGACATCTTGGGTGGCATTATGTCATCTAAAGATGGATACCTTGGTGTGAATTCTTGGCGGCGGTTTTTTCGAAGTAAAGGTAGACATTAATCGAAGCTGAATATCAGCTACCAACCAAGCCGTGTGATTACATACCACATACCAGGTACATACCAAGTGCGGCCGCACCTAAATCCAGATGAATAGGTGAGGCCATCGACTTGGTGGACCATCAGTCCGTGAAAAAGCCGATCTTCTCATTTCTTGTCCTCTTGAGACCAGACTTGAAAGCGTTAAGTGTGGCAGCGTCAATAACATGCTGATCCAAGCGATTCCATCTGCGATTATCTCTAAGTAACCCCAAAAATTATTAACCGTAAGCACCCTTGAGTTAAACTGTGGTTGATTATTACCAATCGCAAGCCTCACACCGAACACCTTTGTCCCAAGTACTCACGTTGGTTCTGCAATCACCGCACTTCTTAAGGGTACTTAAGGGTTCTTAAGGGTGTTGATGTTCGTTGCCGTCCAGCTGCCTGCTGTGCATTTCGGGGTGATTCATTACACTTAGCATGGTCAGTGTTTGTTGGGAATCTGATTTCGGTACACTCCGAGCAGCACATGAGGTCTGCCGGAGTGTTTTTACCGTACCGTCATTCTTCTTGAGTGGGCAAGAACCCGCCGGCGTCCCTTCGCACCTCGGCATGACATATATAGTGGCTATTTCCTGCACACAAATAACTAAATACGCAGCAGTTAACTAACCAATATTTATCACGCACTTCAACCAACAACGTAATATAACTCTCCACAACTTCTGTTGTTTATCTATTGCGTCAATAGTTACGTAATGTAAACAACGGATAGTGTATTCTCTTATTTTAGTAAGTAAATTACAGCTTAAAGATTTTCTAGGCATGTTTCTAAGTGATTAAACTGGAGGGCAACTGTTCCAAGCCAACGAATAGCTTTGGGTTTGCAGTGCATTCTGCGGTATTTTATAGTTTTTGTGATCTGGTGAAAGTAGCGATTGCAAGAAAAATGTTGACGTACAGGGGAAAACTTGAGGACCTGTAGTTTTGAAGGATGAACCGTGAAAGTCGTAATTGATGTTGATAATGTGGTATTTTTAAGTTTGTTTTTGCGATATTTTGCATAATTATTGTATTATTGTAATTTGCAGCTTTAAATAGGGGCTGGTTGTGATTGCATGATGTTATGGATAGTGTCTACTGTCTAGCTTGCACCTTATTTTGACTGGCCAGAACATGGTCTGTGAAAAAGCCGACCAGCTTCTAGCCATGGCACACAGGCTTACTAGTAGATCGCAGCTGACACCGTAGGCTAATCAGCTTTCATAAGTGATGGCAGTGACTGGCAAGTAGTGACTCAACACTAATTTGAACGGCTACAAATTGCAGACATGCACACAACGTCTCGACGAGACGCAATGGCCCGAGACCCGAGACGAGACCTACTGGGCCAAGACCGAGACATATTGCTCCGAGACCGAGACGAGACCTGAGACACATCGGTTCGAGTCTGAGACGTTGAGGATTTTGTTTGAGACAAGACCGAGACGAGACGTTAGTACGTCTCGAGACCGTCTCGAAACTGAGACGTCTCGACCGAGACCACATCCCTGGCTATCGGTAACCTTCATAATTCTACACCAGAGCTTTGTGTAGTTAGCAAACATTCGCAAGGCGCACTTCATCCAAGACGGCAATTCATTCACGTATAGCAAGAACAGAAACGGCCCCAAGACGCTACCTTGTGGCACTCCACTTAAAACTTCCAGTAACTGAGAAAAAGTTCCTCTGAGTCAGACTTTCATCGTCCTTGATGTAAGGAAGTTATCCAGCTACATTCAATGTAGCAGTTTTCTCTTGAATGCTGTCAAATGCTGTACCATATTTTAAGTACAGAACGTTGAGACTATACCCCTCATCCAACGCTTGTGTCCAGTCTTCCATTGTTTCTAAAAGATTAGTAAGGCACGATCTACCACTTCGAAATCCGTGTTGTTCTTTACATAGTAAGTCATTTGATTGCAAAAATTTTATCAGCTTCTCTTTAATAATTGACTTCATTTTTTCACATGGTACGGACGTTAACGAAACTGGATGATAGTTTGCTCTGTGTGTACGGTCTCCTTTCTTGAATATAATTACTGTGCCCTGAGTTGTGAAGGGTTGATGGGAGACTGAAGAATGAGTTTTATTATGAGTTTGGTTATCATGCCATGTGTACAGTACAGTATTTATTTTAGGATGGGATTATTTTGAATGATGTGTTACTATTAACTGTAACTGATTTGTGAACTGTCAAATTGTTCAGCAGGAGGTGAAAGTGGCAATGGCTTCAAATACGGGAAGCAGCGTTGAACTTGAACTTGAAAGCATCAGGCTGTATGAAAATAGAGCAGCATCTGTGTCAGCATTGCCAGAAGACAGTGGCCTTGAGGTTTGCTCATGTTCACATTGTGTGTGCCTTTTTACGCGCGATAGCAGAATGCTTCGTGCGTCTTAGCCATCGTCTAGGCATCCGTCTGTCTGTCCGTCCGTCTGTCTGTTTGTTACACTCGTGATCTGTATCAAAACGGTGCAAGCTAGGATCACAAAATCTTTACTGTGGGCTGCCCAAAGGTCTCTAGCTTTTAGTGACAAAATTTTGTGCTCGTGGGTGAGGGGGTTCCCCTCGAACAAGGGCATCAAAGAGGGGTAACCCCCTTAAAAATGAGATTATTTTGCTACTATTGGCTCTTATAGTGTGAAAATGGTTGCAGATAGGTACAGACATGCTGTTTATCATAACAAGCACTGGTGACAGGTTTTTTATATTTATCAACATTGATGACCTTGAACCCTCCAGAAAGGGGTTTTTAATGAATTTTTCACAATTTTTGGATGCAGTGCACATTTCAACACTGAATTGCGACGAAATGGCTGGAGATAGACAAAGACAACATGCGTACGAAATTTCTAGCATTAAACGTAGATTTTAGCAGTCTAAGTCCTGACCCCCTAGGTTCAAGGAGGCCGGCGCAGGTGGGCGTCATAGACAGTTACCCCCTAAAAAAGTGGTTATTTTACCTCAATTATCTCGTGTAGCATGAAAACGGTTGCAGATAGGCACAGACATGCTGCACATCATAATAAGCACTGGTAAAGGGCTTTTTAGATTTGGCAACATCGATGATTTTGAACGACCTTGAACCTCCAAAAAGGGGGTTTTGTTGATTTTTTTTGCAATTTTTGGCTGCAGTGCACATTTCAACAGTAAATTGCGACAAAATGGTTGGAGATAGACTAAGACAACCTACATATGTGATTTTCAGCATTGAGCATAGATTTTAGCTGTCTAAGTCTCAACCCCTTAGGTCCAAGGAGGCATACGCAAGCAAGCGTAAAAGAGGGGTACCCCTCTAAAAAGTGGTTATTTTACTGATATTGCCTCGACTAGCATGGAAACAGTTGCAGATAGGCACAGACGTCCTGCTTATAATAACAAGCACTAGTGATGAGCTTCTTAGAAGTATCAACATCGATGACCTTGAATGACCTCGAACCCCCAAAATAGGGGTTTTTAGTAATTTTGTTAGCAATTTCGAGCAGCGACACATTTTAAGAGTGAATTTCGTATAAAATTAATGTTATTTTATCGCATGCTGTACACGGATTGCCAAAGTGGCAGGACCGCTGCTATCGCGCGTCACGTGAGCTTTGCTCAAATTACTTGTTATTTGTTATTACTGTACTAATAGTTTAGGATTTTTCTGTAGTACATTTTCTGATTATTTAGTTGTTTACTGTTTATTTTTTGCTTGATTATTTGTCTGCTTGTTTGTTGATCGACATGTCTGTCAGTGGCATTGATCATTGTCATTAACCAGTTTGGTTTTGTTGTCAATTTGTCATTTTACAGTTTTTACTCTTTAGTCTTTAGAGCTTTATTGTCAATATTCCATTATTGGGGAATGTTATAAATTTGAGGTTGAATAGATGTGGGCGTCCATTCAGAGCATCAAACTGGTGTCAAAGTATCTCAGAAACATGGCAAGATAAGTTGATCACTTAGAGTACGCTGCTTAACGCATGTGCAGTTAGTGATGAAATCAGTGATCTGTTGTCCTTGAAAAGTTGCAGTACTTAGATGCACTGTTTCAGAATGAATGTGTTTTCAAGCTTGTTTAAAAGTTTATTTTTAAACTGTACTTGTGCTGCATTGTATGTTTAGGGCTGAACTGATTTGCTTGAGGTTTCAGCTCCTGATTGTTTATTGTCTGTTTGCTAGTAATAAATAGCAGGCATTGTGGGTGGTTGCAGGAGGAGGATGTGGAGACAGTGTATGGGTCAGTCAATGTGATAATCCAGGGCGATCGCTCCAAGCCAGCAATTATGACATACCATGACATAGGACTGAACAGTTACGTGACTTCCAACAAGCTTGTGTTTTTACCTGTGTTTCTTAAAAATTGGTTTTGAAAGCATAGAAATGAAGAGTTGTTTGCCGTAACATATATGAATTGCTGTGTGCAGATTAAATAATAATAATCTTGTAGTTAAACATACTGCAATATTATGCAGTTTGTATAAATACTTGGTACTTTGAGCCACAATAATTAATTGAATATAATTAAGATTTCAAAGTTAAAATTATTATTATGCAGAATGTATCACCTAAAATAAGGTCATCATCATTATTTTGTGTTCTATGGTTTTTATGTATGAGTAATTGACATTTTACGTAGTTATGGATACTTTTAATGTAAACTTCTATGACCTAGGTTTGATAATTTAGTTAGATGTGTTGTTTTAATTTGTATATGTCTGTTTGTCTGTCTGTTTGTTTGTCTTTCTTTGAATGAATAAACATGTTCATTGTTTATCAGCTGTCTTAATAGGCCACATTACAGGTGTCATCTGTTTATCCCATACTGGCTGTCATGTTCAACTCAAAACAACTAAATGGTGGTTACAGCTCCATCGACTATTATGCCTCTGTCAACATGTGACAACTACAAGGCCAAAAAGTGCATTTTGTGGTATATTTGACACCAACATGACCTTGATCCTTGACCTTTTGACCCCAAAATTCAATGCATTATCCTTGCCCTAAAGTCATTGATTACAGTTTGGTCAAATTCTGTTAACAAATACTGTGCTAACAAGGCCAAAAAGTGTATTTTCTACATATTTAACCCCATCGTGACTTTGGCCCTTGATCTTTGGACCCCAAATTCGATGTTTTTATCCTTGCCCCAAAGTTTGTTAGTGGTGAAAGTTTGGTCTAATTCTGTCGACAAATACCCAAGATATCGTGCTAACAATGTTTGTTTGGGACTCGTGTGCTAGAGATGGGAATAACTGATTCGAATCGAGCAAATTGAACTCAACCTTATTTCGATTTGACTCACCAATTTCCAAAAATATTTAAGCCAAATTCTGTTGGCAAACTCATGTTTCTGTGCACTGATTGTGCTAACTGCATGCCTGTGTTAGCATTGCACACAACTTTCGTTTAGTTTCACTTTACTATCACTTTGTCACGAGCTTCTGAAGGCACAACCAGTGACATTAAGTTAACCCTTTCTTTTTTGACGTGATTTTTAATTACGAGTTGCAGTCAGTTCTTCTGGGTTGATCTACCGATGATGGTGCGGTAGTGTGATAGAACGATTGTATAGGCCCAAACTGCAATCACCAGTGAATATTTCCATCATGGGTCAAAAAATAGGTAGGGCCAGAAGTTGCAATTTTCCCACAGACACTGCAAAGTTTTGACAGAATTCCGACAGAAAGTTGCAAGTTGCAAGTTAACTTTTCTCTCTTAAATTTTCCCAAAATGAAGGTTTCCTGCCCTAAATTTCGCATTTTTGAACATTTTCGGAAGAGAAAATCTTTGACAATTTTTTGACAGTCACAAATACCCCCATCACCATCACTTGCCGTCTTACTACGATGTCACAGCCAGTGAATCGAATCGAAATTCTTTCGAATTGAATCAAATTGGATTTGTTATCAGCCGAATCACCCACCTCTAGTGCACGCACAAACACTCTGGAAACAAAGCCTAGCTCTGACCACTACGTTGACGGAGGCATAAAAAGACACATAAAGACCAAAATTAGAGTAAATATTTTCCAATGTTGGAGTAAGAGGTTTGCCATTTTTAGGTCAAAAGTCAGCAGAATGGCTGCGTATTGTTATCAGCGTCATGCTAATATAATACGTTTCTACTGAAGTGTCTTTTTTACAATGTGCTGTACCGTATGTGCAAACTGTGTTGTAGGTGTAACGTGTTTTCAGGCATTTTTTAGCAGCCAGGAGATGAAACCACTCTTAAAGTACTTTTGTGTTTACCACATTAGTGCTCCAGGACAGCGTGATAATGCTCCATTGGTCTATTTTGGGTGTGTGATTCATTCTGCATTTGTTTTCCAGTCTGTTTTACATTAATGTCACATAACAGTTATCATTATTTTACCTGGTAATAAATTTATCACTCGCTAAGTCTGAGTAATTTAGTGAAAATTGGGAACCTGTGAAATTTTGGTGATAGTTTCTGTATGTAGTTTTGGCATGTTGTTCTTAGGGCACCCATTGGCAAATTTTATTGTGTTTGTGTTAGCTTTTATTATTAACAGAGTTTTTTACATGCGAAGGCAGCTACTGCTTTCTGCGTGTCTTAGCCATTGCAGTTCTGTCCGTCCGTCTGTCACACAGGTGGATCAGTCGAAAACAGTGCAAGCTAGGATAACTAAATCTTCACCATTGGCTGCCTGGAAGACTCTAGTTTCAGGAACCGTACAGCTTTTCCATAAATTCAAAGGGGGTCACCCCGAACAAGGGTGAGGGGGTGACTCCCTTACGATGAGAGGGGGTGGGATAAATTTGCTATTTTTAGCCAATAAGTCGCTGTATCTCAATAACGGTGTGAGATAGGGCTTAGGTTACTATTAATCACTAATAGGAAGTCATACACTGGCTCTCGATTGCCACCAAATTCAGTGACATTGGATGACCTTGAATGCTAAAATAGGGGGTTTTTATAGATTTTTTGGCGATTTTGGGCTGTGAGACACACTCCAAGAGTGAATGCACTGAAACCAATTGAGATAGTCATAGAAAAGCTGCATACGAAATTTTTTAGCATTGAATGCAGATTTCAACAGTTTAAGTCTCTATTTTCTAGGTTCAAGGAAACCTGCACACTAGGGCATCAAAGAGCGGTACTCTTGTAAAAGTCGTTATTTTTCCTTTGTTGGCCAGTCTTTCGTGAAAATGGTTGCAGATAGACATAGGCATGCTACCTATCACAACAAGCACTAGTGATGAGCTTTTTAGTCATATCAACATCAATGATTTTGAAAGACCCTAAACTTCTGAAATAAGGTTTTTTAAAATTGATTTCTGTGATCTTTGGTTGCAGCACACACTTCAAGAATGAACTACGACAAAATGGCTAGAGATAGACCGACAGTTTGCGAACAGGAACTGCTATAGGGGGCGCTGAAAACGCGAGACTGGAAAACGTGGAACTGGAAAACCCGGCACCAAATCGCAGGGGTGGAAATCGCGAGACCGGAAAACCCGGCACCAACTCACAGGGGTGGAAAACACGGGACCGGAAAACGGGGGAACCTCAAAGTTATGGAAAGCCGTCGCTGTAGAAAATGTGCAACATAGTTAGGCCTACTGAAAAGTTCTGACGAGTTGTCTCACATCAAAGCACATCAGAGCGGTAGGACTTTCTAGGTAGCAACATGAGCAGATTCTATTCATGCTTGCCAACGGCTACATATTATGCCGTCCGCAGTTGAGCTGGCAGTCCTATCAAGATGGTGCTGCCCCTGTTCAATTGAACATTTGAAAGATCATACATTTTTAAGAATCTACAAGTAGTTGTTTTACCGCTATTGGCTCGTGTAGCTTGAAAACAGTTGCAGATAGGCAGAGACATGCTGCTTATCATAATAAGCAATATAATGACAAGCTTTTTATTGGTGTAAACATCGATGACCTTGAATGACCTTGAATTTCAAAAATAGGGGTTTTAGTGTTTTTTTCCAATTTGTGGCTGCGGCTTAGATTTCAAGAGTGAATTGCATCAAAATGGATAGAGTTAAATCAAGACAACCTGCGAATAATAACTGCTAAGGCTGTCGCGCATCTCATGAGCTTTGCTCAAATTACTTGTTTGTCATTGTTCAATTAAACAACTTTTAAATGTTTC
>Ga0209367_1008508_pt1 | contig 14026 bp, 10 predicted proteins | sample WorMetLIZISLAND2_FD_187412 | JGI IMG/M metagenome (GOLD analysis project Ga0209367, IMG submission 187412) | Marine gutless worms symbiont microbial communities from Max Planck institute for Marine Microbiology, Germany - Olavius geniculatus... ... | reverse complement strand
GAAGAGTTATTTATTTTAGCAAGTTGTTGTTTAAGCCCAATGAGAAGAAATTCAGTCTTGGAGGAGTTGAGAGTTAGTAGGTTAGCAGTCATCCAGGAAGAGATACATTGCAAGACATCCTGAAGGCCTCAGCCTGGCCATCTCTCCGGAATAGAAAGATCGAGTACCGGTTTGTCTGGCGGAACACGTTCACCCGTGTGATTCCATATGGCAAGTAATGCTCCGCAGCTCTTTAAGGGTTTTTCATAAAAAGCTGTATACACCTCCCTTTTAGAAGCCTATTCTGTTTTTACGCGCAATAGCAGAATGCATCGCGCGTCTTAGCCATCGTCTAGGCGTCTGTCCGTCTGTCCGTCCATCCATCCGTCACACTCGTGAGCTGTATCAAAACGGCGCAAGCTAAAATTATGAAATCTTCAATGTTAGCTGCCCCAAAACTCTAGTTAATCGTGACAAAATTTCGTGCCTTTGGGTGAAGGGGTTCTCCTTGAACGAGAGCGTCAAACAAGGGTACCTTCCCTTAAAAACGTTATTTTTCCGCTATTAGCTCTTCTAGTGTGAAAACGGTTGCAGATAGGTACAGACATGTTGCTTATCATAACAAGCACTGGTTACGGGCTTTTTAAATTTTATTAACATCGATGACCTTGAACGAATTTGAACTCCCAAAAGGGGGTTTTTAGTCAATTTTTTGCAATTTTTGGCTGCAGCGCACATTTCAAGAGTGGATTGCGACGAAATGCCTGAAGATAAACCAAAACAATTTGCGTATGAAATTTTTAGCATTAAACGCAAATTTTAGCAGTCCAAGTGCCGACCCCTTATGTTCGCGGAAGCCTGCGCACGCAAGCGTGAAAAAGGGGTTCTCCTCTAAAAAGTGGCTATTTTACTGATATTGCCTCGTCTAGCATGAAAACAGTTGCAGATAGGCATAAACATCCTCTTATGATAACAAGCACTAGTGAGAGCTTCTTAAAAGTGTCAACACTGATGACCTTGAATGACCTTAAATCCCCAAAATAAGGATTTTGCGTAACTTTTTTGCGATTTCGAGTTGCGACACACATTTTAAGAGTCAATTGCGTATAAAATTATTATTATTTTATTGCATGCTGTACACTAATTGCCAAACTGGCAGGACGCTGCTATCGCGCGTTACGTGAGTCTTGCTCAAAGTACTTGTTTGAGTTAGTCACGCTCAACATTTCACAAGTCACTTCGAAACTGATTATTCTCCACAAATCAACTGACAGCCCTTGAGCAGAATAATGTGCGCACAAAAACAGAAAAAAACATAGAACAAAAGTAGTCCGGAATAATAGGACTGTCTCTGCAATTGACACATATTTTTAAAGTACCGTAGCCTACAATACAATTCTTAGCTATCAGAAACGAAATGTGTACATTATATAATCAGGAAAAAGTAAAATAACATTTTTACACAAAATAGGCTACCGTAAATGGAAAGTAGAAAGGCTGCGGCGTTCCGAAGTTGCCTGGCCGCAGAGCGTCGAAGTACCAGGTGATAAGTGTGTAAAGTACAATGTCAATGGCGAGCATGATGAGCGTATGCGCCATGGTAAAGTTGTCATCAACACTGCTGACTGTGTTGACGTTTGACCATTGCAAACCGACGCCTACAGTGACCAAAACACAACAAAATGTAAATATATACAGTACCATTTTAGATGGTATTCAAAATATGTGCCTAAAATTGCGAACATTGTGCGACCTGATTGCTCAACGTTACGATATCGGATTCGCGATGAAGAAAACATGAGTTATTAGGGTTCGACTCTCAACAGATTCGCTGCCAGATAACAACCCTGGTCAAGTTGCTCACACACGTGCCTCTGTCACCAAGGGTGTACGGACAAAAGGCCATTGGACAAGGCCACTAAAATGGTTTTTACAGAAAATCACACTTTTTTCTCTGTTTTGTTTGTTGACTGACATGTAGTTTACGTCACATAATTTTAATACAGTTTCAGTAGCTTATTTCGTCACCAAGTAGTATAAATTGTTACCGGTAGCGGTTAAAAGGCAGTGATGCTCTGTGACTGACTGGAGAAGTAACCGCAAGCCCCCGTGAAAAGTAATCGCCGAATTTATGATTACGTTACCTGCGGGCTGACTGCCTAGAATCTGAGATCAGCACTAAATACCTTACGCTTGTAACCGAGTAACCTTTACCTTCATTATGAAGTGCAAAGACACACCGCTTGATGCACTAACCCCAATCTGACGCATGGCTAAGTTCCAAGGAAACAGAGAGCAGCGACGCCCTATATATAGGCATTATAGCTCAGGAAAGACATCCTGTTTTTCAACTTACAGCAAATGTAGAAAAAAGAAATCAGACAGAACGCACCCGTGCTTTCGAACTGTGCTAGAGTCTTGCAGCCGATCGACATGGCCATGTTTGGCAGCACCGACATCCCCCACTTGGCCTGAGCGGATACATATGGGTACTGCTCTTCCATGCCGATGAACGTGAAGGGCAAATACGTGCAAAAGTAGATAATTGCTCCGGCTGCCGCGCCCGCGCTCGCTGTAAAGAATACAGACCAGTTCATCGCGTATACAGAGAGAAATTTTGCTACATAAATCATAATCGACAAATTAGATTGTTTAAAGTACTTAGGCGCAAGCAGCTCGAGTCTGTGCTGCTTTATTGTCATATTTTATGTTATTTATTGTTACTACCCGCAGAAGCGATGGATCATGTCAGTATTGTTTTCAGCATCGTGCTCTGTTAACACGCTAACTCGATCGTCAACCGCTGAACTTAGCTTAATAAAATTTTGCATAAACATGTAGCTCGTATGCTATGACAACCTCTAGAAGCTTATTCAATATCAAGGTCAAAAATCAAGGTCACAAATGTTTTATATGTTTCTTGCGTACATAATACTGCTTGAACTAGTTGGCATGAATTCACAAAATGTTATTTGTCAATCGCTACAGGTGGCGCTACTTTATTACTACTCGCAGAAGCAATTGCTGCTACGCGCGGGCGGACAGTAGGCCTAATTAGCCTTGAGCAAGGCGCGGCTATATTGCTTCGTTTCTGCTAACCGTTTCGGCGAATAAAGTTGCATTTATCACAGATCGTACCTCGTGAGAAAAATGTGGAGATTGCAAAGCAGAACGTCATGACAGAGATGGCGAAAAGGAACAGAAAGACGAACGTGACGGTCGGGTCTGCGTACGTGATCACGGCGAGTCCGTCCACTTTGACGTGAAAGAATATCGCCATGACGAGCACCGACACGAGCATGAAGAGTCCGAACTTGACGTACCAGGCCGTCCAGTGCAACCAGCCCTTCATCCCCATCAGCTTCATCGACTCCTGCATTGAAACACGATTGCGATCAAAACAGGCGAAATCATACAACTGCAGAAAGTACAAATGCCGCGTTTGCGTAAGTAGTGTGACTATGTTTCATAGACTTCAGCATAGTCGCTATTCCTTTCTCTGTCAACACGATAACTTATAAACCGCTTCACATAGCTTGACGAAATTTAGCGCGAACATGTATCTTTCAAAACCTATAGAAGCCTTTTAAATTTCAAGGTCATAGGTCAAAAGTCAAGGTCATGCAAGCTTTTGTGTGTTTTTCGTATGTAAAGATAAGCGAGTTTTTTTCTAGTTTTAGGCAGAAAAAACATACTCCGTAACTCTTCGATAAATGTCCCATAAAAAAACTGCACGCACATCCTTTAGTCATTTAGGTTGATCAGTTTCAAGGCTAGTAAACTACGCAAAAAACACATCGTTGCCTTTAGTTTCTTTTCCTTCTCGAGGACGACATCTCGGCAGATGACCGGCGCAGTGACAATAAAGCTGAGCATGATGATGAACGGAAGCTGGGTCTGTATGATGATGACAAACACGTCGTCGGTGTAGGTCGGGTAGGGAAAGGTTTTCAGCTCGACACCAACGTTTTGCGCCGACGCGCCGCCCAGTCTGAGCATTATCTGTATATCGACTGCACGCTGAATCGACAGAAAACCTTCGTAGTAGTAACCTATACCAGAAGTCAAAAAAACAAGGTAAAGATTCTTTTTAGAGCAGCGAGAGTTTAAGGTGCGATGGCGTGTTTAACGACAGTTCTGCCGCAAATTTTTCGCGGAGTGTGGCAGTAAAAAAATTTTTAAATGCCATCCATGTTTTAAAAAAAGATATGGACAAAAGTGCGGCGACACATTTGTTGAGTCACACATTGTTTTACATGGAAATATCTCAAATAAGCCACCGAGTTGCCGCTGCGCAATTTTCTAAATTTTTTTGTTGTTACATTTAGCAGTCAATTTGTAGTAAACTGGTTAGGCCTATTTTCTTCAAATCTGTCGTAAAACAGTTGCAGGTTCACTAATAATTACGGCGATGTACAATAAAATGCATAAATATTTGCTACTTCTGCCGTACATTATTTGCATAATAAATAATTTAGGACTTGGAATTAGACTTGTGAGACAAAAACTTGGACGTAGACTTTAGCGTTGTTGTGGGTTATAAACGTTAGACGCAAAATTTTGTATTGTGCGAATAACATTTTTAGAAAAAATGTTTGACAGGCTCAAATTTAGGCGTGCCCTTCCTGCCATGACGCCAGTGTTAGATTTAGATTTTTTAAAGACATAAGTCGAGCAGAGTACATTTTTATGCGAAAGATGTGACACAAACAATGCTGAAAACTTCCTTTTCCATTCCTACTTTGCTGGCCGACGTTGGCATGAACCGTCCCGAGTATACAAGTGCCAACGCCAAAGATACGTACATAGTAACTAGAGACATCCATCGGTCTGTAAAAATTGATGCTGTTGTAACTGTGGGACGGTGGCAAAAGTGAAACAAGCACAAAAAATTGATGGGTCTGAAAAATAATTTCCATGCTTTCGGTTTTCGTCCGTTCCTAAATAAAACCGCGGTCCGCGGTACTACACTGGTGTAGTTTTAGTTTGTTTTCTGAGTTTCACTGGACAAAAACTGTTTACATCTAGTCTGTTATGCGCTAAGGTATCTTTACCATAGTTTTCGTGACTACTATCAAGTGTGTAAATTTGTATGAGTCGTTGTGTAGAATTACACGACATGCCACGCAGTAAAAATAAAAATATTTTTTCGCCCCAATCCTTACATTTTCGCCAGACTGCAACCAGAAGAAGAAGTTTTCTTTTTATTTCACGCCGAACGCACAAAGTGTTACACTACAAAAATAAGCGTTGTTCGTTTTGCGCGCCGTTTTTTTGGCGATGGAATTGTGGCCGAGCAGTCTTTCGTACAGACGTTATCAGTCGTCGATGCGCTGTGTAAATTGACGCTTCACTTACTTATTTAAGTTTGCTTGAATTCTAACCTGGCACGTCGCCGCCGTATGAATCTCCGCGTGGACCGACACTTGCTCTCCTGGGGAACATGTTCTCTGTGCCCCACGGATCTCTGTTGGAGCTCGAGCTGCCGGAGGACGGGTTGTACGTGCCCTCGTACTGCTCGGCGCGCAGACGGATCTTGTAGCTGATGGTCGAGTTGCGACGAAGCTGCTGACCGTCGAAAGACTTCTCGTCGAAGACCACCGCGCCCAGAGCGATCAATGAACGCTCGTCTATGAAGTACTCCTCCACGTCCGCTTCGCTTGAGAAACCTGCAGCGCCACATCCCACGATCAACGTATAATAGAAGACGAAAAAGATTTCGCATAGACTGCCAGATCCACTGCGTGAAAGTTAATCCCCTTTTAGCGTATAACAGCAGAAGCAGATAGTACAACGATGACAGTAGGTGTTAAGCAGACTCTGGAGTAGCCTGTAGGATAAGTGAGTGATAATAATAGCAATAACAAACATTTCTCTCTGAAATGAAATCTTAGTCTACCTCCTTTCCAGTTTATGTCACACAAACTTCAATAACGTAAACGGCTACAAAAGACATTTTGTGCGGATGTTGAGATTGCGGTTGACATGACTAGCTATAGGGCTTAACTAACTGTTAGATCTGCCCTTTTTCAGTTTGTATTTACTTACTTATTTACTCATTGACACTTTCGCTGTTGTGTTTAACCTTTTTAGTAAGCCGATGTTAATCCACCAATACAAGGCAGTGATGTAATCCTCGAGACTAAGGTCTGAATCTCGAAGTGCCTCGAGAACGAAAAAAATATAGTTTCGGTATTAGTCGTCTTCAAAATTTTGAGAGATTTTGCTAGCAATTACTGTCACATAAATTATTTCGATTCCAGTTAATTGGTCATAGAGTCGAGCAATTAAAACTAAAATATGTTATTATAATTAAAATCGTCTGGTATCGAGCATAGATGTTAAAAACATTTACTTGCAAATAAAAACACAAAAACTAGAGCTGCCGAAACGTTCATTTTCTAATGCATCAACACACTGCGTTAATTTTTTTAACGCGTTAATTAACGCGTTATTAACGCAGAAACGAGAAAAAAAGTAGAAAGGGTTAAGTTACCCCGGGCCCCGCGAAGTTTGGCGGGCCCGCGTGTAGATAATAGAAAGTTCTCATTTTCTCATTTCTTATTTCACATTTCTCATTTCACATTTCTTATTTTTCATTTCTTCATTTCTCATTTGTTTCCAAACATCGAACGATTATACTAGAACAAGTGTTGAGTTGAACTTGCTATTGTGATTGATGGCTTACATGACAGTTGTCTAATGTATGTTAAAAAGTGTTAATCGTGATAGACATTATGCATTTGCATATCGTATTGAACTAGGATCTGATGTTTAGATCCTGGCGCCCAAGTTTTATGTTTTTGAATGTTGAACGTTTGATTACTAGTAGTTAAGTACTTGAACCTGCTGTCTCCTAGTGTCTTATTGTCAAGCCTTGAACGGAATAAATTCAGTATTTCTTTTATTTAATTACTACTATTTTTGTCTCGTCTCTTCTGTAAAATTGTAGTCACACGTTTTGGTGATCCGTCAGACACCCTCAGCGGACCCACATATACTAGGTCGGACAGTTAGCAACCCTGATATGGCCGAGGCAAAAAAAACCTAGAACTTCGGACCGTAGCCCTTGGCACCCAGTGGTCGTGGGACCAGGATGTTACAAATGTCGCCCAGTCCTTGGGCCAGAGCGTTACAATTTCAAACATTTTTGTAGGCAGTTAAAAATGGACAATTAGATAAACTATCAGCTAAAACGATGAAAATGTAAACAAAATGTGTGTTTTGTGTGTTGTTCGGATTAAGCAATAACACTAAAATGATTAAAAATGCAATATTTTGTTCGTTTTCTTTCCCTAGGTAATGCGGAAGCAGACAATGGGTGAGGTTGGAAACTAAACAGTCGTTTAATGGCCAGTTGTATCAAGAATAGTCTTATCAAAACTTATTGCAATTGGATCACTTTTCTTTAAGTAACGATGAAAAAAATTAGTGCGTTTTTTATGTCTCACAGTGTAGTAATAATGACGAGGTAAACTGGGAATTCTTGCTGTACGGAAACGCAGGTAAGCTACTTATAATATCAACAAGCTGAGCTCATAGCTTACAGGTGTGCTCGAACGCAATCAATAACGGTCACAGCAGCGTCGACGGCTTAACATGTGCCAAATGTAGCCTATCTGTGTGTGCCTCTGATCCATACGCGAAATGGCGCTATCTAAATATGTTTTAAATAATTGATTGGCCTGTCCTCTGGTCTGGTCCCAGGTCAATTGCTCCATTTTATGACACTTTTAAAGGTTTTTAAATGTTATTTTTTGTTTTAGAGTACAAGGAAAAGTTGGAAAACCGAAAACAAAGTTTACGATCGATCTTGACATCTGGAAGAAAATCCAGAATATCAGATAGGCCTAAGCCTCTACATCGTTTTTGTTGAGTGAATGACGTGACATCAAAACTCAAAATCACAACTAAAATACGAAATGAAATTTGATTTGTATCAGGCCTAGAAAACCTAGAACCTTCCAAAACACAAAAATAAATTTCTGAGATTTTCAAGGATTTTTTAAACCGACGAAAACATAGGTTTTCTTGAACCAATTTTCATTTCCGTTTAGACAACAGCAGCGGCGGCGATATACCGATCGGTGTCATGTTGAGCGATTTTGCGGTCTCGATTGCTATCGAGACGGCATCCCGTGACGTGTTCGGCGAAAACGCGAGCACCCAGTTCAGCGTTATCAGCCTCGGAAACGAACGGTTGGCAGGAAACGTCGGATTGTTCGGATCGCCGGCGGTCCGCGCAGATGGATTGGTCTGTGGCATAGAGGGGCTAGGTAGCGTCAAATTCTCCGGGAACGTCATCGGGTCGAAGCCGTGGCGGATCGTCGGCTCCGACACGTACTTTGCGTCGACTGCGGTGCGTACGAGCAGCATCACGATCGCAAAGAGTGTCGGGAAAATGATCTGCAGCGCCGTGACGATCGGACGTCGCTTCTGCAGCAACCAGTTCTTCCACAGCAGCAAGACGAACTGCGACCAGTTCGACTGACCCATGCTGAATCACTGAGTGACGTCCAGCTGGTCGCTCGCGCCGCGTATAAAACTGCACACAAACACGTGCACGGATGTACAAAGCCTGGTTTCCATGATCCAACGCAACGCACGCAGCGAAAGCAACAAACGCGACGCAACAATCGCAGCTGACGCAACAGCCAAGACGCAAGCACAAAAGTGGCCATGTATTTAAATTTTGAAAAAAAATACATGACCATGCACACATGTATCGTATAGGCCTAACTAAACTCAAAAAGCCAAATGCTCGAAAACAGCAATACGATAACACGAATACGTCAAGCTGACGCCCTGTTCTCTAAGCGCGGTAGCAGTAATTGCTGAATCAGCTGAATCGGCCTGAATCGGCCCACTGCTGGTTCAGGGTTTGGTTTGTTTTTGGGTTTAGGTTTAAAGTTTAGATTTATTACTTAAAACTATCGCTTATTCAGTTACATCCATCAACGCCGATTCAGGCCGATTCAGCAGATTCAGCAATTAGTGCTACCCTCTGAGCGTAGCTGAGCTTCTTGTTGCACATATGACACCAACTTTAACACAGAAACTTCGATAAACCAATAAGTTTTGATTTATTGATTGATCCGCTGAACGTAACTAACCTGTAGGACTACAGTTTATAGTTCTTTCTCTTGCTGTAGGAGATAGTACAGAGTATCCAGCAAGTCGATTTCGCTATGCTAAAAATACTGTTTCAATTAAATAACTAAACGATAAAGAGTCGGTACTGTACTGTAACAGTTACAAGGTCACTAGCGCGTGCAACGCACGACGAGCTTGAACCTACATTATGAGTAGGCCTAGGAGCGTATTATAATATTCACCTGCGATAGACGTCGGTAGACTTATTAAGCTGATGCAACATACCAGGCAACATACAAGGTGCGGCCGCATCTGGACCGGTAGACGAATCTCCGGAGCTGGTTCGACCGTAGGGCTAAGCGGACCGGTTAGTCCATAAAGAAGCCCAAATTGTTTTAAATTAACCAAAAGTTAATTTAAGCAATATAGATTATTTATTTTACAGCAAATACGATTTTAAACAACGACTAAAAAATTTAAAATCTATCTTCACCAGCGCGTAAAAACTTCCAAAAAATACAACTTATGTTAACGAAAGACCGAAGTCAAAAACGAGGCACGGGAGATATGGAAGTCTGGAGACTATGCACGCAAAAAAATCTTTAATAAACGCTGAAACTGCACATTTTTGTGCATTTTTGCAAGTTAAAGTGGTATCAGCTGAGTACAGCGTTTATTTTATTTTTAGTAGTAAAAAGGCCTACTTGTTGTTTGTCCTTACTCGCGAAACAACTCTCTTTCAGCTGTGAACAACTCGTTCTCTAGCACACAAAAAGGGTTTTAAGACTGATCTTTACGAGATCCAATTAAAATAACAACCACGTTACTTGTGACAAAAGCAGTGTTAACGAAAAACGTCTAGTCTGACACCAGCATAAGAGTCGCAGCGCGTGAATAGCCAGCACATGACTGTATGGCTCATCGCTGCTGTGGTTGGCTGCGCGCACACCTGAATGAGTTTTATTACCTGCGCTCACTGTGGGCCTACGTCTTCGTTCCAGTTACTGACCCGACAACGACAGACGTAGTTCCTAGTACAGAATAAATGCGTTTTTTGTCCTGATTTTAAACGCGTGTCTCAGGATTAAATTACAATCACTGAATCCTGGTGCAGAAGGCCACTCTCGGGTCGGCCATCTGGAACTGACGGTGTCCAAATCTCGGATTGCAAAAATGTTCGTCAAATGATAGGTTTGCTCGTCACCTGTTACACGATAAATCGAGGATTGTAACATTAATTTGAAAAATGTAGGTTTTAAAACCAAAAATCTCTTATTCGTCGAAATGTTAAATATTTTAAAGTTTTAATTTGTGTTGAGGAATTATAATCTAAATCAAATTCAATTTCATATTTTAATCAGAATTTAATTTCAGCAGAATTGATGTGACCTCAGCAGCGTCACAAAGTATAGAATGAAAATTAACGTCAAAAAGACTAAAGTTATGTGTATATCAAGACAGCGAAATCATAAAATAAAAATAAGCTTACTTGTCGAATGACAAAAATAAAGTGAAATAAGTCACACACTTCAAGTACTTGAGAAGTATTGTTTTAAGCGATGGTTACTGTGAGAAAGATAGTATGCGAAGAAGCAAAGACAATATGTCACTCTAAAGAGAGATGCAGAAGACAGAAGCAGCTGGCAGAGGAGTTTTTTTCATTTATCTGCCACTTGGCAGAAGACCAACGAAAAGCATTAACTGATCTTCTTCCTGGGTCTTGAAATTTGTGTCTGGTCTCTTTTTACACAAAAACCTACAAAAATCATTATAAAAAACCCTGAAGCTAAAAAATCTTTAAAATCTATAAAGTCATCAGTAATTATCTGACACTCTTTTTGCAAGAACTATTTTTCCAGGACTGGATAAAACACATGCCTGTGGCTCACGTGCTAGTGAGGTTGCTCAGTGCACACAATCATGACTCAGAATTTTTACAATGCAGTACGGTACGGTCACGGTGAATATTTTATGCCTTCGTCCCAGTTACTGACCAAAGACCCCGACGGACATAAAACAGTACAGCGTATTGCCAAGGCCTGACCGTCAGTGTGTGTGCGTGTTTTGTGTGTCTGTGTCTAAGCGGCATATCACCGTTGACTGCTCCGACTTTGGCTTGTTTGTGATGGGAATGGCAGGACGCCATGTAGCAATATAGCGCGTCTTGGCTATCGCAGAGGCGTCCGTCCGTCTGTCCGTAACACTCTGGCGCTATCAAAACGGCGATCACCATGTTCACTGTGGGCTGCCACGAAGACTAATTTTTTGCGACAACATTTTGTGCTGCTAATAAGAAGATTACCCTCGAACGAGGGCGTCAAAGAAGTCGTTATTTGACCGTTATCGACTCGTCTAGCATGAAAAACGTTGCAGGCAGGCACATGCTGACGAGCTTTCCAGGGGGTACGGCGATGACCTTGAAAGACCTTGAATCCCAAAATTGGGGTTTTTATGGTAAGATGAGTTAAAGCATAATCATTTATGTCAAGTTTCGTCGTGATGTTGCTTGCCAAAAATTAACAAAATCGGCTAATGTTTCGCAGAGTTATTCAAAAAATAAAAGTGGTGTAGATACGTGACAGACGACGGACGGACGGACAGACGGACAGACAGACAGACGGAGGAACGACAACTGAGCCAACAGCTTGACCGTTACTTAAATACGGTCTGCTAGAAATTCAAAGGAAACACATAAACACGTTTTATCTGTACGTACTGTACCTTGTAAAAACTAGCGACGCACCAGATCACATGCAACCACGTCGGCGGCTTTTCAAACTTGCTGTGCTATGTTACTGCCAAAAATTCAGCATAATCTGATAAAATCTGACAAAAGCATCACAAAAATAAAACGCGTGAGAGCTTATGGCAGTTCCTGTTCGCAGTTTGTCATGGTCTACGTACATCCATTTTGTCACTCTACCGCCGCCAAAAAATTGCAAAAATCACTAAAACTCCCTATTTTCGAAGTTCAAGGTCATTCAAAGTCATCGATGTTGATACCATCAAAAAGCACGTCACCAGTGCTTGCTATGATAAGCAGCATGTCTGTGCCTATCTGCAAGGGGTTTTTACGCTAGGCAAGCCAATAGCGGAAAATAACCACGTTTTAGAAAACACTCCTCTTTGACACGCGTGTTCGCAGGGCTTGTTGAACGTAAGAGGTGTACACATAAACTGCTAAAATCTACATTCAATGCTGAAAATTTCATAAGCAGCTTGTGGTAGTCTATCTCCAGCCATTTCAGTGCAATTCTCTCTTGAAATGCGTGTCGCAGCCCAAAATCGCGAAAAATCAACTAAAAACCCCCGTTTTGGGGGTTCAAGGTCATTCGAGATCATCGATGTTGACACCGTTAAGAAGTTCGTTGCCAGTGCTTGTTATAATAAGCAGCATGCCTGTGCCTATCTGCAACTATTTTCACGCTAGACAAGCCAATAGAGATAAAATAACGTCTCTTTAAAAGGGAGGGTGCTCCTTTTTCCCTCTCGTTCCAAAAGCCCCAAACTCAGCGGCATGAAATGTTGTCACGAAATACTAGAGACTATAAGCTATAATAGTGGTAAAAACTCGAAATCTCTATCTCACCTGGCCTTGGAATGGTAGCGGGACGTGGCAAGACAGACGAAGCGGCAGACAGACACAATTACCGTAGTCAATACGCGCTGCAGGCCTAGCTAGTAGCTCTTGCGCGTAAAAGGAGTGAACTTTTTAAAAACACAGTGTACATTGAATTGAAAATTAATGTAAACTGCAGGGGCGTCATTTAGAAGGTAAGGGGGTTGGGGGCTGGGAGGCCTACGGACACCCCAAGGATTTATGATTTTATTTTTTCCCCTGAAAATAGTACATTTGAAGCAGTGTTGCTGCTGCAAAAACAATACATTACGTAGACAGACTCAGCACAATGATTAGGCCTACCGAGACCTCCCCCATAATGATTTATAAAATGACGTCACTGCTAAACTGAATTTGTAATTTTCTCAGCGACAGAAACTACGGTAAAGCATCACTGCAAACAATTGTAGATAGACAAACGTGCAAATGTCCTACTTTGACATTTTTCAGAATAGAATTATATCATCATATGCTCTCATATCCGGTTTTTACACGGATTTTAGTAAAACAGTGGAGGCTCGTCCCTTTCCTAGTAATATTCCAGAAATATTCGTGCTCAAAGTTGAAAGTTATCCTAAATCACGCTCAATTTTGGACGTTCTTCGCTACCCCAAATTATAACAGGTGGTGCCCCCTTCCCCCAAAAAATTTGTACGCACGTTATCAGCCCCACTTAGCACTACGTCACATGGCAAAGTTTCATTATGCTACTCCCTTTGGCTTTAAAGTTATAGTGACTAATTCGCTACAATTAAAGCCAATTTTGGACCCCCTTTGAAAAAAATTGTAACGGGGACCCACGTCCCCGGTGGGGGGTGCGATAGTAAGACTTGGTCATTCACTAGCACGTGTAAAAATTTGGGCAGCACCCCCTAGAGACCGAAACATGGTCTTCGGAAAAAAATGATTTGGGTGAGCATGATTCCATATCGAGATCTCCAAGGTTACTGGACCAAACTTCACGGGACTTGTTTTGCCTAACGCGGGAGGAATCGCGGTAGATAAAATATTTATCCGATTTTGAATATCTTCATCCCTTTCAAAGATATTCGCCGCCGAACTTCGAAGTCGTCCGAAATCAGGCTAAATTTTGCATGTTTTTGGCCCCCAATTTTTTTTTGGAGGGGGGTAGCCCCCCGCAAAATTTTGGACCATCATTATAAAATTCGGCCTAGTAATGACCACCGTGCAAAATTTCGCGCCGATCGGCCGACGCATCTCGGAGATTTCGCGTTGAAATAAAAAATAACTAGAAATTTGGGGCAAAGCCCAACGTGAGTCCGCCCGGCGCCCTAAGTCCGACTGGGGGAAATTAGGGGGGGGCAAAATTTCCCC
>Ga0209367_1008507_pt1 | contig 14028 bp, 9 predicted proteins | sample WorMetLIZISLAND2_FD_187412 | JGI IMG/M metagenome (GOLD analysis project Ga0209367, IMG submission 187412) | Marine gutless worms symbiont microbial communities from Max Planck institute for Marine Microbiology, Germany - Olavius geniculatus... ... | reverse complement strand
CCCCTTGGCGCCGCCACTGTGTACAACGATTCCCACTCGGTCTCCTGTCCGTCTTCAATCTCACCACTCGACTCTTCCATATTTGCCTGTACAACTGGACAAAATTCTATTTAACACCAAAATTCTACTTAGCACTTTTACATGCACCGATAACGTGTAAAGCTCTGTCAGTGTCACCGACTGTGTGCGTTATAGATCTTATCCCGCCTTAGCGGTTGGTGTCTCCCGGCTGCAACCACTAGCAGCGGCCGCAGAGTGAAGTTTTTGCTGTGTGTAACCACTGTAGTTTTACGAAAGGGCGGCATATCTATGGTTATGAATATTTATATTTTACCAAGCCACGCCCACCTCAGTTTCAGAGGTTACATTGTTACGCGCCCGTGGGTCTTTGTCGTTGTACTGGTAAAGAAAAAAGGTTTTTGCGATTCTGCGTCATTTCAGTAACAAAGCAAAATAGTTACCCACTTCCGCTTATCGACAGCTGTCTGAACGCCCAATCTGGTTCGATGTGTTCAATTTTCTATCCGAATACTACAACATTCAGATTGCCGAAGAGGACCGAAACAAGTCCGCTTTTGTCACACGAAGTGGATGTTACCGTTTATACCTCATGCCTTTTGGACTAACATGTGGGGATGTGTGCCGAGTGTGTTTAAGCGACTAAGGGATTTTGTTTTGTGCGGCTTGTTCTACATTACTTGTCTGGTGTACTTCGGCGATGTCATTGTCTTTGGACGAAGTTTCGAGAAGCAACTGTTTTGACTAGAAAAAGGTGTTTGCCAGACTGAGATCAACAAAGCTTAAATTGAAACCATCGAAATGTTCCCTTCTACTACGCAGTGTTAAATTATTTGGACTGGCCTTCCTGCGGGGATATGACGGAAGTCTTTGCCTTTATGAGATTCAGTAGCTCTTACCGCCCATTCGTAAAAGACTTTTTTATCATCGCCGCTTCGCTCTAGGGTTAACAAAAAAGAACCAATTTTAAGTGGACCGAGGCATGCCAGAAAGCCTTTGATAGGCTGAAGCATCGACTTATGACAGAACCGATCTTTGCCTGACCGGAAAACGAAGGTACCTTCACTTTGGACACTGACGCTTCTGATACCGGTATGGGTGCGGCTTTGTCACAGTTTAAGTCTGGATTCAAGAAAGTCATCGCCTATGCATGACCAATGTCGAGAGATGTACGAGACAACTAGGAAGGAGCTTCTGGCTGTGGTATACTGGCTAAAACGCTTCTGCCAGTACATTTTTGACCGACATTTTATTATTCGCATTGACCACGCTGCCCTTTTCTGGCTTTGTCGAACGCCTGAACCTTCAGCCAGGCTGAGCCCTAGTATGCTAAATGGCTAAAGTTTATCGTACAATTAAATTATGTGGTAGTACATCGACCAGGGACAAAGCATGAAAATGTTAATGGTTTGAGTCGGAAACCGTTTACGAAAGATGATGTCGCCGAGAGTGCAGATAGTGATGAGGAAGTGCCGACAAAGACTAATGTGAAAGTAATACATGATGGAGTAGTCTACCGTCGGAATAAAAGTCCGAGGGAAGGAAAACCGGACTTCAAACAACTACTGCTACCGCGAATGCAAGTAAAGCAAGCACTGACGAAATGTCATGCCGGTACAGTAGCGAAACACTTCGGTATACAGAAGACCATAGACCAAGTACAACGGAGATTCTACTAGCCAACTTAAAAGAAAAAAAAACACAAAGAAATTTTGTCGGAGATGCTTGGATTGCACCAGTTACCACCTCTGTAATTTGGCGAAACAGGATCCCCTGAAACCAGTTTTGCTAGGTGCGCCTTATGAGAGATGGTAAGAGAGTAAGTCGCTAATAACTACAAAGTTTTTTCGAATGATGTATATAAACTTTCAAAACATTTTTTTTAAAAACATGTACAATCAAACTGAGTTTTAAAAATATATATACATAGTTTTTTTAAGTATACGGGGACTTGTTTCATTAAAACAATACATTTAATTTTTATTTACGTTTTGAAAATTGATGGTCGCTCACTTGTTTATACAACATTGCATATAATTATTTAGCTGCCAGAGCAGCAATGAAAATAAAGCTCACATTTCACTTTCGTTAAATTTAAATTGTTGACTTAGGACTTAAAGTTTAAACTCCATATTCAAGTATGCCGACTTATCGAATAATAAGTTAACGAGCATAAATTATCATGTTTTATATTAAAATTATTTTAAACAAAATATCGCGTATGGCGCTAAGTGGTGAGCCTAACGCATGTTAAAACTAGCGTCCAAAATTTATAATAGGCTAAAATTAAGTCAAAATGCTTTATGCCGGCATAGTTGAAGAGCAAAATTTCAATTAATATAAGACGTAAAACATACATGTATATACGGACCGTTTCACGAAAATGAAAATAATGGGAAAAAAACTTTGAGAATTTAATAGTTAAGTGAGGATGACTATGTGTCAATTAAAGCTTACCTTGTATTGTTTGATACGTCGATTTGTCAAATTCTGGGTTAAACTATGGTATTATCCAAAAATTATTTTGGAAATCAAATTTCGCATACAACATTCCGTGGCGGACTTAATACAGATATTATCAGTGACTGCGCTAGCTGCAACGAAAGCAAGTATGAGATTGATTTGCTGAATAACTGTTATACGTATCCGGGTTTATCGAACATCATGCTTGCATATTAATATATCCGCCCACTGAGTTTAACTTCTGTGGACTCAGTGTTATAAAATCAGCATAGGTAAATAATGGAGTAAAATTACTACAATTTTAACGAGTCGGTGTGTGAAAACCTGAATAAAAATCTATTTTTTTCTGGGAGAGAACAAATTTAATTTTAAACTGAAGCTTGAAATTTAATAAGGTTTTTAACTTACATAAATTAAATTTTGTACACAGTATGAAATACGTAACATTAATAAAACTCAGCCTTCGCTAGGGTAATTAAAAGGTTTTTCTGAAAAAAATTTCAACATTTGACTTAAATAATGGAAAATAAAAACTAGAAAAAAATTTAATATTTTTACATGCCCTGTATCACACAGCGAACATTTTTGTTGCGTATAACTTGTACATCGTATTTGACTTGTATGCAATAAGCAGTATATGGGTCCGCTTGTTGTATCAGACACGAAGACATGATTGTAGCAAGTTGTATTATTGTATTGTTATATAATATAGGTACACTGTAATAAGGTTAAAAAAGATAACAGATTGGCAGACTTAACATTCTACATTGTACATTAATATAAGACATTCAGTAACTTTGTGACATTATAGATTCAATAAGTTACATCAATAGGGCTCAGCAATAGATCATGTCCTTTTAGATGTTTGAAATATTAAGTATGCAATAAGATATTGACGACGATTATTGAATATTGATGAAGACTAGTGTAAAACGCATTCTGTAATATGATTATACATATTTCATTGCATTAGGTTGGTCAACAATAGTTGAGTTGCTGCACATTATTAAACAAATCTTGCAGGAAAAATATCATAAAAATTTTATTTTTTGAAAAAAAAACGACATAAGTAAATATATAAACAAGACAAAATTTATGGCAAACCGATATTGAACAAACGTTGACTGATTGTCGCAAAAAAATGAACTTTAATCATTTTTTACAATTCGACACAAAACATACTGTATGACACACTTGCGCAGTCGCTTGGTACCGATGACGTTATTGGTACAAAGAGCAGCCAAAAATAACATGCAGCGAATAGGATTTTAATTAATTTTGACGAGATTTTAATCGAATACTATGTTGGGGTGCTTTGAAACAGGATTTTTCAATCACCAGGGCACTCTGGGAATCACTCTGCACCGTCTGCTCAACATTAAAAGCTGCAGGCCGCCTGCAGAGTTGGTTAATGCGTGCCGAACAAGCGCCGATAAATCGGCTGATTCCAACATTATACGTCCGTTTTATGCCAAGACAGTGGACCGTCTTGTAAATGAATCAATTCTTAATTGTCTGCGTTTGAATTGTTATGGCTTGTCAAACATACCGTCACAATTTAGTCACTGAAGTCTTGCGCGTAAACAGTCGATTACGCTCACCGGCTTCGCACTATAGCTCAGCAGCAAAAATGTGCAGATTTTTGACTTTTGAGTTCTCGCCCGTCCGCAGATTCGAATTTGAAACCTGCATTTGCAGAAGTATGCAAACTTTTATGCACAGTCCGTTTGCATCCACAGTGTTTAGTACCATGTGAATTGACATTTCATCTCAGACCAATTGTTTTTATAGGCCCAGTTACCTAAAGCTGTATAAAATGTTAAAATAAACTTGATAAAAATGATTCATGCGTCACAAAGACATAAAAAACACTTATTAATCATTTACAACAACTATTTTTTTGAGTATAACCTTAGAATAGTAACTAAGCCCCAATATACAGAAAATATTTGCTACTGTAGGTTAAAAGTGTTCAAATAATAGAAAAAATATCCGATAAAATGTTTTAGTACATATATGCGCAAAGGTAAGGGTACATATTTTTACTTTACCAAAGACAAAGCTTATTCGCATCATTGGCGCTGAAAAAAATAAACGGCAATGTTAGTGGCGTTTTTCTGACAAAATTCGAAGTCTAGGTGTATATACTCACATGAATTTTTTTGACGCTTTAAAAAAGACGTTTCCAAAACTTTGTTGGAATCTCAGGAATTGGTATAGAACATGGCTAGCTTATGTATTACCCGAAAAATTCAACATTACGCGTAAATCCAACGACTTAAACATCAATCCATCGCCAATGACACATTTGCAACATTTCAGGCGAATACGACGTCATTGCATATACGTCAGGTGTTTGATTGTCACGAGTTTATGGAAAAATATTAGTGAATTTATGTAAAAAAAATATACAGTGTAAGGGTGACATCGTGGTTCTAAATATAAAACAGCACAAATTACAATTTATAAATTTAAACTTTAACATTACACATTTAGCAAAGTTCTTTTGACATTGTGTAATGGTGGTGTTTGAATTTTTACATTGTGACTTGTGCTGTTTTATATCTACAACCACGATATTACCTTTACACTGTACATTAACTAAACAGTTTTTACATTAATATTTGCAGATTTATTGTTGTTGGAAGTAATTTAGATTAGTTAATTATAGCAATGTTAGAAAATGTATAAATGTTTTTGTTGCTAGATAATGATTTTTCGTATACTTAACCTTTGATTTTTGCGGGGGTGCATATGTGCGATTTTGAATAATTGCGCACTGCCCATACCAAAATAAACCGATCTTGAAAACACCCCATCTGATGCAAAGATCTTCGATATATCTCTTACATAAGTTGAGTTCTAACCCATTATGTCCCAGATTTTGTTGCCATTGTCATGTTAGGTGTTGAGGGGTGTCCTCTATTGGTATTTTTCATATTTGTCGTATTATGGGAAGACTATGGTTAACTTTGTTATATGTTAATTAATTACTATTATTTACTTTTTTTCACTGATCTCTATTTTCTACGTTCATCTTTCTGTGTCTCATAGTTGTCTAAATCCAATTCTGACAACTTAGGAAGTTAGAATAGTTGTTACCTCATTTTGCCAGAGTCTAGCTGCATTAATCTCTCGGCTATCAACTATTCGTTTTTCATTTATATTTTCTTCCCTAATTCATCGACGTTCAGTTGCTAATAGCTAACGACTAATTATTAATTTTCATGAGGAATTCTCTCAGAGGAAAGCTAACGAGTTCGTATTCAGTTTTCTAATTAACATCGACATCTTGAAAGACTTCTAAGCTCAAGTCACAACAAACACAGCATTATAAAATTTTAAAGCTATTAATACAATTTGAACATTCACATTTTCATTTCAACTTTTATACTTTAAACGTTTCACGAAATTAAGACACAACATCAATCCGCATACTCATCAACAGAATGACATTTTATATCGCATTACCCTTCAGCAGACACAACGACGCAAACACTAATTAAACAAAAACTAACACTATTTATTACCCAGCCAATTTACTGAACTATACAACTAATTCGACTGCTGTAACTAACTGCCCTCACAGACCGCGCAACCACGGTCTTTTATATGCCAGCAGCAGCAGCAGTGCCGCCAGCAGCGCTCAGCTGCTGCTGCTGCTACATAACACCATGGCAACGAGGGTCGCTCGCGGAAAAATTCGCGTGGCATCATTCGATGGCCTATCTCCAACCACCCCCCCCTTATTGACGCAAAAATTTTGCAGATATCTTTTACATAAGGCGAGTTATAGCCAATTTTGTCTCAAATTTCGTTGCCATGGCAACGAAAAACGCTCGGGGAAAGATTCGGTTGGCAGCATTTGATGGCCCATCCCCAAATACCCCACTATAGGCGCAAAGATCTTGCAAATATCTTTTACACAGACCAAGTTATAGTGAATTTTGTTACAAAATTCGTTGCCATAACAACAGGGGTCGCCAGGAATAAAATTTAATTGACAACATCAAATAGCCCGGCTCCAAAAATATGGGGGTAGATGCAAACAGCGCGCAATTATTTTTTATGGGGCCAAGTTATAGTTAATTTTGTCCCAAAATTCGTTGCCATGGCAGCGGGGATTGGCAGGGAAAAAACTTAATTGACACCATCGCATAGCGCGGGCCCGAAAATAGGGGGTAGGTGCAAAAAGCGTGCAATTTTTTAAGGGGGCCGAGTTATCGCCTATTTTGTCCCAAATTTCGTTGCCATGGCAACGGGAGTCGATCAGGGGTGAATATAAATGACACCGTTAAATTGGCCGACCTCGAAACCTTACCCTAGAACCAAAAATTACGACTTTATCTTATACATAGCCGGAGTTATGACAGTTTAAAGCATTGTCTAATTTCCCCCATAGGCGCCATTGTAATTTTTTTATTTTTTTTGTAAAAAATAGGTGAAAATGTTGAATTTAAATTTTGTAACCCCCAAAAAACACTTTCTTGCGCGAAAGCGTTACTTGCGCCCATATTTTTGTGTTTATTGCTGTATATACACTGTGTCTCAAAAAATATCCCCGACATTTTTGACTGTAACTTGAAAACCAATTATCACATTTTGATAATTTTTGGTAAGAATATTTCCGATACAACTTACCATCAAATGATTATTTAGTTTCCTACCTTAACCAATGCAAGTTTTTCCACTACCTATTTAAGCAGATCAAGCGAAATATGTGTTAAAATAAACAACAAGCCTGAAAAAACATCCCCGACACTATCAATATTAAAGTGAAGAAAAATTAGCAGATTTTAATAATTTTTTTGCAAAAATATTTCTGACATTTCTGGCTATTAAATAAGTGTTTTAGTTTTTACCTTACCCAACGTTTGCTTTTGTACTACCTGCGGAAAGCAGACCAAGCATAATATGTCTTAAAATAAATTGAAAAAACGCCAGTAAATTCCATCTACTCTAATCTTTGGGTCTCAACAGCCGGTCTGTTACAAAGTTTGACTGTCATGCAGCAGTGTGTTTACTAGGTGAAGTTTAGGAATGTTTGAAGAGTCAAGAAGCGACTGGTAAGGCCTGCATTGGTCTGGAGCAGAACTTTATCGATACTGCTGTCAATGAATGGAGAAAGCGACTCCTTGCCTGTGTTCGCATAGTGGGCAAACACATCAAGCAATTTTACTGCAGGCAGTAAAACTAAATAAATTGTCAGCCAAAATGTCAAAATTGTAAAGAAAATGTGTCTTACGCATTATGCTAATTAAGCAATCATATCGCATTAGATAAAAAGTGATATTTCGCTGGTTGTGATTTTCCCAGGTAGTGCAAAAACAAATGATAAATGAGGTGAAAAACTAAATAGTCGTTTGATGTCAAGTTGCGTCTAGAATATTCGTATCAAATATTATTAAAATCTGACAATTGGTTTTCAACTCATAGTCAAAAATGTCGGGGATATTTTTGGGACATAGTGTACAAATGTACAAAACATAAGTTTATATACTTGTCACCGGCGTGCGGTAGCACAGCTCTGTGTTAATGGCGACCGGCTAAGTCAAGGGAGAATGGCAAAATTCGACCCCGCGCAGATTCAAAACCCCTCAACCGATCGACATAAAATTTGAAACAGGTGATTACGTCGGCGAGACGATCTTCCGTGCAAAAGTTCGTGCAAATCCGTCCATTGGGGGCTTCTCGGCAAATGGGTGAAATATAACGAAAATTTTTTCCGATATATATAACTTTTTTGTTGACCGACCTACAGGTCAGACCGGTCTGCGGATTTTTACGAACGATGCTCAAACGACGAGGTCTCACGCAGGGGTGTGTTTTTTAGAGGTAGAAAATTTGAAATTAATATCTAACCCCTGAAAAATCTTTCCAAAGTCGAAAATTGGGCCCAAAAACGGACGTTAACATTTTCGGCCAAAAACGCTCCTGTATAAAAATTTCACCTATAAACTGCCCCTAATTGTCATCGTAGCCTCATAAAAGTTGTATAGTGAATAGGCAATGTGGACTTGCGAATTACAAATATGTGGGCAATAGCACATTGACAGTTAGACGATGTGATGGTGAGTGATATCACCTTTTTATGATTTCTGTTGTTTTTGATGTGTCACTCATTGCATGTCGCCGTTAACAAATGTATAAACTGATGTTTTGTACATTTATTAACGTCAACATTTAAGGATCTGCAAATCGAAAACAACAAAAATTACAAAAAAGTGATATTGTTCGCATCACACTGCCTCTGTGTCAATGTGTTGCTGAATAATGTCACCTTTTGTAATTTTTGCTGTTTTTGATATGCAAGTCTTTAAATGTTGCCGTTAACAAGTGCACAAACTTATGGTTTTTGATATTTATATTTAATGCTTTATTAGTAAAATAATGTTTTCTTACAGTTGATCAGTTACGGAGATATCTGGCCATAAATATTTTACAATCAAGAGCTTGGCCGTTTGGGGTCACGTGGCATTCAAATGGCAACAAGGGTCGGTTGTGGTGGAGTAAGATTGGCCTCATTTAATAGCCCGCCCTTTAAAACCTTCCATTAGACGCAAAGGTCTTTTACAAAATTTAAAATATAGCCATTTTGTTTCAAATTTTATTGCCATGGCAAAAAAAGTCGGTCGGGGTGAAATTTTGTTATCATTATTCCATGGCACAACCCCGAATCCCTTCCCCCATGGACGCAATAATCTCAAAAATATCTCTAGCAGAAACCGAGTTATAGCCCGTTTTGTCCCCAATTTCGTTGCTTTGGCAACCAGCTAGATTCCGGGGAAAATTGGAATGACACTGCTAGGTTGACCATTCTCGAAAACCATAACCTAAAACAAAAATTACGACCTTATCTTATACACATCCACAGTTATGACTGTTTAAACTATATTAAAAATTTTTCCAGTAGGCGCCATTGTATTTTTTTTAAAATTTGAATAAATACGTTAAATATTAATTTTAAGTTTTTTAACTTTAAAATGTTTGAATTTTGTCTAAAGCTGCGTTGTTTGAGCCATCGCGCGTAAGTATTTTAAAGGTATTCAACCTGTAGGTGCGTTGAAAAAAGTATATTTATATTAGACAAATTTTTGTCTATATTTTATTTCACCTATTTACCTAGAAGTTCCATGTGGACGGATTTGCATAAAATTTTGCATTGGGGGTCGTCTCCCCGACAAAAGCAACCGTGCCAAATTTTATCTGAATCGGGTCAGGGGTTTTAATTCTATGCGACCGAATTTTTGGTTTTCCCATGGGAAAAAAGTCGCCGTTAACACGCGGCTTGAACTATCGTTCGGCCTGTGATTACGTATTAATTTGCTGTAAGATATACACGTCTGTATTGTATGTCTTGCATATATGTCATTTATGTGATTATTGTATACACGTGCTTCAACTTTGTCCAACCTGTGTAATAGTAATGTTAATGGTGATTCTAGGCTTGAAACTGACTAGAATTGAAACTCGCAGTGTCGCGACCAAAACGTCATGACACGGGCATAACAACTGCGTCGATATGATCCATTTTTTACAGCTGCAAAGTGACTCACTGCAAACATACACACACACACTTTAATATTGCGCGAGTTGCAAATGTGGGTTAGGCTATTTAACGAATTTACCACTGGCAGCAGCGTTTTACACCGCAATGAAGCAACGTGGAACTTTTTTTTTGTATTTTTGTTCACTGCATTGTCCGTATTTGTATGTTTGTCGACAATACCGTTCGCAGAATATTTATCTGTATTACAGGTGAGTCTTTTATACCATGTGCCTTTGTTTAACAAAACGAGCGTCACACAAACTGTCGAAGTGGACAAAGTAAGCAGCTTTTTATTTAGGCTAGTCAGAACGAATTTTCAAAAAAACTTTGTATAAAAGTTCTAAGGGAATTTCACATGCGCGCGGTAGCGCATCACCGTGTTAATGGCGACCGGCTAAATTCGAGCCCTCGCAGACCTGAGTCCCTTCAATCGATTAACACAAAATTTGAAACGGGTGATTTCGTTCGCACACAGATGGGACAAAATAAACATGTTTCAGCAAACTTGAACGGTGTGTTAAAAATGAAACAGCAATTTTACTAATTACAAATGTGACATTAACTTGTTCAGTTTATTTTTTTCATTTGCATATGCTGTTTGTCACCTGCGAGTTTTGACATTACTGCTAGAAAAATAATACACTCATCGACTATGTTTTATGAACAAACTATGTCACAGTTATGACGTCGTCGTCAAATAAATTTTTACACAATGTGCAGAATAAAATATTCTATTGTTTATATTTGGTAAAGTAACAAAATTGCGCTAGTTTGTAACAAATTTAACAAACGACCAGGGTATACCGTTGTTGTGTTGACCGACTCACAGGTCAAACCGCAGGGCAAATTTTTACGCGCGATGGCTTTTCCATTTTGGGAATCGCGAATACGGCTCATTTTTATTTTGAATGCAAATAAATAACTCAAATCAGAATTTACAATGTTTGTGCACATGCAACAAATCACCCAATAGGAAAGTGCTCACGCCGAGTCCGATGGTCACGTGACCGATGACGTCACGTGACCCCAAAAGTTCAAGGTCGTGACCCCAATATATTTGGGGCCCAATATCTCCGTAACGGTGCACGATAGACGCATGCTTCCAATGGACCGCCAATATGGAACTACACATGCCGATTCCAATGGTCACGTGACCCTAAAAGATCAAACTCGTGACCCCAAAATTGTTAAAGTTTCGTATATATATATTTGTTGACCGACCTACAGGTCAGACTGGTCGGCGGATTTTCACGTACGATAGCTCAAACGACGCGGTCTCACGCAAGGGTGTGCCTTTTTGGGGGTAAAGAAGTCCAAGTTAATATCTAACCTTTGAAAAATCCCCCAAAGTCAAAAATTGGCCAAAAACAAACAAAATTTGCGGCCAATTTCACATATAAACGGCCACTAATCGTCAGCGTAGGGCCATAAAAGTTGTGTAGTGAATAGGCAATATGGCCTCCGGAATTCCAAATATGTAATCATTTTGGATCCCCTGCCTACAGGTCACGTGACACGGAGCATGCGCAGTAAACTTTTGGCCTTTAACATGAACAAATGCAACTTTGAGGCTTTAGATCTCCGTAACGGTGCAAGATAGACGCATGGTACCAATGGACCACCAATAGGAAACCACATATGCCGAGTCGAATGGTCACGTGACCGATGACGTCTCGTGACCCGAAAAGGTCAAAATCGTGACCCGAATATATCTGGGGCCCAATATCTCCGTAACGGTGCAAGATAGACGCATGCTTCCAACGGACCACGAATATGAAACTACGCATGCCGATTCCAGTTGTCACGTGACCCTAAAAAATTAAACTCGTGACCCCAAAATTTTTGAAGTCTCGTATCTCCGTATCCGTGCAAGCTAGACGCATGGTCATCATTGACCACCAATAGTAAAGTGCTCACGCCGAGTCCGATGGTCACGTGACCGATGACGTCACGTGACCCCAAAAGTTCAAGGTCGTGACCGCAATATATTTGGGGCCCAATATCTCCGTAACGGTGCAAGATAGACGCATGCTTCCAATGGACCACCAATATGGAACTACACATGCCGATTCCAATGGTCACGTGACCCTAAAAGATCAAACTCGTGACCCCAAAATTGTTAAAGTTTCGTATCTCCGTATCCGTGCAGGTGCAAGAAAGGCCGTTGGTAGCCTTCTTACTGGATGTTCTGATGTTCTGATGTTCTGGAAATTAGCTCCATCAGAATGTAGACAGGCTGGTTATGTCGCTCCAACGATTAGACTGCTTCATATTGTCTAGCTGAAGGTTCTACGGAACACAGAGACGACTCAGGATGATGTCTAGATTATTAGCATTTAATAGCGAAGGTTCTACAGGTTAGAAACACACAGTTACGACGTCGCGATAGCAGTGACGCCGCTACCACAAGCGCTACAATGCGACGGCTAGCAGAGCTCCGTACAGAACGATGTCTAGAGCTCGACTCTACTCAACTGACTAGCTAAAGGACCTGCGCTGCTGCTAACGCTTTCGTGGCCAGACAGAAATATTCTAGCTATTCTAGCTACAGCAATATCACGTCACAGACGCAGCCTAAGCCAAATGTGCCTAGTTTTCTAGCTACGCTTTCAGCCAGTACGAGCAGAATTCTATTTTAAACCTAGGTTGCTTCCTAACACTGCGTCCTACGCCACAGCGTAAGATAAATGTCTCTAGCCAAGCCAAACTATAAACAAGTTTTCCTCCATATAATGATATTACGTTTAGGCTACCCAGGACAATCGATCGAGGTTATACGAGTCAGGACAAAACCATATTCATCAGCCAACAGCTTGCGCTATAATAATTCACCACTCGTGATCTGCAAAAGCTTTGCTACCGGTATCGCATGACTTAGGTAGTATAACTCTGTCAGCTTTAAGCAGTTGTTAGCATATAAAGACTGGTATATAAAACATGAAAAAGGTTTACTGTTCGCTGATTCTGTGTATTCTTATTCCATCAGCGACACGCATGACGGAGGCATACCATGACTACGGTATAATATGCCACCTAGTTTCTCTGTGTGTACTTTTCTTCTATGTCACTGCTGTCTATTGCATAGTGTGCAGATAGATAAGCAATGGTTAAAAGTGATAAATGTACAAAACATCAGTTTATACACTTGTTAACGGCGACATGCAATAAGTGACACATCGAAAACAGCAAAAATCATAAAAAGGTGTTATCACTTACTATCACATCGCCTAACTGTCAATGTGCTGTTGAATAATATTTGCTGTTTCATTACAATAGGCCTAACGAAGTTTTTTTGTTGATGGTCAATTATAAACCATCTGCGTTACACAGCTATGATGACACTGAACCTTAAATATTTTTGGGGTCACGATTTTGATCTTTAGGGGTCACGTGACCATTGGACCATTGGACTCGGCATATGTGGCTTCCTATTGGTGGTCCATTAAAATCATGCATCTATCTTGGACCGTTACGGAGATATGGGGCCCCAAAGATATTGGGGTCACGACCTTGACTTTTTGGTGGTCAATGATGACCGTGCTTCTATCTTGCACGGATACGGAGATACGGGGCTTTAGATTTTGGGATCACAAGTTTGACCTTTTGGGGTCACGTGACGTCATCGATCACGTGACCATCGGACTTGGCGTGGGCACTTTCCTATTGGTGGTCAATGATGACCGTGCGTCTATCTTTATTGCACGGATACGGAGATACGGGGCTTCAAAAATTTTGGGGTCACGAGTTTGACCTTTTGGGGTCACATGACGTCATCGGTCACGTAACCATTAGACTTGGCACATGTGGTTTCCTCTTGGTGGTCCATTGGAACCATGCGTCTATCTTTCACCGTTACGGAGATATAAAGCCTCAAAGTTGCATTTGCCCATGTTAAAGGCCAAAAGTTCACTGCGCATGCTCCGTGTTACGTGAACTGTAGGCAGGGGGGGGGCAAAATGACCACATATTTGGAATTCCCAAGTCTATATTGCCTATTC
>Ga0209367_1008506_pt1 | contig 14028 bp, 4 predicted proteins | sample WorMetLIZISLAND2_FD_187412 | JGI IMG/M metagenome (GOLD analysis project Ga0209367, IMG submission 187412) | Marine gutless worms symbiont microbial communities from Max Planck institute for Marine Microbiology, Germany - Olavius geniculatus... ... | reverse complement strand
ATGAAAACTAAAACTCAGAAAAAAAACTGAAGAGAGTAAACATAAAAACCGTGAGCATATGCTGAATTATGAACCGACTTAACGAGGGGGCGATTTGACTTGTAGTCACAACGCCCGCAAACTGACCACGTATAGTAATAATGATTTATTCATACGCGAAAGAGATCGACGAGTCTACGTTTGCAGTAGTGATGAAGCTTCGTTTTGTGCGCTGACATTACGGCATTCGCCGAAATCCTCGACTGGAAATGATGTATTGAATTTTCACTGTTGCAGTAACACAAACTGTCACTTGACATGCTATTCAATTAAATATTTGAGATCGACGCTTATGTGCGGTGAATTTTAGAAATCATGACGGAAGCTAGACCGTTCACACAATAAGCAAGTTTACCGCGTTGATCGTGTGGCTGATTTGCCCCGCGGACAACACCACCACGTGACTATTTGCTTGGCGTGTTTGCTCGTCGGCTGCAGCCGATGTTGCCGCTTTGATCAGTCATAACTCGCTCGGAAATTTGTTTTCAGCCATAATGAACCGTGCGAGTGAGTGACGCAGCAGCAGCTGCTGCTTGCAGCGCATCTGCTGCTGCTGCTACTGATGATGATGATGATGATGTCGTGGTTGCCATGGCAGCCGAGTAACAGTATCTAGCTGATCTTTTTTTTCTACACGTCGTGACTGCTGGTCTTTGTTGAGAATTCTGTCGTGTACATTCTATGAAAAATCAGTATACATCCGACTTGATCACAAGCACATCAAAATTTGCATGAATGGATAAATTCGCGGCCATAATTTGCATTTTACACTTCTGTTAGTTCGCTGACCAATCGTGACAGGCGTGATCATTTGCTGTGAAATAAAAGTGTGGATGCTTTCTGAAAAATCGCTGAAAACTAATGGAGCTAGAAAGAATCTACTGAGTAACGAAAAACAAACATAAAGACATACATTAATTATACAGCAGGCATTTCTGTATTATAAACGATAATGTCCTACATAGACTGATCTCAATAATATACGGTGTTTTGGTTTGCATAACTTGGAGGCCGGTTTGGGTCGCGTTTGCTAGTTTTGCGATTACAGCAGCAGAAGACTGATTGTGTTTCTATGTAAAGGCGTGATTAGGAACGAATTCACTTCGTCGACTATCCGTCCGTATAGAAACCGATCACCATCTTCAGTCAGCGGCTGATTTATCGTATGGGGCGTCATGTTTAATTCATCTTGCGCTGCACCATTCTTATAATCGAGTCCAGCGTTGTTAATGCCTTCCATTCTCAGTCGATTACGTCTGTACAATACACACATCTTTCTTCGCCGCGCGACGGCACTGAGAAATGTACAACAAAGACAAAGATGAAGATAAATAAGTAAAAAAACTAAACTAAACTAAAACATATAAAATTATATGCAAAAATACTTAACTTATTTTTATTGGTATAACTCTTCATGGGCTGTAAAATTCTAAGTAAATATAATTCAGATGCATTTATCAGCACTTTGTCGCCGTCTACGTGATTGTCGTGTAATACATCAACTACTGCATTGCGTATAACGGTTAAAATTTTAAACCGATAAAATAAATTTAATCGTCTTTGTTGTCATAGTTATGCACACAAATAAAGCGGGGACACAGTAACACGGCTGATCAATTTAACAGCGTCATTTTGCCCAAACTTGACTACAACCAACTTTTTTCATAAAAATAAAATTCGGGTATTGAAACGCAAAATGTTTTACTCTAGTGAGTAATGACAAATTTTTGCACCTAACTGGAGGTTGTTAGGGCAAATATAACAGTGACAAGTATCCATGTTGCTTATATTTAATGAAAATTTCGTATCTTATACCAACATTTTGGCGTTTGTCATATAAATAAATTACTATGCCTAGAAGTTGGTTGGTGAATTCAGCCAGAAGTACGTGTAAAAAACAATTCGTAACATGAGAGTTATCGTTCTAGTCTTGTCAAATTGTTCTAGTTCAATGACAGCGGCGAAGGTCTGTAGTCAAGTCATTGAAGCGGCATTGTGCAGCAGTGGCCGTGAGACTATGGCAGCGATGAGCCGGCGGAGCGCGTCTGAGTTAGTCGCATCTGACTGCACGGATGCGGCTTACATCACAGCAAGCAATGACCGCAGCAGCAGCAGCAGCGACGCCTGGCGACTGGCGAGTGAACCGATCGATAAGAAGACACGACCGACGACGCCGGCTCAGCACAGCTGAGTGGTACGCGGAATCTTCATCGACAGATCCGCCAAAGACAACACTAACCTTGCACATCTCAACTGTGGAAGCAGTCTGTTACGGATACATTTTGTCGAAGCGACTCTAACGGCAAACCGAAATCCGTCGGAGAAATGCAGCTTCAGCGGTTGCCGAAACGTCATTAAATTAGTGAATAAGGATTTAATTTGATAAATTTCTACAGATCATTCGTTTCTTACGAATTTACTAATTACCGTGACATTTAAAAGGATATTTTATAACGCTCAACTGAAGTAATTGTGAAAAATCAGAAGTAGCGCACAACGTTTCCAGGTATAGGCCCCTATGTTAAATTTTATGTATGGTGTGTGGTGTCGCTGATAAGCCGAAACTCTGCTCCGTCGATATGCTGTGGACTTTCACTTATAGGACAAGCTGTACAGCATTTTGACATGTCAAGATATTGCACATCTGCTATAAGCTATCGGTTTGCTACGGAATTGTTGTATAAGCTTACAAATTGTCGTAGATTTGCTGCGTCAGCTTTTAGTTTGTAGTTGTATTCGTTGTATGACTTGTTGCATGCAGCACAACAAATCCGTAACAAATCCGAGTAGGCTAAGTGGAGTGTGGGCGATATCTTCGTAGCGCTCTGCAGGCAGATCCGCCGGCCCGGCAGTGCCTAGGCCTCTGTCGCCCGGCGCTGCATGGCGGATTTGACGGCGCGCGGTGGGTCAGGCGCCAACGAATTAGTGAAGGTCGGCGACTAAACGAGTTGAGCTTGGCGACCAGGCGACCGAGAGGCACAGAGCAAGCGACCACACACCGTACATAGGCTGATGCCGATCGGCGATATAATGCCGTCACTGGTGGTCGAATCCGGCCGATATCCGCGCGCCAGCTATAGCTGCATCCAGCATTGCATCTCGGCAACGCCCGGCCGGGAGTGACTGGCTGATTGTGCCATGGACAGACCGTGAGACTAACGAACTATGATCACAGACTCACGGTGTTTCCGCATGCATAGACGACGCACAACCCTGTCATATATTTGTCACAGAGAAGAACCAACGACGACTTTCTGCGGAATGCTGATATTAGATATAAAATTCCGGCAGGGTCTATCGGTCCAAGTGTTTCCAAAGCCAAAAATTCGAAGATATGTGAAGATGGATCATGGAAAGGGATAGATATTTTGCGGATTTCCTGGCTATGACAATGATGACATGCTCTGCTGCGCTACTTGGACTGGCAAAGAACGTGATAAAGGACTCCGCTTTTGTTTTAACCCCCGGGATCTTTACTACTGGGGAGGTAGGCTACAGGCAAAAGCAATCATAATAATGTTAGAGTGGAGATTTTTGAATGCTTAAACCTAAAAATTTAGTTGTATAAATGCCGGATAGAAAGGTCAAAGTGCGATAGAAATTCAGTCGAAGCTCTTTACTTTGAAGCTACATTTAGATCAGTACACGACGTGCGCATGCAGGTCTGGAGGTATTCGTGCTTCGTCTTATTCGAATAGGTTCGTATCTTGGCGTGGTAGCAGCTGCAGTGCGATGAAATCGGCTTACGCTGACATCGTATAACGGACAGACGGACAGACAGCTGTCAGGCATAACGCGCTCGAGTCGACATAAGGAAAGCTCATCTCTCAGCTACACGGACGAAGCGATGGAGAAAACCGGATTAACGTCAAGCAGAGGTTTGTTGGACTGAGCGAGATTAAGCGAAGTTGCTCGTGTTGCGTAAACGCCAAAAATGCCAACGCTGTTCAGTAACGGGAGCTGCACAAAAAACACATAAAACACAATAAAATCAGAAATACGTCGTACACGGGTGTATACGGCACCCCGTAACTTACGGTTTTTCACTGTTGCAGTGAATGACTTAACGTGTGTGTGTGTGTATGCCGCATAAAAGATAACGTGATAAATAAATATACGCACACGTTAAGTAACAGAAATGTATTATTTGCACACGATCACGAGAGACGTCGACAATGTTTACAAGTAGGCCTACATGCTTTTGAATACCATTTTTACTAATTCTATATTGACAAAAATAGAATTGATATTATACGTGTAAATGCGCGGCGTAAGCTTACCTTTTTTTGACGAAACTCAGTCCGGCTGCAAATTTTATCCGTGACAAGTGATAGCTCCAACTGGTCCATTTTGCCAATGCGCAGACCGTAGAGCCTCTTTGTTAGTGAAGGTGAGCCGTTGAAAGATAATCGATGCCGAGTGTCGACATGGCTTGCGGTCATCCGTTTAGTTGGCGAGCGTCTCAGGTATTGACAGTAAATTAGGTAACCAAACAAATCTTAATTACGCCAAGCATGAGTCATTTTTTTTAGATTTGTGACGTGTTGTGTCATTGATCTTTGACATTTTAAACTTAAAATTGGCATACCAGGCATTCGTGCACAGAGGAAGTCATTTGTTTTCGAGTTTGGGACAGACAGACGGATGGACAAGACACGTAATTAATGCGGCTTATAGCACGAGCTGCACGACAACATACTACTCGTATCTTGGCGTATATTTAGTTCAGTTATGATGATGGTGATAGTCGCTACCGACCGAATTCCGAACAGCTTTGAGTTTTTATTGTCATTAAACGCAAGCTGATTACACATTAAAACCAGCTTTTAATTGCTGACTTCACAGACAATTGCAGTGTGTCGCTTATCCTGTCATTGTGCAAACAACGCGGTCAAATTGTTATAATGATGATGATGATATCATCGATTTTTCGCAATTTAAAGTATACTATACGGTGTTATTTTGCTTTTTTCTGTAAAATCTTAATACTATCTTAATGTGCACAACTATTGATATTTTCATTTGAACTACCGTTAACTTTGTTTTTAAGCCTGATGTATCTTTCCAGCTGTGTTTTTTTATGAATTTATCAAGTAATTGCATTTTCGGTGAATGAATGACGACGCCAATGCTGATGCTGATGATGATGACTGTGACAGGTGACGTGGAGGAAACGCGACGAGATTCATCCGCTGACGATCGGTTTGTTCCAGTTCGCTCCTGACACACGCATCAGCGTCGACTACAACCAGAGGACGACTGAGTGGAGTCTTATCATACAGGACGTGAGGCCGTCGGACGAGGGTTTCTACTGCTGTCAAATCAGCACCAAACACGACCGCGACACCTACGACATCCGACTCAACGTCCGCAGTATGTGCTCGCCATGCAATGTCTGTCATCGGCTGATCAGTAGTCGTCCGCCAGCATAGTTGTAAATTATAATAAACTTTTAAAGTCATTTTAACAATAAAAGTGTCAGTGACGTCGATTTCCCGAGAACGAGAGGCACGATTGCCTTCCCACCACTTAATAAAAAAATACCGAGGAGAAAGGCGAATAAGTCTGTGTCAATTTGCATCCAGATAAAATGTCGCAGATTTTGTTTTTAAATATTTTGACTTTTGTTTAGAAAAAGCACTGTTTTTGAGTCTTTTCATACTTCGATTAGTTGAAATGTTAATAATATTGCTAAAACCATGGGTATGTGTGCACTACCCAGGGTATGTAGGTGTACATGTGTATCAGCGTCGTCGTAGATGACGAAAGTAGGGGCGACAGAAAATTGAAATTTTTTTGATAGACAATAGCAAATTTTTGCGAAAAGAGATTATGGATGCTTAAGATTTTAATTTTGATTGTAAATTGTTCGAAAATAAAAGAATTTTAACCTTAAATTTTGTATTTTCGAAAAACGAATATAATGATGATGATGACGAAGAGAAGAAAAGGCTAAATTAAAGGGTATGGAAAATTCTCCCTAAATTGCGCGCTTGACATGACGTCACTAATGGGTATATTGCAGCAATCCAGGTGTCGGGGACGGAGTACGTAGAGGCGAACAGTCCGATCCAGTTGATGTGCAACGCTACGGGTCGCCCGGAGCCTCCGCACAGCGTCGACTGGTACAAGGACGGCGGCAAGGTGCGCTCGGACGCACACGGAGGGGTCATCATCACCAAGAAGATCGAGACGCGAGTTCTCGTCAGTATGCTCGTTATTAAACACAGTCGCATCTCGGACTCCGGCACCTACGTCTGCCGCTCGTCCAACGGAGAGACAGGAACCATCGTCGTCCACGTCCTCGGTGAGACGCAAATTGCTGCTGGAAACTTCGCCGTCTTCACTGACGAAGAACCAGACACCACCACAGTCGTCCACGTCCTTAGTGGTATGTGTGTGATCAGTGTATTCATTTCCAGTCATTATTTTTAAATATGCTCGGTGTATGTAAATGATTTTTGTTTCATTATAAATTATAACTTTACTGTTTGCTATTATAGTGTCAATAACAAAGTGTGCGAAATTAGTTTTTATGTGCTAGTTTTACTTCAATTATATAAATAATATTAGTAACAGTGTGTTATTTTGACAATATTGAACTAATGCCGTCAAAGATGCTGTATATATATGACGTAAATATAAGTTTGGTGCCAGAATGTTTTTCAATAATAATACTTGTTACTTATTTCGTCTCAACCTCAATTTCTCGGCGAGTCGAAAAAAGTAAATAAAATAGTAATTTGACGAATTATTACATCACAACAAACCGTTGGTCTATGCGGAAATCTTTTTTCGGTTGAAGGAGGCCCTGTAAGACTTATTTCAGAATATCTGCTAGCTACCTACAACGAGAGTTCATCTGTTGTTTGTAGCATGTATATAATAACACAAAGTCTGGAGACGAAGCCTTTTGCAGCGCCGGTCCACGCACTCGAAACTAACTTTCTGTTGAAGTGAAATCTAACACCAACGCGGCTGCAACTGTTAAAATCATCTCAATACATTTTAAACTTCAATTTTTGATCAACTTCCCTAAGCTTTTTTGCCTTCTGTACTGCGCAATGTTTTGTTTTATCTGTCAATTTGTGGGATATAATTGTGATAACGGTGGTGGTGCTGGCGATGCCAATAGATGGCTGCGTGATGCATTTTGGTGTTATTAACTGATGACAATTTAGTTGCCTTTTGTAAAATTTAAAGCTCCGCTAATGCTAGTGTATGTTACAGTTAATGTTTAATCCGCAGTGCATTGTATTGTATGATTTATTCAACTGTTCGTTGTTGTTTTTTTGTCGGTTCGCTGATTTCGTTCGAAAGCAGTACCGTCGTCTTCTGCGGAAAAACGACGTAAGTTTTTTTGTTTTAATCGTAATAAAAGCAATCTAACGACGCTAATAAAAACTAATTAAGTAAATTAAATTAATGTACAAATTAAAGGTATTTCGGGAAACGGCCGCATATTGTGTCGGCACTGGGCCGACACAATATACGTGCGAAAAAAAAACGCAGGAAAACCCAGCTGTCGCTAGGGAAAATGCACTACAGCTTATACAGTGTTTGTTACAGTACTGACCCTCAAGGTCATTCAAGGTCGATTATTTGTATGTTTGAAAGCCAATATGCGACTTTCTATTAGTGATTAATAGCAATACGTCAGGTTGCTATTAATCACTAATAGAAAGTCGCATATTGGCTGATATTGCACCGTTTAGCTACAATAACGCGTAACTGCCTTAAGGTCATCTAAGGTCAATAATTTTTATTTCATGTGACAGAACGTATGCCACTTTTTAATAGTGATCATTAGTAACCTTGGCCGTATCTCTCACCGTTTCCGAGCTATGGCCGGTTTCCATTGAAAAACGCACATTTTTCCTACTCTTTCTTTCATTCAACCCCAAATTCGAAAATGTTTTTCTTGCACTAGATCGCTGAAATTTTGCAAGCTTTGGTTTATGACACAGGGCTAATTATTTGTGTGAAAAGTATATTTACAATATACCGTTTAGCCACAATACATTTGTGACAGACGACGACGACAGACGGACGGATAGACAGATGACGCATCGTGCCATAGACGCTTTACAGCGTAGCTGTAGCGCGTTAAAAAATGATGTAGGCTCATAAATCAAAGCTGTTGCAGTGATACTCAAGATACAAGGTATAACTCTGACCGGTTTTAATAGTTAGCTAAACAAATTGAGCGTTAGGCGTTGTACTCGTGCTGTTGCGTCAAATGACGTGTGAAATAGAAATATTTTTGTATTTTTTGTTTTTATTGACACATTTTATCAGGTGCATGGGAATTCTATACTCTGCGATCGACAGTCTCATTAGTAGCCTTTGTAGGTACTGAGTTTGAGTTTAGGGTTTCGAGTTTATCATCTTTTTATGTATACCGTGTGTAGCTGTGTATAATTTTATGATAAGAATTTCGTACAGTTGGCGAGTGGGGGTGTGGTGCAGGTAACGCAGCGGCCGGTGACAGTCCTGCAGTCCTGGGTCATCTCAGTCGAGATGCAGCAGCAGAATCAACCACGTCGTCGTCATCTGTCGTCGTCCTAGTCTGCTTAGCGTTCTCGGTACATGTGTTACTGCGGCTCGCGGCGCTACAGGCTGTCACCAGGTAGCTCTAGCTGGCAGTGGCAGACTGACTGGAGTCCTCTGTACACTGGAGACTTCGTGCTAAGAAATGCATTGTCCGTTCTCAAGATCATTACTCCCTGCTCGATGTTCTGGACCGCATCAAGAGTCCCAAGATTTCTGGCTAACGGCCGGTATTTATGCACCTCCGCTTACGTGCAGTATTGGAAAATTTATGGCTAGAATTTGTCGAAAAAATTATGTTTTGGGACGTATCATGGCCATAAGCGCAAATGATGCTTAAATCAATCACTGGTGTATTTAGATAAAGAGTCTTTCACTTTTTACCAGAATTACTTTTTAAAATATGCATATAAAATGTGCACATACCCCAACCCTTTGGCATTTTTCGCTAACCCCACTGGTCCCTGGGGCTTATAGAACATCGTTGAAGAGGTCTTGAGTACGAAAAGTCTCGACACGTTAGCGTTGCGATCGTCTCTGCACAGCTGATGGGGCCGAAATCGTTGAGACCGCTGCAGCCGACTTGTTACTTAGAACGACCGAATGTCTTGTGATCGTGCTATATGATACTGTTAGCCTATAGCAGAAGAAAAAAAACACATACGTAATAAACGTTAGGAAGAAAGTTATAAACGTTAAAACGCATTCTATGAAATTGCAACTGTGTCGCAATGATACGTTTTATGCCTCCTACACGCTCACCATCAACGAGTTCGATATACGGCCAGAGTGTCACACTAATTCTTAATGGTTGCTATTTTTACACAGTATTGCGACGCTAGCAGAAGAAATCCGTATGCCTATCTGCTAGGCTAGCGTTTTGTATATTTTATAGTAGATAAATGTCGAGATTGTTAAACTCATTGGCGTAAACTTCGGAAAATGTATTCCACTAAGCTTCTGGGAAAATGAAGTGGGTACCTATGCGCAAATTGTTCTTTCAATCTGGCTTGATTAATTTGAGATTTCTTAAATTTAACGTTATTTTGCATTTGTTGATTTTAGTTTCCCTAAAACTGAAATATTTGCTGGCAATTTTAAGCTCGGTTATGGATTTGTTTTTTTTTCTTATAAACTGCAAACGTGATAATTTTCTGTCAGTCGAAAAACCAGGATTTAGTTTACGCATAGTTTTTTTTGGTTCAAGTTTCGGCCAAATTTGTTTAATCCGGTTCTCTAGCTTTCCACTGATCGGTCGTTCCAGGTTTACGCTTTTGATAAGTCTAGTATATAGGAGTCTTGTTATTGTGATTGTAAGTAAGTAAGTAAGTAAATGATTTATAAAGCGCCAAAGTTCTTTCTGAGACTTTGGCGCTTTATAAATCCTAGCTAACGCTAAGCAGACTAGGACTTTATAAATAAGTAAATGATTTATAAAGCGCCAAAGTCTCAGAAAGAACCAGGGCGCGTGAGTGTCTGGCCTTGTTTGTCATAACTCGCTGCATACTGCAGACACTCGTTGATAACTACGTGTCTGCGCAGGCAGCGGATAAAAAGCGCAGATTGTCAATAGGCAAAAGTCGATAACTTCCCCTAGTGGAGTCGAGGATGGAGCCTTCGCTAGACATGAGCCGAAGCCGGTATCGATCATCGGCCGCAGCCAGTTCGGTTCTTTTCGGTCTTTCAAACGACCCGGCTGCGATATTATCACGAATAGACGGGACAGTAGGCCTACTCTACATCGGCACCAAACAGAACATATTTCGTGACCCATAATACAACTGCTGAGTTATATTTACTGTTTTTTACTATTTTCAAACTATGATTTTGTCGTATTTTATTCTATTTTTGCGTTTGTGTATAGTCTATCTGTCGTAGTTAAGTGCAGACCATCCTGGAACGGGCAGTGCGATGCCGTGACAACGTTACGCATTTTGGTTTATTTATGTTTTGTGTTCCACAGTTTTAAATCTAGCTATCACAAGATGCTGGACGACAGGAGGACATTGGATTTAGAATTTGATGTAAGGTAGAACGTCTAAACAAAAAAATAATCAGAGTGGGCCATAAAATGGCATCATCTTATATACCTTATTTGTATCAAGTACTATCAGATTTTCAAATTTTTTTTCACTGTCAGAATCAAGAAAAAATTGTAATAAGACTATCACTGAAGATTTGAACACACATCATAAAAGTAGCACAACGCCGCGTTCTGCCTTCAAAATCAAGATTTGCTTTTTAAAACATTTTGCTTTCTTGTACGTTTTCTTCTTCTCATGTTTGGTGACATCATCACTGACGTCATTGGCATTTGGTCAGTGTTTTTCGAAAGTTTTATTTGTTTGTCAAGAATTAGGTGACTGACTGAGAGCAAAATGTGTTGTTACAGAAGTCGTTTTTCAATTGTTGTTCTAAGATATTGACAATTCACAGAGTAATGTAGCAACACACTTAATGTGTGGTGGGGTCTTTAACGATAATATTGTCACAAATTGTTTTTTTTTATTTTAACTGTGAACATATTTTGAAAATCGGTTAATATTTGAGGAAGTTAAGGCGTATAAAAATGTTGGCATTTTGGCCCACCTTTATAACTAGACTTTGGTTTTAAGCTTTGAATGAAAGTAGACTGATTTGCTCGATTTAACGCGTTAGCGAACAATACATAGGCCTAGTCGACGCTCGCTCTGAAAGCCAAACTTTTGTAAGCTTAGAGAAAATTTTCATCTGCTTCTGTTAAGGCCGAGGGTTAGCATTGGCTCTGTTCAACTGAAGAGTGACAATGAGAATAAAGCGTATACGTGAATAATATGCATTCCCGTTATTTTGCACTGCAGTGTGCAAATGTACAGAGATACCCATGACGACTATGCTAACCGCATGCAAATGTGGCGTGTGTGAGACTATAATCGTTCTTGCATAACTATAGCTAACGTGTATGCTTGCTTTGCGTCTTTCTGGATGTGAACAGTTTGATAGATCAGTATACGAATATTGCAAGACACGCTTGGATGACGTTAGGTGGCACATCGATGCGTGAATTATTACTTCCGCCAAGGAGGTAATGTTTTTGTCTGACTTTGTTTGTTTGTCTGTCTGTCTGTCTGTGTGTTAGCAAGATAACTCAAAAAGTTATAAACGGATCTTTCTGAAATTTTCTGGGAATGTTGGGAATGACACAAACTACCAGAGATTCAATTTTGGGGATGCGGGCTCTGACTGCTTTCTAGTTACTCCATTTACTGATCAGTACAATTCTTTTCACCGCAGGACACACACAACAGCATTTTTACGCGGAACCTGTTTCTCGTGCAGTCCACCGATAACAGATTAGCGTACAGTATACATAGACACTAATAGTAAATCCAAGCAGAGCCGGTGAAACAAAAAAGCGGTCAACAGCGTGTGATGCAAAAATGTTACATAATACACGGTGCGTCAATAAAACTAGACTAACATTTGAGTGTGAATAACTTAGGGACAGTTTTGTAGTAAGTAAGTAAGTAAATCTTTCATTGCATAAAACAAACGCTAATGCACGCAGTAGTAGTAGTAGTAGAAAGGTGTGTGATATGTCCAAAGTTTCGTAATTATGTCTGGACAAAGTCGAAATGTAGAGCTTGTTTGGTGGGATTGCCGGCTGGTTTACTGTATACTATATTACACTGTGTTTCAGCCATATTTTGTCCATATATTTTGAATTAGCATTTCTTCAGCTACATCTGGTAAAAATTTCGTGTAAATTGATCATCATTTGAGTGAATTATGAAAGAAATAAAAAGAGTGCCCGTTCTTTTAAAACACAGTGTAGATACGACAATACACGGTTTGCCTCGACTGTTGATTCTGTGCAAACGGTTCAGCGGGAAAAATAGGGTAGCTATATAAACAAAAAAATCCCCCATTTCGATCAGTACCTCACCAGGCAAATTAAAACCGTAAAATTTACTTTTTACGACCAACTGGACGAGGCTGTGAAACAGCTGGTGTTAATTTATGCCTATAGACAAGTGGACGTTCGACCTATTGGTAGATTAAATTATACCGTCTATCTAATTCTACGCTATCGCGTTTTTGTTCTGATCGCGAGACAAATCGCTCAGCAAATATTTTACAACTGCACATTATGTCATTTATTTGCGTATATAAAATTTTTGATACGCATAATTTCGTAAAAATATTTTAACTTCCTTAACTGCTAATACTGTAACTGGTCAGTTTGTCTTAAGTTAGCCTAAACTGTACTTCGATACGACTTTAAAGTCAAACAAAACGCACAAATATTTACAACGTACACCGTTGACTAATCACTTAATTTATGACTATCTCGACATAATATAACTACAAAACAGGCAGATTACTCGCAGCACATATGCTGTCAGTGCTAATGCCAACGGTTATAGGCCTAAGTATTAACTTCTGCTGAGCTAGCGTATATGACTGTTGTCAACGGACAGCGAACTGTATACAAATATTTACACATTATGTACAGCAATTTGCTTAACAACCACAATAAAAAATTGAACCAAACTAAGCAATGTAGCTGTAGCTACCATTATCGCTATTAATTATGCAGATATAATACAGCTTTTGCTACAGTTTATACACGATCTTTGAAACGAATAGTCTGGCAGTTATAAGATACAGACAGCTCTGAAGCATAGGCCTATCATGGCAACGAATATGGTGACGACCACTGCTCAAAAAACAAACATACAAATAATGACAATAATAATAACAATACAGCATAACATAAGTTACGCAACGCACAACACACATGGACCGCTACGGGGGTCCAACAGTCACGAACACTCAAAAATCTGAAACGTAAAACTGCCAATTTCAATCCGCCTCACACAGAAAGAAAAATTTGCTCTCCCTTCATCAAATGCTTTACTCATATGCCAATATATTATGTTATTATAATATGTGCGTATTTAGCTTTGTATACTTAACATTTTAGCTAGACTAAGCAAAAACTTATGCAAAGCATACAGATCCAAAGATTTTTCATTTTTGGATGTGGATTGTGACGATCGCCACACCGTCACATTTTAATCATTTGTTTCTTTGACTAACTGGCCAAACGATTCATCCAAATTCGTTCATATTTACCTCCGCCAAAAAGGTTATGTTTTTGCCAGACTTTGTTTATTTGTTTGTTTGTTTGTTTGTCTGTCTATCTGTGTGTTAACAAGGTAACTTAGAATGTTCTGAAAAGATCATTCTGAAATTTTGAGGGCATGTTGAGAATGGCAAAAACTACCAGTGATTCAACTTTGCGGGTGATCCGGAAGGAATCCTGGATTCTGGATTACTTTGAAATTTTCGTTACCATTGCTTTCAATGGGGCATAAGGCAAACCGCTGCGAAACCGAAGATGGTGCTGCCACCTAGCGAACAACATGGCCTTGGCGGAGGTGTGCGGGCTCTGAC
>Ga0209367_1008505_pt1 | contig 14030 bp, 9 predicted proteins | sample WorMetLIZISLAND2_FD_187412 | JGI IMG/M metagenome (GOLD analysis project Ga0209367, IMG submission 187412) | Marine gutless worms symbiont microbial communities from Max Planck institute for Marine Microbiology, Germany - Olavius geniculatus... ... | reverse complement strand
ATATTTAATATTAATTAAAAATAAATTAAATTAAATAGTCTATGCGGGTACCCGGGTAGTAAAAAATTACCCGGGTAGTTTATTACCCGGGTACCCGACGGGTACCCGGGTACCCGCGGCAGCCCTAGTCGTGAGTACAAGCTTGCCTGTCTCAACTGGTGCTGTCAGTTGCTATTCTGCTTACCATCAGGTGCACTGTCTTACTGAAAGCTGCAATCAGCAGCAAAAGTTACGCTATCCCCACAAATGAGTAAAAGCAATTGTTTTAGGCGTTTTTGTGACTGCAATGGTAAAACTCCAACAATATGCCATCAGGAACCAGAAAAAGTTCACCATCTAAGCAAGGTAGCTATTCAGCTGGACAGCAACGACAGCACTAGTTGAGACCATCAAGCTTGTACTCACGACACATTATGACGTCAGTATTATGTCAGAACTAGCAAAGAATATTTAATCAACAGCCATGTTTACTAAAATGTTTTGAATTAGCATTTCTCTATCTACAACTAGTAAAATTTTCGTGTAAGTTGATCATCATTTGACTGAATTATGAAAGAGAGAAAAGGGGGTTATTTTTATAAAACGCCGTGTATATTTTAAAAGTTTTTGAGTATTAATACAACAAGAAAAACCAAACTAACGCAAAAGGAAACGCGCAACAGCGGTGCATGTTTGAAAGCCCGGTGCGAACAAAATCTAAGCTCATATCCTAGCAACGATGTTTTTTACACTCGCCAGAGGGCACCAGACGGCACGACCGGTCTCATTCAGCCGTATTGGCTTAAAGTCGCAAATCTTTTCCACCCCGCTCTCATATAGCGCCCTCGCTCGAGGAGACGCCTTTCGAATTTCTGAAAAAAAGCTTTACCGGTCCTGAAACTAGAGTCTTACAGGCAGCCAACGGTGAAGATTTAGTGATACTAGCTTGCACCGTTTTCGACTGAGCCACCGTGTGACGGACAGACAGACGGACGGACAGACAAAATTGCGATGGCTAAAACGCGCTACAGCAGTAGCTGCTGTCGCGCGTAAAAACTAAAACGTGGTTTGTTTTCAGAGGTGTCTCCGACTCCAACACCGACTGCAACTCCAACACGTAAGTCATGATTTTTGGCTTTGTAACAATAATTACTTGTAGCTGTAACAAACATGTTTCAGACTGCAAATAAATGCCGAAAACTGTGTGTTTCAGCTTGAATAAAACGCTATTTAAATTGCTACGTAATGCTTGCAAACTGTGGATTATTTATGCGGTCTTTCTTTCTTTGTGCAAAATATCTAAAAAATATATAAGTGGAATTTGGTATAACTTCTGAGAGTGGTGGACTATGGCTTAGCTCTCAATGCGTTGGACACCGGTAGCGTCGGCCACAAGAAATTTTTTTGTGATTTGCTGTGCTTTGAGCGCATTCCAGATTGGCCGCAGCCACTTTTGTTTTGCCTGAGTGTGTGTGGCTGGTGTCTGAACGAGTTATAAATTGCTGAATATTTGCTATACTTTTTTCAGTAATGATATTGTACTTGTTGATGTTGACAGCCGCACCAGGCTGCTGGACTCCATACGAGAACACGAACGTTGACGGTGGTCGGCGTAATGATGCATCAAATCTCGAACAGTGCCGGAAAGCGTGCATCGACAACGACCAGTGTACTGGACTCGACTGGGATCCTGCCGCACGAGAGGGTCAACGTTGCTGGCTGCATGGATCTTGGTCTGGTAGATGGAACAACGGCTCTGCTTCAGGCGTCACTCACTACGAGTTGGACAGAGACTGTCTTTGTGAGTCAGCAGTCATTTTTTCAAGCTAATATAAATTACCGAAATATCGTTTGTTATAAAATTCGAATTTTGTTTCTATTAAACAATGTTAGAAGCGTTATATACACGGTGTTTCATAAAAGGCATCCTTTTTTCATTCACTCAAATGATGATCAATTTGCACGAAATTTTTGCCACATGTCAGTAAAGAAATACTTATTCAAATATTTTGAGAAAATATAATTGTTAGTTAAATATTTTTTGCTAGTCGTAAAAACTCGTGATGTAATGCTGACGTCATAATGTGCCGTGAGTACAAACTTTCTTTCCGCAACCTGTGCTGACAGTTGCTGAATAGCTGCTTTGATTCGATGGTGAACTTCGTCTAGTTTACTGATGTGCTGGTTTACTAATGACAAACTGTTAAATTTTTACCATGGCAGCCACAAAAACGCTTAAAGCGATTACTTCACAGACTAGTGAGGATGGCTTGACTTTACACCTTCCAGCAAGACAATGCACCGGCATAGACCGCTTGCAGAATGGTTGAGACGCCGCCTGATTTCATATTTTCATGTTGCTTAGTGCTCATACGATAAACATTTTGCACTAGTGAACTAAATAAAGTTTATCATTGAAGCAAGGTAGCAATTAACAGAAACATTTGAGACATTTGAGATTTCTCTCACGGCAACGATATAACTATATGGTGATTGACGTTGACAGCCGACTGCAGGAGATGGACTCCATACGAGAACACGAACGTAGACGGTGGTCGGCGTAATGATGCATCAAATCTCGGAGACTGCTGGAAAGCGTGCAGCGACAACAACCAGTGTACTGGAGTCGACTGGGATCCTGCCGCTGGAGAGGGTCAACGTTGCTGGCTGCATGGATTTTGGTCTGGTAGATGGAACAACGGCTCTGCTTCAGGCGTCACTCACTATGAGTTGCGCAGAGAATGTCCTGGTTAGTCAGCAATTATCAGTTTCTTTATTGTATCCGTTTTTGAGCTTGTCAAACTGTTATTGTTTGTCGCTTTTATTTGCATGTTTAAGCCGTCTGATTTTAAGGTTTTTATCTGTTGTAAACGATAGTTTTTTAAGTGTACTTTTTGTTAGTCGTTTATAATTTTGATACACACGATATTATTAACAGATTAAGCGTTTTCGCAAATTTGTGCATATTTTTAGATGTATTTTATGTTTGCATGGTCAGAAGTTGCGGGAGTCAACTTTTATTGAACGAATATATGATGGTGATAATGATGATGATGATGATGCCTGATAAATGTCCTTGCTTTTTTACTGTTAAATGAGTCAATGACAATCACATTATCTGACCATGTTGCTATTTTTTGCAAATGATTTTAGCAGTGACCATAACGCCATTGCAAGGGATAACAAAATACCTAGTTTTCTAAAAAAAAGTATTTTCTTACACGTCAAAACATTTTTGCTACTAATGTTGGCAGACGAAAATGAGGTAAAATTGAGATATCAGTGACAATGACATGAATTGAGCATTTTTAACGAATCGAAACTGCATCTAAAAATATCATTATTACCATATAAAAACTTCCCATAAAATGTTATTAGCAACGTGTTTTTGACGCCTTTTTATTAGGTTTAGAATAAAAGTCATTAATTTTTGTGAGTCATTTTGTAAAACATAATGAAAAACACTGAAAAAGTGCCTGCAGACCAAAATGCCAACCTTCAACTGCATTTATTGTTCTTGCAATTGCAATGCCCGCTGCCGCCGTTTCATAATGATTTCACGTTTCTATGTGAAACATGGCTGAGCCGTAATGTTCACCACGTCCACCACGTCCTGGTTGTCGTCCGCTTCTGATATAGGCATGTTCGAAATAGGACAGCAGCTCAGGCATCTTATCATGGTTTGGCATGTTATTAGCTAAAATCAGAAATGAGTCAAGTACGTCAGCGTAGCCAAGGCTGCTAAACATCGAACAGCTATTTTTAATTCGTCATTACTTCTAGACCCAGAATCATATAAAACTAGAAAAGTACTCGGAGAGCGCAGACCTCCGCCAAACGAAAATTCCAAAGTGATCCAAAATCCAGGATTCCTTCCGGATCACCCCCAAATTGAATTACTTGTAGTTTTTGCCATTCCCGACATTCCCTGAAAATTTCAGTAAGATCCTTCCATAACTTTTTGTGTTAAGTTGCTAACACACAGACGGACAAACAAACTCTGGCAAAAACATAACCTCTTTGGCGGAGGTAATCAGGTGCTAAAACTGTTGTGGAATGTCGAAGGTTGTGTTAGGTGTTGTACAAAAACTGATTTTAGCTCTTAGCTCGTCAGTTGTTGTGAATTGTGTTTAACAGTGGTGAGTCTGTTAATTATTCCAATAAACACTGCCAACATCAACATTATCATCATCATCGATTAACGAGTAATTTGAGCAAAGCTCATGAGACGCGCGATAGCCTTAGCAGTTCCTGTTCGCAGGCTGTCCAGGTCTATCTTTAGCCATGTCAGCGCAATTTACTTTTGAAATGTGCACCACAGTCGAAAACTGCTAAAAACATTAAAAGGTTCTATTTTGGGAGTTTAAAATTATTGCAGGTGATTGATGTTGGCACCATTAAAAAGCTGGTACTATTGTTTGCTATGATAAGCAGTATGTCTGTGTCTATCTGCAACTGTTTTTACGCTAAACGAGCGAATAGCGGTAAAATAGCTACTTTTTAGGGGGTAGCCGTCTTTGAATCGCGACTCCGCAGGCTTCCTTCAACCTAGGAAGTCGAGACTTGAACTGCTGAAATCGGCGTTTAATGCTGAACATTTTATTTGCAGGTTGTCTTGGTCTATTTCCAGCTATTTCGGTGCAGTTCACTTTTAAAATGTGCGTTGCAAGCCAAAATCGCAAAAAAATCACCAAAAATCAATCTTTTTGAGGTTCAAGGTCATGCAAGGTCATCGATGTTGACAAATCTAAAACGCCCGTCACTAGTGCTTGTTATGATATGCAGCATGTCTGTACCTATCTGCAACCGTGCTCACACTATACGAGCCAATAGCGGCAAAATAACGTCATTTTAAAGGGCGTGCCCCCTTTTGACACACTCGTTCGAGAGGAACCCCTTCAACCGAGACGAGATATTTTGTCACGATAAACTAGAGTCCTTGGCGGCAGCCCACAGTAAAGATTTCGTAATCCTAGCTTGCACCGTTTTGATACAGATCACGAGTGTGACGGACAGATGGACACCCGGGGCATAACTAAGACGCGCGAAGCATTCTGTCTGGCGTTCGTATATCAGTAGGCCTACAACACGCACTTGCACGGAGAAAACACCGTTGATCAGCCATGCTATAAGTACTTTACATCGCAAACTACAGTTTATTATGTCTTCGTAGCTTTCGATACACTCGCACAATATGCTCAAAACCAAAATGAAACATACACATAATTCACGACTCAGCAAAAGTTATTTATATGTGAAAAGTTCTTAAGTATTATCACAAAAACAAATCGTTGTTTGTTTTCAGATGTGTCTCCGACTCCAACACCGACTCTAACTGCAACACGTAAGTCATGATTCTTGGCTTTGAAGCAATATTTCGCTGTAACTGTATCAAACATGTGACAGATGTCAAAATGTCATAAACTGTGTGTTTCAGCTTGAATAAAACATTATTTGTATTGTTATACAATATTGCTATATTGCTATACAAATTGTTATTGTTATGTTATGTTGTTATTTATGCGAGCTTTTCTTTGTGCAAAAATGACCCAACGTCTTTTCGTCAGAACTTCGCAAATCTGCACAAAATTTGATAATTTTTGGCACACATATAGTTAAGACGATAGAATTATGTGAGGTATACTCATTGTCTACCTCACTTAATTTATGTCAACGCACTACCGTGTAAAACGCAGATGCTCCAAATTGTACATGATGCGATGAATATCAGTATCAGATTGCTCTCTTTTTATTATCAGTTTGACAGAGCGAGCCGTTTGATGTAATGTGGTTTTGTGGTATCAAATATTTTACGCAGAAAAAAAATCAGAGAACAAAATAACTAATTGATGAGCTCAAAGCACACGTTATTCATAAATGAGTGCTGTGCATTTTGATCAATTGATCGTTAATGCTGCTGTCAGCCGTGGCGTCTCGTCTAAGCCATTGTGTACACTTTGGGCATAAATTTTGATAATTAGGAAGCAAGTTATTACTCAAATTGCAGAATAAATAACACTTTAGTTTACTATGTTCTTAATTAAGTCGCTAGAACTTTTACGGAGATAACAACTCAAGCATTATGCAACAATTTGGAGCATTTGCGTTTTACACGGTAGTGCGTCGACATAAATCATGTGAGGTGGACTTTAAGTCTACCTCACATAATTTTATTGTCCTGGCTATTTCTGCGCCAAAAATTATCAAATTAAGTGCAGATTTGACGAAGTTCTGACAAAAACAAGTTGGGTCATTTTTTGGCACACCTTGTATAACCGATTTTCATTCTATTTGCGGAAGAAGTGGAATGTGGCTTAAGTCCCAATTCGTTAGACACCATTAGCGTCGGCGACGCAATTTTTTTCGCAATTTTATGTGCTTTTCTGCGAACTCTGTATTTGATTCACAACTGCAGCCACATTTTATCCAATATCCAAATCCAGAATACACTATGTCTCAAAAAATGTCACACTTTGTCATTTCCATATAGGTTATCCGCCAAATGTTAACCGATTTTATAATTTTTACTGGCACACTCTATAGACAGTTGGCAATAGGGTGATTATTAAATACTTTACCGCACATTAATTGCGTCGCTACACTATCTTGTGAAATATAAATGCAAGAAAAACCGAAAAAACTAGCAATAATAGGCAACAAACGTGTTGGTAAACGAACAAAACAATCCAAACCAAAATCATGGTGAGTGATCTGTACGATGTTACACTGTGTCAGAACCCTCGTTTTGGATATCTGGCGTGTTAAATGATGTGTTTGTTTTTGGTCATCTTGTCTAACAGGCCTAACAGTTTTCGCGGTCTCTTCGCATACGGTACACATGCGTTTCGGTCTGCTTTTGATAGATGCTTCCTGTTTCTCGACTTTTTCAGTAAAAGTGGCCAGTCTTTTTTTACTTTTTGTCTCCGAAAAGAAACCTTTAGTATCTTCTATAAACCGTATTTTTTTGAACCAATGTAAGTTTTTAACTAAAGCTTTGTCTTCATTGCAGAATAGTTTGTTAAATTACCAGTATTTTGTCACTGCACAAAAAATTACTATTTACGATAATATTGTCTGCTTTTGTTAACATTAACAAACATTCAAAACGTATCGAAAACTAAACATACTTTCATGAACGCATAAAAATTAGTACATAGTTGTTTTAAAAAGTAAGTTTTTGCCATGTATTTATTGTGTTTGTAATGATTTATGAAAATTTATAAGCCTATATCACAAGGTAGTGTAGCGACTCAAATAAGATGTGATGGAGTATTATTTAATTGCTTATTGTCCGCTGGATGTGTCAATGGTAGAATTTTAAAAATCGGTTAATATGTAGCAAAAATATGGAAATGACAAAATGTGACATTTTTGAGACACAGTGTACATTTGTAGAACGCATTTAAAAAAGTCTCTAATACGCTTATTTATTCTGCCGAGCTTTCATAGACAGCCGCTTTTGTTTTGCCTGTCTGCGTGGGTGGTGTCTGAACGAGTTATAAATCTTTTAACATTTACTGATTCCTTTTTCAGTAGTGACGTAATTGTACTTGTTGTTGTTGACAGCCTCACCCGACTGTTGGACTGCGTACGCGAACACGAACGTTGACGGTGGACGGCGTAATGATGCATCAACTCGCGAAGACTGCTGGAAAGCGTGCAGCGAAAACAACGACCCGTGTACTGGAGTCGACTGGGATCCTACCGCTGGAGAGGGTCAACGCTGCTGGCTGCATGGATCTTGGTCTGGTAGATGGAACAACGGCACTGCTTCAGGAGTCACTCACTACGAGTGGCGATGTTTTGGTAAGTGGGGGCTGTTAATTTTATAATTTTCGAGCTAAACCACAGGGTGAGCCAAAAATGTCCCAACGCAAAAGTATCTGAAAAGTGCACGAATATTTTTGTGCCAAATTTTGCTATGTCGTTTAGGAGACCACTGTGCAAATTTGCACTGCTTTATGCTGTATTTACTTGCTATACCAACGAATTTGGCAATTTTGCGATACAGTACAAAAATCTGCTTTTATCACAGGCTGCGCGGTAGCGCAGCACTGTTGTAACGGTGACCAGCCATTTCAATGAGAGACTCCAAAATTTGACCCCTTGTATATCCCAAACCCCTTAATTTCTCAACACCAAAATTTGCACAAATAATTACGTCTAGCATATCTCCCGATGTGCAAAATTTGGCAAAAATCCTTGCAGGGGGCTTCCCCACAAATGGGTGAAATATAACGCTTGCGTGACTTTTTGTGCTTTTCCTTCCCTTTCCTTCTTTTTTTTTGCCGTTTTCTACAGGAAAAACGACCGAGCCGATTTTAACGCACGATGGCTCATATGACGCGGTTTTGCGCAAGAAAGTGCCTTTTAAGGGTTACAAAATTTAAAGTTAACATTTTGACCTTTTTTTCACAAAAATATTTTTAAAAAATTACAATGGCGCCAATGGGGAAAATTAGACAATGCTTTAAACCATCATAACTCCGGCTATGTATAAGATAGAGTCGTAATTTTTGGTTTTATGGTATAGTTTTCGGGGTTGGCTAATGTAACGGCGTTATTTATATTTACCCCTGATTGACCCCGTTGCCATGGCAACGAAATTTGGGAGACAATAGGCCATAGCTCGGCCCAATTAAAAGATAATTGCTCGCTGTTTGCATCTATCCTCTATTTTCGGCCGATAGTGTCGTTTACATTTTTCCCCTGCCAACCCCCGTTGTCATGGCAACGAATTTTAGGACAAAATTGACTATAACTCGGTTCACGTAAAAGTTAATTGCGCGATGTTTCACCTACCCCTTTATTTTCGGGTCCGGGCTATTCGATGGTGTCATTTAAATTTTTGCCCTGCCAACTCCCGTTGCCATGGCAACTAATTTTGAAACCGAATTGAGAATAACTCGGCCCCCGTAAAAGATAATTGCGCGATGTTTGCACCTAACCCCTTATTTTCGCTCCCGGGCTATCGGATAATGTCATTTAAATTTCTCCCCTGCCGACCCCTGTTGTCATGGCAACAAAATTTGGGACAAAATTGACTATAACTCGGTTTGTGTAAAAGATATGTGCAAGATTTTTGCGTCAATAGGGGGGTTTTCGGGAATGGGTATCGAATGCTGCGAACCAAATTTTTTTCCCGAGCGACACTCGTTGCCATAGCAACAAAATTTGAAACTATGGTTAGATCTCGGCTTACGTAAAAGGTATATCGAAGATCGAAGATCTTTGCGTCAGATGGGGTGTTTTCGAGGTCGGTTTGTTTTGGTATGGGCAGTGCGCGTGCGCAGTTATTCGAAAGCGCTCATACGCACCGCCGCAAAAATCATACGTTAAATATCTACCAACAAAAACATCTCTACATTTTCTAACATTGCTATAATCAACTAAGCAGACGTTAGATTAGTATGACATTCTAAAAGTTAACGACAGAATCTTCTAATTCGACAGCTGCTTAAAGCGAGATAGGACCCCCGTTTGCTTTGAACGTAAATTGATAGTAAACCCATAGAACTAAGCGAAGTAGGCCGTATTCCAAGATAAAACCAATTTTAAATTCACTTTACACACTATAAAATAAATTAAATACTGGCGAAAAGTAGAGTTTGGAGACAAAACAGACGGATTTTGAGTCGCTAAATTTAGCAGAAGTTGAGAGTATTCATGACGACGTTAGCAGACAACGTGGGTGCTAGTGTTGGGTCAATTTAAATTATTATTGTGGTTTGTCAAAAATGTGACTTCCGTCACAGTAGTAATAGTAGTAGTAGCAGAGACAGGGGTAGGATAGTGGCAGTGTAGGCGTAGGGTTATGGTAGCAATAGGGGTAAGGTAAGTTATGGTAGGGGTAAAGTATGGTAATAGTAAAGTAGGGGTTACTTATTGTCGAAGTAGAAATAGGAGTAGCAGTAGTTGTGGTAGTAGTTGTAGTGGTTATTCTACAGCCAGATTTTATTCAACTCCAGATTACTTCCAACGGCAATAAAACTGCAAATATTTATGTAAATATTGTTAAGTTCATACACAGTGTAAGGGTGACATCGTGGTTGTAGATATAGAACAACACAAATCACAATTTAATTATTTAAACATTAGCATTACACAATGTCAGAAGAACTTTGCTGACTGTGTAATGGTAAAGTTTGATTTTTTTTGTGATTTGTGCTGTTTTATATCTACAATCACGATGTCACCCTTAAACTGTGTATAAACTGAACAGTTTTTTACATAAATTATTAAAGTAATAACGTGCCGTATAACACTTTTGCTGGAATGTCACTGTATTGTAGGCGTAATACTTTAGTTTACTGTTTAAAAAATCAATAAACTGTTTAATATGTTAAGTCATAATCGCGGTTAGGATTACAAATCTGGTCATTGATAAGATATCTTATGAAGACAGAATGTGGATTCAGACACTCCATGAAATTGGTTTTGGACACATAACAGTTAGTTTTTAGCCGACCATACTTTAGTAACGGTCGAGCTATTGTCGTGGTTGTCGTCTGTTTGTCCGTCCGTCCGTCGTCCGTCTGTAACAAATGTACTATGGTTAACGGGTAGGGCGTAGGGGAAAACTTTTTAAGCGAGTAATTAGCTATAAGTGTTAAACTCGGGCATGCAAAATTTCAGCCATTTGCTTTAAGGAAAACATTTTCAAATTTGGGGATGAATAAAGGGGTAGGAAAATGTGTGTTTTCCAACGGAAAAATGGACTTTAGTTGGTAATCACTAACATAGTCGAAAGCCTTTTTCATTTTATGTTATTTGTCGTATTACTTGCCCGATGGTTACTGATTAGCGTAGCTGCCAAAATGTTTCTGTTATGGCTTGGCAAATGGTAACAAGCAACCGAATATATGACCCTGCACCGACATAGTATTTAGCTACCCGCCCATCTGTATAGTTTCGAACTGTTTAACTGCAAAACGCAGTCTTAACCATGACATTAGACATCTTGAAGCTAAAATGGTGTAGCAGCTACTTTGTCCTGGGGAACTTTTGTACACTCAGATTGTCAGTGTTTTGATAATGCACACATTCGCAACTCCTGGCGTGTGCCTATAGGCCTATATTTTCAAGAAAATATTTGACAATTAACATTCGATAATTTATAGCAAGAATTCTTCGATAAACAACCTTGTCTTGAATTAAGCTAGAGGCCTACACTGCATAACATGTTAGTGATTTATATGAGTGTTTGGAAAAAAAACGTGCGGACAGTACGTAAACTAAATTGTTGTTTGTTTTCAGGTACTGCAACACCGATCACACCAACTCCGCCACGTAAGTCATTTTCCATCACGGCTTTATGTCTACAATAGGCCTATAGTTATAAACTCTGGCGAACATGGCCCCCTGGATTGTGATGATTCGCAGCGTTGTTCTTCAGCTTCAATAAGACGGTCTTTGAGTCTATTTATCTGTATAAAAAATAGCTCAAAAAGTCATTAATGGGTTTTATGACATTTTCGAAGAGGTGGTGCGTAAGAGTTGCGTTGGTGACGGAAATGTGTTTTTCGTGCAGCGCTTTTAAGCGAATTACAGATAAGAAATTACGCGTGGCAGCTGCAGTTGTAGCCTTTTTGTAGGCAACTGCTTGCCGCTTGCATTTATGCATAGTTTTGAACACATTGTCGATTGCTGATATTAATACACTTGCGTAAGGGAATGCATAACGTTTTTGCCTCGACACTGTTTTATAGTGGCAACTTACTGATAGAAATGGCGGTTTGGTATAGTGATTAACGCTTTGGTCTCCATCAGCGAATTTGCTCTACATCGGGTTCGGTTGCTACTTGGATAGATGACTTTCTGTGAAAAGATGAACCATCTCGGTGTCTAATCAGTAGTTAGTACCACACCCAAAACTGCAGGCTAATTCAACCTTCTATCCGTCCGAGGTAGGTAATTCGAGTACCGACCGGCCTACCTGCGGCTGGGATTAAGGCAGGAGATGTGTGTCGGGTGGAACATAGCACTGTGTTATCCCATAATGCAGTGACGCTCCGTAGCTTTGAGGTGATATTTGTGTCGTACACATTGTTGACTTCTAACTTTCGACTTCGAACTGCCAACAAAGTATAAGCTAGTTATAGATACTACTGCATGATCTGTTTGTTTTGGTGTTAAGAATTTTTATCTTGTTTATGACAGCAGCGTGAAAACGAAATAATGCTTGATATTGTATGGCGAATCACTATGGTTTTAATATTATTGATGATCCTTTCATTATATGATGCATAAGTATTTGAGTACCGTATAACACGATCAGTGCCATCAAATAGGTTATTTTGATATGGCGCTAAAGACTATGGCTGTCAGAAAAGCAAACTTTTCAGTATGTAAACTGAATCTTACTTTGTGAGCTTATAATTTTTGTTAATGGCTTTTCCATCGTCTGATGAAAAAATATCGAAATAACTTTTTTTATTAATGCGATCAGTACCATCAAAAAGGATATTTTGGTTTGCGCCAAACGACTATGGCTGTTGTTTGGCTGATTTCAGCGTGCACGTATAACTGGACGGAGATCCCGAATACAAACGTGGAGAACGGACAACAGAACGCGGCGTCGACTCTGGCCGACTGTCAGCAGGCGTGTATCGACAAGGCGGACTGCAACGGTATCGACTATGTAGAAAGTGCGGCAGCAGGACGGAAATGTTGGCTCGGCGGACCTTGGTCTGGAGTGAGGAATCTTTGCACGGCTCCAGACGTCAAACACTATGACCTCTGGCGCTACTGTCCGCACCGACGTACGTCTTGCAGCGATGACATTTTTGCGTGCGTTTTGACAGCGGTCGCAGTAGTCGCTTGGTGGCGTAACGGATAGGATGTTGGATCAGAAGGTCGTGGATTAGACTCCTGATCGGGTCGCTCGCTATTAAATGGTTACTACATGGATGCGTGACTGTTTGTCCGCATACTCTTGTAAACCATCTCGATATATAACAACACCAAGGTCAACTCACCATTTCATTCCCCCGGGATAGGCAAGTCGAGTACTGTTCTACGTGGCTAATTTTAAGGCAGGGCGCAAAGAAGAAACAACTTATATCGGACAAGCTTGATTTTTACGCGCGAAAGCAGCTACTGCTTTCAGCGCGTCTTAACCATCGCAATTCTGTCCGTCCGTCTGTTCGTCCGTCTGTCTGTCCGTCACATGGGTGGATCAGGCAAAAACGGTCCAAGCTAGGATCACCAAATTTTTGCCGTCGGCTGCCCGGAAAACTCTAGTTTCAGGATCCGTAAAACTTTTTTCATAAATTCGAAGGGGGTCACATTGAACGAGGGCGCTAAATGAGAGAAGGGTAGGCAAAATTTGCAATTTTTGGCCAATAACTAGCTGTATCTCAGTAACGGTGCGAGATAAGGTTTAGGTCACTAATAGAAAATCATATACTGGCTTTCGATTGGCGCCGAATTCAATGACCTTGGATGACCTTAAACGCCAAAATAGAGGGTTTTATGGATTTTTTTCGATTTCGAGCTGTGACAAGTCTATATCATTCACAGGGTGGCACCACGGTATTGGCGTTGGTGGCGTGGCGTAGTTGGTAACGCGTTTCAGCTAAAACGAAGTTACTCTACGCCGGGCTCGGTTAGTACTGTGATGGGTGACTGCCTGCGGGCAGAAACTGCTATAGGCTTTCGCGCGTCCTGTGAGCATTAGCTCAAATTTTTTGTTATGTTAATTAAAATATTAAATAGATTTTTATTGTGCTTTGTAACTGATTGACAGTATATTGTCATTTTTTGCGCAGTATTATTGTCATAATTATTGCTTTTTAAAATTTCTATTGTTTGCTTTTGGCGAATTATCATGTTTATTATGCTTAGTTTTGTTTGGCATATCTATTTTTTTTCGTTTGCGATATGCATAGCATAGATACACCAAACAAGTAATTTGAGCAAAGCTTACGAGACGCGCGAAAGCCTATAGCAGTTCCTGTTCGCAGGTAATCTTAGTCTATCTCCATCCATTTCGTCGTAATTCACTCTTTTGCAGCCAAAAATCGCCAAAAAATCACGTTAAATCAATATTT
>Ga0209367_1008503_pt1 | contig 14030 bp, 9 predicted proteins | sample WorMetLIZISLAND2_FD_187412 | JGI IMG/M metagenome (GOLD analysis project Ga0209367, IMG submission 187412) | Marine gutless worms symbiont microbial communities from Max Planck institute for Marine Microbiology, Germany - Olavius geniculatus... ... | reverse complement strand
CCCACTTTCTTCGGATCAGTATCATGTCAATCATGTTTCTTGTTTTCCCGTCATTAGATCGCCATGTCCACTTCCTGCAATCCTTTTGTTGGAACTTCGTGTTGCAGATCATCATGTCGTGTTCTAACATGGTAGTGCTTTGACATAAATTAGGTGAGGTAGACAGAGAGTGTACTTTACATAATTTTATTGTCTTGTGCGATCCGTATGCCAAAAATTATCAAATTTGGTGGAGATTTGATGAAGTTCTGACAAAAACAAGTTGGGTCATTTTTTGGCACACCCTGTATAATTTGCAAAGTACATCTTTGCATATAATTTGTGAGATACATCTCTTATGACTTCTGGATGCAGAACAGTGTCTCGAATCTACTGCAGATCCTTTACATGCTTTGTCTTGTGATATACATTGCAAAAAGAGGCTATATTGCATTATCACGCAACATGCAGATTTTTTGTCACAGTGTGTTCAAAACTGCGATTCAAATGCCAAGTGATATTCTACATGTCAAAGCATGGTTTACACAGTGTTTCATAAAAAGGGACTCATTTTTGTTTTTTTCATAATTCATTTAAATGATGATCAATTTACACAAAATTTTTACTAGTTGTAGCTAAAAAATACTAATTCAAAATACCGCAACAAAATACGGCAGTTGATTAAATATTCTTTGCCAGTCGTGACGTAATGCTGACATCATAATGTGTCACGGGTACAAGCTTGATAGTCTCAACTGGTGCTGTCTATCGCTACCCTGCTCCGATGGTGAAAAATTTGGTTTACTAATGACAAATTTTTGAAGTTTTACAGTTGCAGCCACAAAAAACGTGCAAAGCGATCGCACTTACGTGTCTGTGGGGATAGTTGGAATTTCACGTGTTCGAGCAAGACAGTGCACTAGCACACCGAGCTTGCAAAATGGTTGCGTTTTTGGATCGCAAGACGCTTGATTTCATGACCCCATGTTGCTTAGTGCTGACATGATAAACATTTTTCATTAGCAAACCAGATTAAGTTCACCATCGAAGCTGGGTAGCAACTGACAGCACCAGTTGAGACAATCAAACTTGTTCCCATGACACATCATGACGTCAGCATTACGTCACAACTAACAAAGAATATTTAATCAACTGTTATATTTTGTTGCAATATTTTGAATTAGTATTTCTTCAGCTACAACTGGTAAAAATTTTGTGTAAATTGATCGTTATTTGAGTGAATTATCAGAAAAACAAAAAAGGGGTCCCTTTTTTATGAAACACCGTGTAGTTATGATTACATATGCATAAGTTTGTTGCTTGGTATCTTAAAGCTGAAAATCATTGATGCCTCCAGACAATAGCTGTGTTACGTGTAGAGAATAATATTGGAAAGAAACTGACTCATGTTTCTGGTTAATGTCCATAGTGTTGCTTAATCAGTTTGCTGTTTGCGGGCTGTGATCGGCCTCCCTCAGTGTGACATTCATGTGCTGGTCAGTAGCCGCACATCTGATCAGCATTTCATCGTCATTTGCCGACAGGCCTGCCTCCAGTTGGTCCAGGGTGCTTTGTATCTTCATCCTGATGTTGTCGACCGTATCTTCTTCAGGGTTCTCCAAGGTATGATTAGGATCAGCTGGTATGGCTGCAGTGGCTGGCCTCTCGATGAAAATGGTCTTTACCACATTGTACTCGGTCCTTCCAGTGCAGCAGTTGAACAGGATGCGGTACGGCCAACCAAGACAGAAGATCGTTACCAGCCAGAACCAAACGGAGCTCATCCAGCATGGTATTTTGTCAACATCTGTGCACGCTGTCAGTCTCTTCTCGAACCCGGCCACGGTGTTTGAAACGAAGAAGTCGCCGTAGACATCATGGTGGCGATTCTGGTTTTGAAATTGCTGGAATTTTGCCTGGAAATCCCGATCGGTCTTCCGGTCTCTGAAATGCACGGTCAGCTCCATTTTGATTTTGGTGATGCCAGCTTTGCGGATGTCAGTGAGCATGGTCTCCGACGAGTCATACCAGTGGGTGAAAAGAAATGGCTGGACAATGTGTGCAGTGACAACTTTCTCCCAGTAGGTCTCCATGCGTGATTGTGAATTGCCATTGGCATCAGTGGAGTAGACAGTCCTGGTGCGTTGCTCGTAGTGGTAGCACACAGCATTCATCGTCACGCTGGGTTGCGTGTTTCTGATTGACTCAATACGCTCCGTGGCTGACGTTAGGGACGACAGATTCTTAATGTAACGCCTCTCCGAGCAGGACCAGCTCTCTACCATGATTCCAATGTGCAATGAAGCCGCAATGATTGGAGCAGAAATGTTAAGGAGTTCGAGCGAGAAGTCGTACTGGCCGAGCTTTGCACTAAAGCCAGTGATTAGATAGATCATCCAGAGCCAGAAGGATATGTAGCAGTAAAATGAAATAATACGCCCTGGCTTGATGGTCTTCCTTTTTGCACGGTCGCGTTGCCGACGTCTTGCTTGTACTTGATTGATTTTTTTTTCCAATTGATCATGGATTTGACGAAGCTCTGCTATCACTGTGGCACTTTCTGCATCATGCATTCGGCTTTCCACTTCCTGCAGCTGTGTTTTATATTTGGCTGCAATTGCTTTCTCTTCCTTTTCATCATTTTTCGCAGATAGTTTGCTCGTCTTATTTTGGCACGTCTTGCAGCATTTTGCAGTAAGAATGAGGTAGATGGTAAATGGAATCAGCGGCTGGAGTAGTGGGACAATGATGCATACTATGGTTCCTACTGGTTTCATCCAAGGATAGACATCAAATAGGTTGGTCTTTTTAGTTGGGGAAGGATATTGGTCTCTTGGAGATCTGATCCAAGTCCTTTGAGTTGTCGTGGTAAGTGACTGGCATCTGGGGTGGTTTGACCATGAATGATGGTAGTGTTGTTTCTCACACACCGAGTACCCAAACTGAGGATGTGATCCAGATGGACAGAACCATGTGGTCAGGCTCCCTTCATAGCTGATGGTCTTGTTGCCTTCATAGCTAATTTCTGTGGACCACCAACCACCAAAGTCGTGTTTCCAGTCGCGAAAGTACTGACACGATGTTACTTTCTGTTGACAGTGTGCCACGATATGCACGTGGACAAGAACACTGAACGTTGCGAGGACCAGCTGTGATGCACTTACCACCATTGTGACACTGAAGCTCCCTGCAGCTTGTCACTCTTGTTGTTCCTGCAACATTCAAACTAAGCATATCCATATGCAGCGCTCGAAGCGGGAAAAAATAAGTGCCGGTATGGTTGCTGTGCCTTCCTTTCCTTCATCCCCTGAAGCTAGCGTTATTTTGGCCACTGATCGATGCAAACATCAGCGACCAGTTGCCTAAATCTCACAAAATGGCCTGTAAAGCATACCAGTATGATTTTTCGCTGATAAGAAGTGCCAGAATGGTTTTCAAGCAGCCGAAGAAGTGCCGGTATGCCATACTGTCCCACTTTGATCCCTGTCCATATGTAGCAATACAAGTGACTCATTTAATGTACCCGGTAATCATTGATTGTTGGCGTCACTCAGTTCCTTAGTGAAGTTTTTGCAGCCAGTTTGATTATGTGAGAAGAATTTAAATACCTAAGCCAAAAATGACTATGCAATACTTTACATACTTATTATAGTCCGCCTGGAAACGTTAGTTTTTGGAGCAGACTTATGTTTTATTGCAGATGTTTTTATTTTTTCAGTTCGCCAAAGTATTCCGAGCTCTGTCTGCCAATCGTCGCAAAATTTTGCACCATCGGCGGAATGTATGTCCAAAATTTCAGGGGGCCCTTCCTCAAAAAATTACCGATGATGTGGGTACCCCAGCAGTTTTTACAAAGGGGGCAAAAATTGGCTTAAAATGTAGCATATGAGCCTCTATAACTTTCGAGCTAAGGAAAGTAGCCTAACAAAACTTTGCCACAAGACGTGCTGCAAGGTAGGGATGATAGTGTGGGTACAGCGTTTGGGGGAAACCACCCCCTTAAAATTTGGGAGGACAAAAAACATTCAAAATTTGGTGCGATTTCGGACCTTTTTTGACTTTGATCACGAATATCTCTGGAAAGGAGTCAGCTGCCAAAAAAATGGAATAGCAAGTGATCAACCACAGCCTCCCTTGTTGAATGAAAAAAATTGGAGAAATTGTGTCCACTAACAAAAAAGTTTTGTTGTTTTATTCTGACCTACCCAAAGTCAACAATGTGCTCAATTTCAGGCAATTTTATATTTTGACCACCAGTATCTCTGCTACCGATCGAGATATCAAAAATCAGAATAGCACATGACCAACTTCTGTCCCTCCCCTTCTGGGTGACAAAAAATTCGGTGAACTTTGGTCTAATAACAAAAAAGTTCCTTTGTCTCATTTCAACCTACCTTAAGTCGACACTGTGTGTTCTGTGTATGCTAATGCATTTGAGTTCCAGCCACGTGACTTTGCTACTGGAGGAATTTTAGCCCCCTAAAATTCTCCCCAATTGGACTTACTGAGCCGGGCGGACTCAAGTTGGGCTTTGCCCCAAATTTATAGTGTATTAATGTGCCACACACATAGTTATGATTACTTATATGACAAATTTCTACGCCCATTTTTGTCGAGTTTAATGTAACATCTGGGTTGAATATATGGGACAAGATTAATTATCAAATTAATCACTCTTTTTATTTACATCCGGTGTTGCAACATAATTTACTATAGTTCCTGACATATTGTTTCACAAAGAAAAGCGTTAATGCATGTAGATAGCTCTGTATGACCCGGCAGTTGTTTGAAAAGTTGGCATCGAAATTGGCACATACCATCACATCGGAGTTTGCAGTTGTCACTCTGCCAGATGCCATCACAGTATAGTTGGCATACACCAGTGATGAACTCAGGCCTCAGTGCGGTGTCGTTGACCCTTGCATACACTGACGCCTGCGTGACATATGAGTCTTTACCCACATTCCAGGTTTTGTCGTAGTGGAAGAGGTATACGTTGGTATAATAACTGCCGGGAATGAGTGCTTTGCAGATGGGTCTGTAGTTCGTGTACTGGCCATCGAGCTGCGTGTACTGGGTGATGTTGAGTTTGTTGCCATTGGCCATGTGGAACATCAGTCCTCTATTGAACGTGAGCCGGCCTGAGTAACATCGGAGAAACGCAGGGTCGTCATCGATGCATCGTGGTCGGATGTAGTCAGCGGACAGACTGAAGTAGCTGGGCAGAATACAGCAGAAACATGCATAAATGTTGTCGCATTTTTTGCCGACGTATGCAGCTGTCTGCATAGTACTTAGTGCACAGTGGTCTGCCAGCCATATGTATGTCATTTTCTTCGTGTTTTAATGTTCAGTGACCTTAAAATTGGCACACCGGTTATTTCTGCTCTGGGCACATTTACACCAGTCTTGGTTCCTCCTGGTTTTTTGTTTTTGATTTAGGAGCCCGCATAGGACCAACAGATATATGTGGACAGAAAGATGGACGGGCAGGATCCGTAATGCAGCTTGTTGTTAGGATGGTCACATAATAAACTACTTTGCCATAACGATTCTAGCGGCAAACAAAGGTCGTTCCAAGGAACAGTTACAGTGGTTGCAGAAACGTCAAAAACTTTAATTTGATGAATTTACGTATGAATTTACGTAGCTTATTAGTCATATTGTCAGCCTGCGAAAGAAGTACATAGAGCAAACCTTTTGGTTGCAAGATGAAGTACACTCCATCTTGTGATGACTTGGCTGTATGGATACTGGTCATTATACCATGGTAATCTACCACTGGTCTGCGCCAACAGTTCATCGTCACCCAGCGTCAGGACTCTGCGACTGCTGTTGTAGAAGAAGTAGACCCTTCCAAACTTTTCATGCTCGTAGGTGGGGAATCCCTCGGTGGTGAAGTTGGTGATGCAGTACAGACCGGAGATGGTACGAGCTGGGTGTTGTCGAGTCCTTGCATGAACAGTCTTTGACATGGTTGACTGGTGATGAGTTCCACGTTTGCAAGCAGCGTTAGGCAGAGCATGAGAAGCCAGGTGCACACGAGCGCCATGTTCCCTCCAGGAATTACTGCAGCAACTGCCAACATGTGCCGATAATTGGATATTTACTTCCATTACAGAAGATATGCAATACCGTAATTAATTTATTAGTTTGCCCGAAAACGTTAGTTTTCTGAGTGGACTCTTGTTTGTCTGCCATTTATTTACTTTTTTCGTTTTTGTTGTGAGATATTCGAGCTGCCTCGGCTGATCGGCACGAAATTTTGCACCGTGATCGGATGTGTGTTCGGTTTTATAATCTAGGTTGAAAATTTTGGGGGCCCTCTCCAAAAACATGCTAAATTGGGGGTGATTTTGAATAACTTCAAACTTTGATGGCAAATATCTCCGAAATGGATCAAGATATTCCAAATTGGACACATACATTTTTGACCGCAATTCCTTTTGTATTAGGCGCAGACAGTTTGGTGAACTTTGGTCAAGTAACTTCGGACATCTCGAGGTCAAGGCAAGTCCTACCCACTGAAATGATTTTTGGAAAGTCATATTTTGTCCCTAAGAGGTGCTGTGCCCCTAAATTTTGACACACGTTAGAAAATGACCAAGCCTTGCTAGCGCACACCCCACAAGGGTCGGTGGTCCCCCTTACAATTTTTTACAATGGAGGTTTAAAGTTGGCTTAAAATTCAGCATATCCGTGCCTATACGTAGCGTACGGAGCACATCACGCCAGTTCTGCAGTCGCTGCACAGGCTACCGGTCCGGCAACGGATTTTGTCCAAGCTGGCGGTATTAATCCACAAGTGCCTCAACGGGCGTGCACCTGCCTATTTGGCTGATGACTGCCGCCTGATCCGCCGCCGCCGGTCCGGTCTTAGATCGTCGTCGTCAACGCCCAAAGTGGAGGTCCCTTCAACCAGAATAACGTTCGGCGACAGATCTTTTGCCGTCGACGGACCACGTGTGTGGAAAAGTTTACTGGCATCCATTCGCAACCCGTCACTGACACTCGCTGTTTTCAGCAGCAGACTCAAGACCCATCTCTTTGAACAGTGGTTGCGGCGTCTGTGATTTTGAACAGACGCCTTCAAATGTTCTAACTAACTAACTAACTATAACTTTGGGATTAAAGGGAATGACTCCACGAAACTATGCCACGTGACGTGCCTAATGTGTGCATTATCACTTATGTGCACTGTACAACTTTTGGGGGCACAGCTCTCTTAAAATTTGGGAGGACAAAAAACTTCCAAAATTCAGCGCGATTTAGGACAACTTTCGACTTTGACCGTGAATATCTCAGGAACCAGTTGATGTATCCAAAACTGGAGACAAACTTGATCGACAGCTATTTCAGTTGAGTTTGGTAAAAAAAATTGGTGAACTTTGGTCCACTAACAAAAAGTTATAGGTACGCATGTTGACCCACCCTGAGTCGATGGTGCGCATTTTGTGTATGCTAATGCATTTGACTTCAGGCCATGTGACTTTGCTAATGGGAAAATTTCAGCCCCCTGATTTTTTCCCCAATCGGACTTACAGCACCGGGTGGATGCACGTTGGGCTTTGCCCCAAATTTTTAGTTTATTTATTTATTTGTTTCGCCATGGTATCTTTGAGCTCTATTGGCTGATCGCCGCAAAATTTTGCATCGTGGTCTGTACTGGGCTGAATTTTGTAAATTGGGTTTGAACATTTGGAGGGCCCGCCCCCCCCAAAAAAAAATTAGTGGCCAAAAACATACAAAATTTGGCCCGATTTCAGACGACTTCAAACTTTGATGGCAAATTTTTATCTCTGAGTGGATAAAGTATTCAAAATCGGACAACTACTTTATTGACCGCGATTCCTCCGAAGTTCAGCGAAAAAGTCCAGTGAACTTTGGTCCACTAATTACGAAGATCTAAAGGTGGAATCATACCCACTCAAGTCGACTTTTTGGGGAGACCATATTTCGGCCCCTAGGGGATGCTGCACCCGAAATTTTTGCATGTGCTAGAGAATGACCAAGTATTACTAGTGCATACCCCAGCAGGGACAGGGGTTCCCCTTACAATTTTTTAATGGGTGGGTCAAAAATGGCTTAAAATTCAGCGTATTCATGCTTATAACTTTGGGGTTAAATGGAGTGAACCCACGAAACTTTGCCACATGGCATGCTATAAGATGGGCATGATCAGTAGTGTAGAACGTTTGGAGGCATTGCCCCCTTAAAATTTGGGAGGGCAAAAATATCCAAAATTTGGCGCAATGATGTCTGATGAACATCGATGAACTCAAAACGCGTCTCGTCAACGAGTGGGCGCAGTTCGACCAGTCGATCATTGATGCCACGATCAGCCAGTGGCGTCGCCGTCTGAGCGCTTGTGTCCGTGCACGTGGGGCACACTTCGAGCACAAGTTCTGACAATTTTGAACACAGGTGTTATAGGAACTTATAATTTTGCTAAATAAAGCAGCTTTTGTTTATTGTGCGCTAATTAAGTCTTCAAAAGTTTATTGCAGATAACAACATTCGGCGTTATGTAGCAATTTGGAACATTTGCGTTTAACACGGTAAGGTGATGACGCAAATTAGGTGAGGTAGAAAATGAGTGCACCTCGCATATATTTGGATCGTTTGCCATCTTTCTGCCAAAAATTATCAAAATCGGTGGAAATTTGACACAGTTCTGACAAAAACAAATCTGCTTAGTTTTTTTGGGACACGGTGTAGTATAGGCCTTAAGAAGCACAGTTGAATTTATCAGGTGAAGCAATAAACATACGTTAATTCATATGGAGAACAGTGACTACATAAGATAAGAGAGATGGTGACGGCACTAAAGCAGCACGGCGCCGAAACGTCCGGCGCCTAAACGGCGTCGCCCAAATGTCACGTACCGGGCTGATTGGGACGCCGCGGGTCCAATTATTGGCTGAGTGTTGTGTGTGTATGGTGTAGTACTCAACTCGTTGTATATTCTTCAGAGACAAAAAAAGACAGAAAAAATAGCACGAGAACTGCACTCAACGACATTCAACAGCGGAGTCCCTGAATAACTACTGTGGCGCTGCGCAAGGCTGAGAGTGGGCGGGGCTTCCACTAATTGACGTGCGCATGCGTCAATCTAGCGCACATTCATTAACATAATTTATCCAACATGACAAGGGGAATGAATGGCAGCATAGTGCGCTGCGGGTATCACTAGCTCATGCCATCAGCTGCCACTTACGAGATTGTAAAAGCGCTTCCGGTCTTGAGTCCGTTTCATGTAAGAAGTGCTATAGCAAGTCCTGGACTTTACTTTACCTTTTTACCCACTGAATAAATAAGTTGCCCCCTGGAACAATTGAATATGCTTTGAGAGTAGTCGTCAGTGGACGTAGACTATGGACGTTCGCCGCTGTGACGATGTGCTTGTGATGACAGACTGAAAGTCACGAGAGCGAGTCGGAACGAACCATTGCAAAGCTGCAGCGTGAGGTCGACCGTCTTCAAGGTTATTTATGCTTCACGACTTTATATATGTGTTTTGATTAGCGATTGATTTATTTATTCACTGTTCATTACATTCTTGTATTGCTCTGTTTATTGTTATAACCCATGCTGAGGCGGTTGTGTTTTCAAAATATCTCCCCAAGTTATGAGCAGATTTTGTTGGCATTTTTTGAGGAAGAATGTCCTGTGTCCTATTGTCAAATTCATTAGCTTTTGAAGAGGATCCAGGTTCATTTGTAGGTCCTTAATCGTTCTTTTTTAATCATCTACCATTGGCAGATCCGATGTTAAGTGGCAATTTGCAGCGACTTGTGAACAGGATTTTGCTGATTTTTTGCCCCAGTTTTTCACCCCTTACTGAATTTTGAGTGGAATGGCCATAGTTGAGGTTTTTCCCAAGTGACTCGATATTTTGTTAATCCCGGATTCCGTAGTTATTTTAAATACAGCAGCCGCATCATGTCCATACTATTTGCCAGGCATTGTGCTTGTCGGAAGTTGAGATTGTCTAGTGCAGGGGGGTCACCATGGGAGTGACTGGGTGGATATATCCACCTCACTTATGCCAGAGGTTGTTCCGCGATATTGATGCAAATCTGGGGAGTTATTACCGGTGAAGGGTAGGGGAAAGAGGGGCGGGGTTGGTCAGGTTTTGCGTTTGCAGTATGCGGAGAATGGGGCAGATTTGCTCCTTCCAGTGGGCGTCCAAAAGCTAAAAGGTTTTCAGCTTCAGGGGGTGCTTGCCCATCTGCCCTCCTGACCAGGGGCTTTCCCCATCTGGACCCGGCTGGGGGCTCGGCCCTTAGACGCGCATTATAGGCTCACAATGTGCTCTTTGTGTGTGTCCACCCACATTTTTTGACCTGGTGATGCCCGTGATCTAGTGTAGAAAGTGATTCTCATTTCGTTGTATGATTTTGTTTGGTTGAGCAGATGATCTGGTGCAGAGCAAGCTGATGAACCAGTCACTGCAGGGTCTCGTCGTGCACTGAACTCCGCACTCATTCTACACAAGTTCCAGCCATCACATAATAGGTCTGCTTAGCTGCTCTGTTGCTAAAAGTGGCGTATTCGGGGGACCCTTGTGCCTGCCCTCTTTGAAAGTGGAAAAATGTAACAAGAATAGAAACTAACTGTATGTGGAAAGCAGTAGTCCAGGTGTGATATAAAAATATGTATACCCATATTCATTCCCGATCCCGAGCTACAATGACGGTGTTTTCTCAGCTCTCAGCCAGTTATGGGATGTCTGGAAAGCTGGAAATGTTGCAGACATTTGCCAGCTGTCAGGGAAGGTTGAGACCAGAACTCGCAAAAATATCAGGAAATCGTGCTAGAGAAAGCTGTTAGTTGTTTACTTACAAGGCGGCAGGCGTGGTGTAGTGGTAACGCGTCTGATCCGATCAGCGAAGTTACTGTACGCCGGGCCCAGTTAATACTGCGATGGGTGACTGCCTGTGGGCAGGTAAACCATCTCGGGATGTAACCAACCGCCTAGGTCAACTCAGCCTTCCATCCCTCTGGGGTAGGTAAATTGAGTACCGGCCTATCTGGCTGGGGTTAAGGCGGGGCGCGTTCACCTCTGTCGGGTGGCAGGTGTGTGATCCCATATGACAAGTGACGCTCCGTAGCTCTGAGATGGGTTCGCTCATTAGGAGCTATATGCGACCTTTCTTTTAAGGCAGTACTGATGTATGCTCTGTAGTATTTAATACTTTATATTGCACATTTCGGTGCATTGTGTTCAGTTAATATATTCCGTGTTAGCGTTGGAACATCGAAATATAATCTGATTACAATGTTCAAGTGAATACTGTTTATTCTTTGTAGAGGTTTATATCGTTGTGTTCTGCTCCAATCACCGAGTGCCATGACTAGCTCTTGTCTGCTGGCTACTTAATCAGTCTCACATTCAACATCATGTATTTACCGAGTCATTGTAGAGTCTGAATAACAATTTGTCATACTGTCCAATTTTTTTGTGTCATCCTATAAATCTCGTCTGCGAATGTCTCTTTCATAAGTAAGAAATCAGTGATCATGTGGCGAGCAGTAGCCTGTTACTATTACTTATATTGTTACTATTATTCTAAGTAGTATTGTGTATGCCAAGTAGATGAGTAGATTCTACATAGATTGCGACTGCTGATTGCTTGACTATAGATCACAGTAATAATGTATAATAATGTGTGTACAAAGTGAAACTCTGAAACTTAGCTTTTGTATGCAGAAATTGCCAAAAATGCAACTCGCTTGCACAAATGCAGTTCGAACATTTTCCCTGAGGAAATGTGGTAGAATAGCTCCCTTGCCCTTACTGCGAGAGATTTATTGATCTGTTCATGCAGCACCCCAATTTTTGGTCTATTATCTGTCAAACTGTTTTATTCTTTAAACTGCCAAACGGTTTAGCATTGAATTATTTCTGTTACTTAGGCTTTTATTAATTGGTTGATTCATTCATTTATTCATCGATGTGAGGCCTAGTCCATAATTCATCATCTGTGGAGATTGAAGAGTGACAAGAAGTGTTTCTGTTAGACCTGTTGAATTAATGCATTAATTGAATGCTTTAATAAATTAATGTGTGTTTAAAAAATTAATGCACATATGTAAATTTACTAAATTCTGTGAAGCAGGAGTTCCAATATTCCATTGAACTGCTTTTATGTGACGATCGAATAATATTCAAGGAATTATTAATCGTTTTGTTGCCGTTACGTCACAACTGTTATGGTCCTGGGATACAACCATGAGTTCGTCATTTCAGTCACCCTCTCTCTATAGCCCACCTACAATATGAGCAATATTAATGATGCGTTATTAACGCGTTAATGCATGTACTAAAAAGTTGATGCAGTGCATTAATGCGTTAAAATATTAACGCTTTGACAGCTCTAGTTACCTCTGCTAAGGAGGTTATGTTTTTGCCAGAGTTTGTTTGTCTGTGTGTTAGCAAGATAACTCAAAAAGTTGTCGAAGGATCTTTCTGAAATTTTCAGGCAGTGTCGGGAATGGCAAAAACTACAAGCGATTCAATTTTGGGGGTGATCCGGAAGGAATCCTGGATTCTGGATCACTTTGAAATTTTCGTTAACATTGCTTTAAATGGGACTACAATGTTGTGTCGAATCAATATGCTTGGCGGAGGTCTACGCTCTCCAAGTGCTTTTCTAGTTTCTATTCTATTGGTCAGTTCACACCTACGATGCCCACGCGATGCAATTCAACTCATCGTGGGTGTGAATTGGCTACAAGCAGATTGCCAACACTAGTTCATCTCTGTGTTTATAAAGCAGTCAGTATTGCATTCAGTGTTGAAACTATGCTGTGCTGTAGCTAGATGCTTAGTGATTGCTTCAGTGATGATTGCTTGCAGTGAATGTGCCGGCGACCGCGTGTTATACCGTGATTGTGTATCACAAGATGTCTGTTCATTGTGCCGAGTGCTGTCAGTAAATTTTCATGACATAGTTGTAGAATGTCATGAATAAACTGAATGCAGACCATAGCGAGCGATCTGCGTCAGGTTTCTCCCTAGGTGTCCTAATTTGCTATAGCTATTTCCCCTGCCACTGCATGCAGTACATTACCCTTTGGTTACTGTTGTTTTTAGGTTTTGTGTTTCATAAAGGTTTAAATTTGTGTAAAGGTTAAACTGTTATTATGTGTACATGCACTGCCTGGAAAGGCCGTCCCCGAAATGACCTATACTGTGTCGGGCGGGATGTAACACCCAACTCACTCACTCACTCACTTACTGTTTCTAGGCTGCATCTCCCAAACAAAATTTTTGTTATCCATCTTGTCCAACTGTCAGCTTCATAACATTTAAGCTCACCCTGCCATATTCCAGCCGTACCCTGATTTTCTATTTGAATCTGAAATTCTTTTTGCTGTGTTTCTCCTCTCTGCAAAATAGAAAATGAAACAGCAGCCACTGCCATATTCACAGGTTGTTAATGACAGGGTGTTTTTGTTGTTTTGGGGGTTGCAACTGAAAACTGCTTTACTATTGTATATGTGTCATACAGTAGTAGACTACTGGCTATGTAATGCTTTCGTGTCGCAGTGTTTTAATTGATACTATAATCTGTGTCTACTGTATTTTCTGTCATCTGTACGTACGCTTTGCAATTTCAACGTTTTATATCGAACATCGTTGGAAGGTAGATCTGGCGAGTGCAGTGTACGGGTAGTATACTAGTTGAAATAAGACCTCATCTATGAAGCTAGTCGTGTTACTATAGCTAATGTTGTAGAGATGCATGGATTGTGCCAATTTTCAGTACTCTGTTTTGAATTTGATACTTGGACGATGCGTTTTCCATCGGACTCTCTCGTTGTGATGAAGTAATGAATGTGTGTTAACAAGTGAGTGTTAATTGTTCTGTAATTTGAGACAACGATGACGTTTCGAATGCCGTGTGGTCTGTTTTTTTTCTTTGCCAACTTCAGCCATCACAGGCTGAACGGTAGTTCAAGCCCTGTGTTAACGGCGACTTCTCTTTCTTATGGGAAAGCCAAAAATTCGACCCCCCACAGAATCAAAACCCCAGATCCGATTG
>Ga0209367_1008501_pt1 | contig 14031 bp, 9 predicted proteins | sample WorMetLIZISLAND2_FD_187412 | JGI IMG/M metagenome (GOLD analysis project Ga0209367, IMG submission 187412) | Marine gutless worms symbiont microbial communities from Max Planck institute for Marine Microbiology, Germany - Olavius geniculatus... ... | reverse complement strand
CTTTAACATAATAAAATATTTGTGTAAAAAACTTTCGGTTTACATACAGTGTAAGGGTGACATCGTGGTTGTAGATAACAAAATTTAAGGATTAGTTCTTTTTTGTGTACGATAAAGTGTTTTACTCAATAACAGCAAGAGAAATAATACTGGAACGGGATAAAACTGCTTGCAGGTTCGTTTTTTCCTACTGGACTTGGACTTGCCTTTTTTGAAGAGGACTTGGACTCGGACTTGGACTTGCCCGTTTAAGGTGGACTTGGACTTGAGGATAGGGGACTTGGACTTGGCTGTTGCTGGACTTGTTACAAGTCTCATAAAAACATGAATGAAACATAACAAAGTCGTCATTTATCAAAAAAAACTTTAAAATGAAATTATAGGCAATCCGACCCAAAACCAGAGCAATATTGATTGTGGTTAGCGCATTACGTTGACAGAAAATCATACTTCACAAATTCACCGCAACAACTGTTTTCAGAGTCAGCGGCGTCCACAAAATTTCTGAAAGTGTTTAATTTATTACCGACCACTGTGGGGGTTTCTGCCGCAAAATTTAGTCACTGAATCCCAAGTGGTGAAAAGATTTTTATGGATCACTATACTAGCATTGATAAGTTACGGAGTTATTTATGTTTGCTAAATGGCTGAAAACTTAACCGAAGTTTACAAATGAAGGTTTTCTTGTGTATTCATTTCATTTATCATCTTAGTTAGTGATTGCAATAGCAGGATACCGAATGCTGGGATCCCAGCCATTTTTTCACAATCGTGGGATTTTTGGATTACAAAGCATTGTTGAAATAGCACCTTTTTGTGTTAGATAACTAAACAACAGTTTTGGTGGTCCCCCTAAAAATTATTCACACTCGTAGTGTACTTGCTTTGCACTCTAAAGGCACCCATGGAGCAACATATCTGAACTGAACTGACATGGTTTAGTTTTTGGTGAACTGACCAATGGGTGAGCAAAGCAAAAACATTGGTCATTGGTTGATGCATACACGAGCATAGTCACGCACATCAATGACGCCGTTACACGGTGCCTACTGTAATGCATTGCTGGGCAGTTTGTCAAAAACTAAACCACGTGAGCTCAGTTAAGTTCAGCCCACTTACGTCACTACGTGTGCGCCTTCAGTTGCATTTTGGCAGTCACAGTCACTCCATACAGTTTGGAATATCTACTATTAGAAACATGCTACATTTTAAATGCATGAAGTGAAACTAGTGTGTCACTATACTAAATAATGACCTATCCGTAAGCCCAGTGGCATAGCCAAGAAGGGGGCACAGGAGCCTAGCCCCCCCTACAATCCTCCAGACAAAACATAATCATATGTTTAAAAACTCCACTAAATTTGCCAATTTGGTTAGCTTATTCTCGGAAAAATAACTAAAACTGTTGCCACCAGATCTCATCTTTTAAAGCTGAAATGCACCAAATTTGATTTTGGCTGGGGTATGGCCCCAGACCCCACTGGGGGAGCTCACAGCACTCCCCCAGACCCTCTCAGCACTCCCCCAGACCCTCTAGCTGAACTTTTAGAGGTCCTACTTCTAAGGGAAGGCAACAGAGAAGGGGAGAAGAAAAGGGGAAGACAGAGAAAGGGAGGGAGTGGTAAAAAGAGAAGAAAAAGGAGAGGAGGGGAAAAAGGGGAAAGGAAAGGGAAATGGAAAGGAAGAGAGATGAGGCCCCCCAATTGAAATTTCTGGCTACGCCACTGTGTAAGCCTGACCCCAATAACAGGATTCCAGAACCAAAAGATTAAAAATTTCTCAATCCTAGATTTGGGGATTGAGAAATCAATCCTGGAATTGCTATTACTAGCTGTAGCCTTCTAATGCTGTTATATAACCACTATCACAATCAAATCTAAATCAATAAGTCCTGTGCACATGTAGAAATTACCACCACTATGCGATGTGATACAAATGATGAAAACAAAGCACCACATAACTGCTATATACAATATGTTGCACATAATTAATTACACGATATTCGACCAGGGTGACCACTATTTTTCACAAAGGACTTTCCACGACTTTCCCACGTCCAAACAAATAAACGTCATTACCTATCGGCACAAAAAGTTTTTGCCAAATACAATTTAGTAGGACCGAACGTCGTGAGCACACAGGGATCTGGGGCATTTTTAGCATATTTTGGAGTCACAGAGCAGCTCTAGCAGAAAGAGAAATGCACATTTTCTGTCCCGCATTGTCTGTGTGGCCAAGATAAAATCCACAAGATTTTTCCGGACTTTATTATGACTTTCCAGGACCAGCGTGTCACCCTGTTTGACTGAACTCAGTCTCGGATAATGACACAATTAGGCGGCAACTGCTTCATTTCATGGACACATGGTTCATCATCACTATCATCAGTTTCAGAGTCAGCTGCTGCTGCTGCTGACGATGATGATGATGCTACTAATGCTAGATTGTCCCTGTCAAACGACGCCTTTCTATGTACCAGTTCAAGCGCCCACATCAAGTCATCCTTTCGCAGTTCTGTACATGCCGGGTTGATGTGAACAGCTCGTGAAAAACTCCTCAATGCCTGCACACAAATTACAGGACAAAAGTGTTTGGGTTCGATAATCTTTAACTTCCTGACGACACACTGTGTTCAGAAAAAAACACCCACTCATGTTTTCTTTTGAATCTTCGTGAAAAATGTTCCAATTTCCACACAATTTTTCAGGTAATGTTTAAAAGGAATCGAGTACTCCACAGGTAGAAAGTTAAATATTCTTTGCTATCAGTGATGTCATGCTGACGTCATATTTCCAGGGCTAAGTGTAAGATACTCAACTTTGTTGTATAAAAGACAGTTAGGTTCAAGTACATAGAATAACACGGGCAGGCACAAAATATAACAGCGGTAACCCAGCATATGAAAAAAATTGATCACACAATTTCAAACTCAAGCAATAAACCTTAATTACACAGACTTATGTTAACACGTGTCGTATAATTAGTTAAAAAATGACTGCTGAAATGAGGCAGCATAATGCCTGGCAATTCCATAGAAAATTCTTTCTGACCGTTTCTCACAATGTCAATATTATTAGTTCGAGACGATTTTGTTTGAGTTTTGTTAAAGAAAGAAAAAACTGGGAAGCTGAACATAAGACGAATACCATGTACAACGATTTATACATACATTGAATGACTTACGTAAGAAAAATAACAAATAGTTGGTCGTTAAGTAGTTTATGTTTAAAAACTCACTGAAGGGAGTAGATTATTAAACCAGGGACATAGCCATCATATAAGCCTCAGAGCAAATGCACCATCATCATTAATAGAGCCGGAGAAAATGAGTATTGTCTCACAAATGCTTGACACTATCTAATTTATAATGCATTTGAAGTGATGTCAGTTTAATCGCAAATTTCAGGATCAAAACTTCATTTACCATTAACAATGTCTAAAAGATTATTTGATGGTTAACCAGTAACTTCCCCAGCACTAGCACAGTCAAGGGGTTGGGTAAAAATGTAGAAAGAACAGAAAATTGCATTTTTTTCTGATAGACATGGCAAATTTCCGACAGACAACAGTAAATTTTCGGCAGAAGTGCTCAAAAATTTAAGTTTGTCCTTAAACTTTCCCAAAATGGACAAATTTCCGCCCCAAATTTTACATTTTTCAACAAAAAATTTCAAATGCAGATATTTGGACAAGAACATTTTCCGACAATCTTCCAACAGCCAGAAATTTACGGTGAGCAATTGTGACTCCCATAGGGGTGACACCACCGAATGTGTCGTACTAGTACAGTGCTTACAAGTGAGACTTCACCAAGGCCAAGTTGAGCCCGGCCCAGTGTCTGATGAGCGATCCACCAGTTACTCTTTAGACTAACAGCTTTCTCTGCAGAACAGACTGCTGGGTACGCCTCACCTAATGACATCAGCACCTGCAACATTAATCAACAACATTATACCTTCCAGTATATTACGTAACTTATACCAATATCAATGTATCCAAAAGACAACTACAATATACTTCTAAGTTCTATACTGAAGCACCTGAACCAGCTCAGAAAATTGTGTTATCTAATAAACTATAAAACTACTCCATCATTATTAGCTCTATTCAGACACCAACAGTACACAATTATGAATGTTCGTAAAGAAACTACGGTAGTTACACTAAGTAGAGATGGCAATTTACAGCTAAATGACAACACGACAATACTGTGCTAACCTGTGCTTTCATTTCATGTAACTTTTCATCATTTGGTGTCAGCTGCAAAGCTTCATCCCATTTATGTAGAGCTTCCCAATATCTATACAAAAGTGTAACATACCACAGTTGTATAATAAAAATGCTCTACAACGACCCACTACTGCTGTGCAATGCCTGAAACTCAAACCACAATAATAACACTGTCTCAGGTATACTTGATATTATGACGATACTGAAACTGCATATGTCTATGTTAGTCAGTGTGCAAATATATTTTTATGTGCAATGAGATGCACTTTGAGGTTAAAATATTCATTTTAAACCAGTTATGTGGGCTGGGAAGCATGGGGTGTCAGCCATAAAATTTTTTTTGTATAATAAAAATGCAAATCTGTGTAATGGACATAAATCCATCAGAAATGAGACGGAATTTAACTGATGCTTTACCACCCTACTTTTAAAAATTAGACGGGGTTTCCATCCTTGCTGTACAGGTTTTGTACCCTCTGGATTAATGTGCAACCTTAACCGTAACAATGATTATATTAAATACCGTGTGCACGCACGGTCCACATATGTGGTCACAAAGTGTTATTTACCGTGTGCAGATCACACACGCTACTGCTGTAGCGCGATCTTAGCCATCGCATTTCTGTCTGTCCGTCACACAAATGGATCAATAAAAAACGGTGCAAGCTAGAATCACCAAATCTTCACCGTCAGCTGCCTGAAACAGGATCCGTAAAGCTTTTCCATAAATTCAAAAGGGGTCACCCCGAGCAAAGGTGCTAAATGACAGAAGGGTAAAAAATTTGCAATTGCCAGCCTTTACTGTGAAAAACCTGCCACCCAAAGAACCATCCAGGGTCCTTAGATGGCGTAATACTACCCAAGATGTCAAACAGTCCACTTCAGAAGTTCAGATCGTACACAGGCATGGAAACTAGACCTAACCGCAGCTTCAATGGACAAGCCATGCAAGCACGCACGGTCAATATCATTTTCTGTGCCACATTGTACCATGCGTGCACACGATTAATAACACCGTGCTAACCATAAAATGCACCCTAAGCGGCATTTGTCCATGCACCCGGCCGGCTGTGTATATGCATACTTTATTTACGTAATTAAGTAAAAAATAAGTTAGTTCATCTGCAACCTTTCAGCTTCAGCGAGTGTAACGCCGTCAAGTCGCAGGCGTTCACTCTTTGTGCAGACGTCTTCTAACTGCAGACATTTCCTCTTAGCTGCAAACGATACCCAGTCAATGTCGTCGTTGTCTAAGACCTTGTTCTCCTCCTCGATGTCTTTAACGTTGGCTTCGAATGTCCTCGAGACTTCCTTCAGCACGCTACTTCCGACTCTGCGCTTCCAGCTGAACGACGTCATAGTTTCCTGTGTGCATAAATGTCATTCTAAGCAAGTGTGATTACAACATCAACTCAGTTTGACAGAGTCGCAACAGCAGTGTAGCAGGCACGTTAAATTGCCGACAGGCAATTATTTACAATAACTACGCCAGCCCAGATTTGTGTATACATATACAACAGTAATGTGTATAAGTATAATGACTTTCTTATGCATGTTTTTAAATAACATCTTTCCAAACAGTGTTACTTACCTCCTTTTATGCGTGAGATTGTTGGACTTAAACTTTTTACGCATTCGTTGTTTTACATTGTTTATAGTTTTACACATTGTTAAATGTCGCTATTTCCGGCTTCAGTTGCTTGGTATTAGCAAAATTTATGATTTATGTTGCTGCTTACTCAGCTTATTCAGTTTTTTCTAATTTTTTGGGTATAATATCCATTCGCTAGGTGGCACCACTAAGCTGTTTTAGCTAGTTTTTATGGGTTGTATATGCGGCTTATTCAGCTATAAAATTATTTTTATTAAGTTTAGTACGTGTTTCATTCGCTAAGTGGTGCCACTAGTCTGTTTTTCTTTGTGTTTCCCCCAAAAAGACCTAGCCCCTTTTTTCTTTATAGGCCCATCAAAAACCTCTTTAGAATGATGGAATTCACCCACAAACTTGACTTTTTTCTCGGGTGATTATAGTCAATTTTTGCAGTTTCCCATAATTATATTAGTTTGAAACATGCATAACAGCAGTAATTCTACCTATTTCAGTCACTTCTGAAGCAATGTGGGGTGGCGGCTGTAATGTACATTTTTACCTGCCGACATTTAGCGCATAGTTATAGTCTGTACGATATAGACAGCCCGTTAATCGAAGATTTTACACAATATTCTAACAACGGAAACGGGAAACAGTAATAAACATAACAATCTAAAAGCAGATCAATTTATTTCCGAGCTACAAAAAAATTGGTTCTAAATAAATTCGGCCGTAAACAATTTAAAAATTTGCAAGCTAAAACTTTAAGTTAAAACTTTAAACTTTAAAAATTTTTGCAGCTTTTTTACAGCTTTAAAGCTTGCACAATTTAAAAACTACGCAAATAAAGACTAATTGTTATTAATTTACAAATCGCAAAGTGGGCACTATTCAAAGTATAAATGGAGCATTGTTATGGTCAAGTTGCAAGCTTCCGATGTAAAGATAAACATTGGCACGTTTGTTGCGCAATTTTGTTTCTTACTAGAAGAAAAGTTGGAAAATGCCGAAAATACGCAAAGACAAGAAGAAGCCTGGCGCTGTCCCTGTAAAACAAGGTGGTAGCAACAGCTTTTAGGAACGTATTTGTGTCTAAATTTTTAATCTATTCCAAACGACGTACCAGTGTGAAAACATTGGCATAGAACTGCCGATGCTGATCAGCGTTTTTTGTGAGATGGTAGGTAGTTAAGGTTGCACTGCGACGGCGGCAGTTTGTAACGGTTGCCAAAATGTCTTGGTTGTGAAATTTGTTTTTATTGGGACAAGTTTTCACAAAGCAATCATAAGTGTTTTCACTCAAACTCATAAACAGAAGAACTTGCCCTAATTAATTATAGGCCTATACCACCGAGGTGAAAGATAGAACATCATATATGACGTCAGTAAGATGTTGAGAGGATTATTGCATTATTACTTATTTGCCTTCTATAGCTGTCGTTTCTCAATGTCACCGTTGCTGATGTTATTGTATGTGTATTGTGTCTTAATTTTTGATGCATTTGGTCAACTGTAACGCATTCTTTCGTATAATTTGTCTTACATATTTTGATGAATGGCTGCGTTATATTTTTCCAATGTCTCAATTTGTATCGTTAATTAATGTTATCATGGCTACTATATTGTACCTTGGATAATGGATATGCATTGATATGGGTTACTTTTTATACTAGTTTTGCTTTCCATGATTGCACTTTTGTTTAATATTTGATGCCTTTGCAGGTTTGTTATTTAACAAAGGCATTGGGCAGCACATTTTGAAGAACCCACTAGTGATTACTTCTATGGTTGATAAGGTAATATTATGATTTTGACTGTGTTATAATATGTGACATGCAAATGATTGCTCCAATGATTATTATTATTTCTATTGTATGTGTTTTCTGTTTATCGATACATCAGTTAAATTATAGACTAAAAAGTTTGCTATTGAGTGTGTAATTTGCTGGTTGAATCTTGACTCAGTTTGAACTGATTCAAACTTGATCTTTGAAATGTGTTTAGGCAGCAATAAGAGGTACAGATATTGTACTGGAGATTGGTCCTGGAACTGGAAATATGACTATCAAACTGCTGGAGAAAGCCAAAAGGGTACAACTAATATACTGCTTCACTTAATCTGTTTAGGAAACAATGTCTTATGTGTGTATGTTTCTAGTGAAATGTTGGTACACCATTTTACTGAATTTATGTGAAATGTTTCTTACCCTCAGTGACACAGGAAATGATTAATAGCGGAAGGCCTAGTGTGGCTGATCGGGGCAGTGGTATGTCTGCTGGCTGCAGACCATGTGTCCAATCATTCGCTGATGGCCGCATAGTGTGCTGTGATATCATTAGCTCATGCCAACCAACTGCCACTTGCGAGACTGTTAAAGCACTTCTGGTCTTGAGTCCAACTTATGTTAGCAGCATTATAGCAATTGCCAGAATTATATCAAGTACCAGAGAATTTTTTACTTTGCCTTCGCATTTAGTATTATCTGTTGATAGATCTGTTTCATGTGGATCTGTCATAGACTCTTTCTGTGGCATAGGTAATTGCATTTGAAGTTGATACAAGAATGGTGGCAGAATTGCAAAAGAGAGTCCAGGGAATGTAAGTCATTTACGTTGTAAAATTCTAGTTTAGCCATTTAGTTTAGTCGTATTCATTTAAATTTTGCACAGACATCAATTTCTACACTTAGTGATAGTATAATTGTTAATCATCTTGTTGCATAACTATTCACATAATATAATTTTTTAATTTATAATACTGAGGTCAACTCAGCCTAGCCATTCCTCCAGGGGTAAGCGCAATGAGAATTGTCAGAAGTTGGGACGTAAACAGGCACACGGCACGATCAAACTGCAAACTGGTGTCTGGCTGAGGGCTAAGTAAACTGAGATCAACATTGCTCTATGACCTTGTAGCTCTGGAAGAACTTTGCACGACGTGTTCGTAGTGCATATTTCTTTAGTGGCAGCTGCTCAATAATATATTTACCAGTGTAAATTGTGCTTTATTCAGACCATTGCAGAGCAAACTGCAAGTGATGGTTGGTGACATTCTGAAGACTCCTGAACTCCCATTTTTCGATGTCTGTGTTGCTAACTTACCGTATCAGGTATTCAGTTTGAATGTTTAAATAAATGGGTTTTTAAGCTCTTATTTATTAGCTGCAGTGAGTGTTATTAAAACTGTGAATGATATTTGCGTGTCATTATGTTAGACTACTACAGGAGTGGTCTGTTAATGTTATTAGTTGGCCATTCTTCCTTGTGTGACAGATGTTACATAGTGTGGTCTGTCATTCTGTCTGTTTGTCGCAATGAGATTCCGTTTTGAAACAGGAATTAATCATTTTTAGGCATTTTGTACAACATTTTATCTTGTTGTCTCTTGCACCAACCAGAGTCTAGCTATCGCTATGGGAAGGTCATGCTGTTGGTAGACAGTAGATGTCCACTATTCATACTCTGCCTGTTGCCATATCCATTTTGCTACGTTTGACGTTTTAGTTACTGATTAATTATTAGAATCTGTGGCTCGGTAGTCTAACAGTAACGTGTCGGACTTGTAATCCTGAGGTAACTCAGAGGCGCAGATTCGACTCCGCACCGGGACACTGCCGGGTAACGACCTTAGGCAAGTTGTTCACACACATGTGCCTCTGTTACCAAGCAGTATAATTTGGTACTGGCTTTACCGCTGGGACGTAAACAGGCACACCGTGTGATACACTGGCCCCGTATCCGTGGTCTCCCAGTGTAGAAACTGGTGTCTGGCTGAGGGCCTTAGGAAACGGAGATCAGCGCCGCCCTATGGGCCGTAAGGCTCGGGAAGGACTTAACGTACGTTACGTACATGCTACATTTGGCTTCAGCAAAATTAGCAGGAAACAGTTTCCATGAACAGGTGCTGGTGGGCTGAAACATTGCATTGCGAACTGCAGCCAGTACACTGCAAATAGCAGCATGGTTACTATTGGCATATAGGAACTTGCCAATGCCCTATCCAGTGGTACTGTCGCTGATCCCCTGTGATGCACCATTTAGCCCTAATACATTTCACCATAGATGGATAATAACATATCGTGTCACAAGCCTGACCATAGTCAGCTAACAATGTTGGTTTTGCATATTAGCAATTTTGGAAACTCTTCAGATGTGTAAATCTTTGCCATATTTTTGGTCAGTATAAAGTCATTTGTTATTTGCAGATATCATCTCCAGTTGTATTTGCTTTGCTGGCTCACAAACAGCTGTTTCGGTATGTCTTGTTTTATTAACTAGTGCTATTCAATTTTAAATTCTTTTCCGCATTAAATTTGCCATTAATTATTTTAAGTGCACATTAATTGCATTTTAATGCATATGTCTGGTTAGTGTCAGTGGTAGGCTTTGTCAGAATACTGTACAAAGGTCGTTTAACACTGTGATTTTGCTTACTTCATAGCATAAAATATTGACACCCAGTCTGGTATTGTAAGCTGCTGTAAGCTGCCATGGCACATGGTTTGTATCTGCAAGCCGTGGCTACTAGCTGCCATAAGCCACTGTAAACCATCAGTCGTCCTAAGCCATGGCTTTAGCTGGCTAGCCAGCCTTAAGGATTGTAAGCCAGGTGTCTGAGATGCTAAGCCACAGGTGGGGATCTAATAAAATAGCATAGGTCCAGCAGAAGCTTAATTTGTGGATTTTTGTTTGGATGTAAAGTTTTTTGTTTTCCAATGTTTTTGCATTGCAGATGTTGTTGCTGCAGTTGTACACTGTGGGCCATGAAAAACGTGCCACTTTACTTTTGTTCATATCTTAGCCAATTATAGATTGATTTTTAATTTTTTTTCACTGTCACATGTTGCAGACAATTTGCAATAATGTGATTATTATATTTCCCACCACACTGTAAATTCGTTTTTACACTTGTGAAATATAAATGTAAGCAAAAACTAATGATAATAACAAAAATTTAGGTAAATGAAAAAAATGCTTCAGACCAACATTGCGATTAATGTTTCATATGACACTAGACTGTTTTATACCCACACAGTTTATTGTCATACAGACCATTCACTGCAATGTTGGTCTGAAGTGTTTTTTTTTCAATTTTACCAAAATGTTTGTTTGTTATCATAATCATGTATGCATATCTCATTGATATTTCACAAGGTAGTGTAGAGATGCATGTACGGTGTGGTGGAATCTATAATAATTACATTATCGCAAATTGTCTGCAGAGTGTGCCAGTGAAAGAATTTTGAAAATCGGTAAATAGTTGATGAAGATATGGACAGAATTAAAGTGGCACATTTTTTATGGCTTACCCTGTAGTTGTTGTTGTGTGGTTTTAGGTGTGCGGTGCTAATGTTTTAATGTGAGATTGCTCAGCAGCTTGTAGCTAAGTGTGGTGACTAACTGTACAGTTGTAGTAGTAGTTGTTCTAGTTGTATTAGTAGTAATAGTTGTCGTAGTAGTATATGTTGTAGTTGTTGCACGGTTCTAGGTGTGCGGTGCTAATGTTTCAAGGTGAGTTTGCCCAACTGATAGCTAAGCCCAGTGACAAACTGTACAGCTGTTTTAGTTGTTGTCATAGTTGTAGTAGTAGTAGTAGTTATAGTAATATTTGTTGTAGTTGTTGAATGGTCCTAGGTGTGCGGTGCTAATGTTTCAACGTGAGTTCGCCCAGCGACTCATAGCTAAGCCCGGTGACAAACTGTACAGTAGACTTTCAGTCAACACTCAGTTGCTTGCTCGCGTCGACATGCTTATGAAGGTTCGTTGCTCCACTGCTATTTCAACACAAATGTTATTTTTAAAAAAATTTTAAAGATTTTACAGCAGACGTTCAGTCAGCACTCACCCACGTGCTTTCTGTGTTACTTTTAAACTGAAAATTATTTAGCATTTGTTGTTAACGGATATGCTGTATCGTAAATACAACTTTAATTTTTTTGCAAGAATTTTTTTGCACTTTTTGCTACAGTTTCTGTTTTGCTGTGGGCATTTAGTTTTATTTTATTTCATTACTATGCTATGCATTGTCCTGATAGTTTACAGTATGGGTCTCGGTTATTCATCTGTCTGGTGTGGACTGCTATTTTGAAAACTGAAGGAACAGAAAAGCAAAATCATTGTGAAGTACAGTTTGTGATTTACAGTATACGGAATACATTGGTGAGTCTCAAGAAATGCTAGCAAGATTACTGAATACTCGGGACTATCTCTCAATACTAAAAATGCATTTAATTTGTTTTTTTTGCAGGTGGGAAAGAATAATTTTCGACCACCGCCAAAAGTCGAGTCCAGCGTTGTTAGGATAGAACCCAGAAATCCTCGGCCTTGCATAGACTATGAGGTAGAGTACTATCTACAACACTGGAATTAGACAAACGCACTTTACAGTAATTACTGTATTTGTTCGTTTGTTGAGAAATGATTGGTAATCAGTATGACCGTTGGCTTTATGACTTAATTGAATAGGCTAGCTGGGTCACGGAAAAAAATGAAACTGCACTGCTTAAAACCATGGACCCTACTGATAATCTATTGTGATATGTCACAGTAGTAAATAAACACAGTGCGACTTGACAGATTGCAGTTTTGAAAAAAAAGTCCGATAACTTTCTTTATATGTAGCTGGCATAACTCGGCACGATGCAAACTTTCAATAACCGAAGTTTTCAAACCAGATAGAACTCAGTTGATGCACAAACAGAGGGCTGTGAGGAGTTGCGGAATTTTGCAAACCGGTCCACAGAATTTGGCAGAATTTTCTTCAGATAGTTGTGGGCCCTGCTTACGATGGTACTGAACGTGGATACTGACGATGTTGCTTGGCATGCACAGGATTGGGATGGTCTTCTACGCGTCTGCTTCCAGAGGAAGAACAAGACCATCGGCGCAGCTTTTCGGTTTGCTTTCAGTTTCTTTTGCCGTAGTATTGTACAGTAATTAGCTGCACTTAGACAGGTGATGCCTAGGGACAATAGAAAGTCACGAAAACGTGGAAATCACAGAAGCTGTGATTTTCGTCAAATGCCGCGACTCAGCCAAAATGCCATGTTTTGCTGTGTTTTTAGCCAAAATGCAATGATATTATCGTTTTTTAAGGATTCTACAATAATTTTTTTGTTTTTAATCAACAAAATGATGGTGTGATAATCACACAAAAATATTTAATTTGGCTACTGCTGCCAAAGACCATATGCTTTGTTACTTGTTGACTCAATATGTGATCATGACGTTGTCATAGAAATTTGTATTTTAATGCTCCACGGCGACAAAATGTTACGAATGAAAACTTTGCACTACATGTAATGATGGTCGTCAATGCTAGATGTTGAGTTTTATACTTTATAATGGTTTTTGAGCCCATAATTTGATGCCCTGATTTTGCCACTTTCACAAAAAGTTTACTGTGTTTTTTGCTATTTTTTCTCGTGATTTTCTACTGTCCCTAGTGATATCACCTATTTGTGATTTTTGCTGTATTAGTCACTGCAACTTGTCATTAAATTGCAGTGATAAACAGTGTGTTATAGCTGTTGCAGTCAAATTTGATCTTGTAGTTGTTGATTTATTTACATGTTGCCAGCAGTAATAAATGAGTTAAATTGGTAGATAATGTAGTTGTCAAAATTTATTATCACTGCATTTTGTGTAATGTGTATGTTTAAAACTTTTTGCAATTGTTATTGTGATCATATTTGTATTTGTTGTTGTTGTAGTTGTAGTTATTGCACTTGTAATTGTAGATATCTTGTGTAATTGTAGTTGTTGTAATAGCTTTAGTTGCATTTGTAGTTGTCAGAATCAGTCATGGCAGTGCATTCTGTAATGTTTTAAGACCATTTGTTACGCGCAAAAGCAGAATGCTTTGCGCGTCTTTGCCATCGTCTGGGCGTCTGTCTGTCCGTCTGTCTGTCACACTCGTGGACTGTAGCAAAACGGTGCAAGCTAGGATCACGAAATCTTCACTGTGGGCTGCCCCAAGGTCTCTAGTTTATCGTGACAAAATTTCGTGCCACTGGGTGCAGGAGTTCCCCTCGAACGAGGGCATCAAAGAGGGGTACCTCCTAAAAAAGACGTCATTTTGCCATTATTGGCTCAAATAATGTGAAAGCTGTTGCAGATAGGTACATACATGCTGCTTATCATAACAAGCACTGGTGACAGGCTTTTTGGATTTATCAACATCGATGACCTTGAACGACCTTGAACCCCTC
>Ga0209367_1008500_pt1 | contig 14032 bp, 12 predicted proteins | sample WorMetLIZISLAND2_FD_187412 | JGI IMG/M metagenome (GOLD analysis project Ga0209367, IMG submission 187412) | Marine gutless worms symbiont microbial communities from Max Planck institute for Marine Microbiology, Germany - Olavius geniculatus... ... | reverse complement strand
CGAAAGCCAGTATACGATTTCCTATTGGTGATTAATAGTAACCTAGGCCTTATCTCGCACCGTTAATGAGATACAGCGAGTTATTGGCCAAAAATCGCAAATTTTGACCACCCCCCTCTCATTTAGCAACCTCGTTCGGGGTGACCCCCTTGGAATGTATGAAAAAGCTTTACGGTTCCTGAAACTAGAGTCTTCCAGGCAGCCGAAGGTGAAGATTTGGAGATCCTAGCTTGGACCGTTTTTGCCTGATCCACCCGTGTGACAGACGGACAGACAAAATTGCGATGGCTAAGACGCGCTGAAAGCATAGCTGCTTTCACGCGTAAAAACCATTCGGCAGGATCTGAAATCCAGCGACCTCAATATGGACGATGCAGTTGACCTGGCGCAGAACCATCCACTCTGGAGATTGATGTCTACGTTCGGTGCTGCGCACTCTTAGTGGTGCTTGCCAGAAATGATGATGATGATGATATAGCTCTTAATGCATTTAATTTACACGTCACAAGCACCGTCTTATCTCACTGACATTGTCACACAAACAGCCAGTGTCACATCACGAACACGACTTCAGTCCGGCAGCAGTCTCCGCTACGAGCAACCACGCACACGACTAAAATTCGGACGAGCTTTTTCCTACACTGCACCAGCTGCGTGGAACAGTCTGCCGCCGTCACTTCAAGAACCATCTGACACTGCGTCATTCAAACAAAACTTTAAAACTTTACTGTTTCAGCGAGCTTTTTATCTCTGAGTAGTTTTTACTTTTTGTACATTATCCTTAGGTTTTATTTCAGTTTTTAGGCGTGTTGTACACCACTGGTCACTTTTGTAAGTGGTTATTTTTTGATTGATTGATTGATATAGTTCCCCATTTGCAGCTCTGCAATGGGTTTCCATGAAGAACTAAATGTCGTTCAGCTTTTTAGCGATTACGTGCATTTAGTGAAGTGACTACAAGTGACTGTATTGGTGTGTTTTGCCTGCATCAGGGAGCAAAGCAGCGACTGACGGACCTCGAAATGAAGGGGAAATCTTTATATCAGGCTAGAAAGATACGACAGTTTGACGAGAACTTTGATACCAAACAGTTCGCTCAGCAAGCCCTTGATATCTACATTGAGGCACACACTCTGCTTGAAGAGTGAGATCTGTTTTATTGTCCAGTTATTTTTAGCCGACCATATTAATGGTTATGCTTATGGTACGCTCTGTCATCTCTCTGTTGTCTGTTTGTCATCTGTCGTCCATAACACTTTGTATTGTGGCTAAACAGTAGATCGTAGGGTGTCGGCGATGGATGGTACCATTGGATAAGGCATTAGTATAGGCTGTTGGTAATACTGGTAACCAACTAACCATGTCGCTATCTGCACCGGTTTGGCTGCAATTTGCAATGAAAATATTCTGTGCAGTGCCAGATTTTTTATGGTATGTCGGAAGTTAAGAAATTAAGAAGGTAGGAAATTGCATTTATATTTCCTGATCTTTAGGTGCAGGCAGTATAGTATGCTTCCTCTAATGACAACAGCACTCTTGTTTCTTTTGATTTGAAGTTCTCAGCACTTAAGCAATGTTTAGACTGAACTGCTTGATATTGCCTATACACTGTAGCAGCAGGTTGTGGCAGAAATTTGTCAAGGTCGCTTTTTAACCTAATCCTGGCAGCACTTGACGTTTATTGCAGTTGTCTGTTACTGTTGCAGTATAAAAAAGAACGCGGATCGTTTACACGAGCTTGTTACCGAGAAAGCATTTCCCGTAAGCATATGCATGTCGACATCTATGATAACCATCTGTTAACTGTTTGTTTCTGACAGTATCTCTGTTTCAGTTTCTGTCATTTCATTTCTACTAAAAAGCCTACTGATGCAATTTTCAGGAAAAAATTTCGACAATTTTTCCTGACAAGAGATTTTCCCTAACATCTGTAAAATTCCCTGACATTTCCAGTTTTTCCAAACAAGTGGTCTGTATAGGCGGATCCAGGAGTTGAAGTTGGAGGGGGGCAAGGTCGAGTGCCAAAGGTGCCAAGGGGGATGTGGTGGAGGAGTCTGAGGAAGGGGCAGTGCCCCCTCCTCAGAAAAATTTTCTGGACCTTAAGGTCGAAATGGCATATTTTCGTGGACTCTGTGCTAAATTTCGTTTTTTTTCTCTGACCATAACAATATAGAAATACAGCAGTAATACAAAGACTGCCATGGAGATTGATTTGCATGCGATAAAAAGAGTTATTCAAGGGCATCTATCCTGCAAAGTCCTTGGAGCAATCCCCCAAACTCAAGGTGAGGAACCGCAGGTGTCGACGGGGAGAGAAATGGGAAGAAACTATCCCTCTCCTCAGCCGGCTAGGAACTGGGGAGCATCATGAGCTCCCCCAGCGGCAAAATTGAATTTGGTCAGTGGTCACCCTCCTTATCCTGGGGCCAAATACAGTCTCATTCCATAAGGCACAATCTTCAGGGTGTAGTGACCCGGGGGAATATATCGGTGATAGCCTGGTGGAATTCCTCATCTCTTTCAGGCATCTGCTTACCCCTTTCCCAAATAGGCAGTGCCTAACAGGCGCGTCACGACAACAGCAACAGGCGAAATTCGGAAAAGCATGCGGAAATATTTTGCTGTTCTGTATTTGCGTGCAGGAGATGACGTGGAAGCTGGAGAAGAAAAGTTTCCGGTGGAAATATGTGGAGTCTCTGGAGGCTCCGCGCGTGGTGCACGTGCGGACGACCGACATGTTGAGTAAAGAAAATGTCTACGCACAAGTGACTGTGCGATTGCTCACCAGACAGGTCACTACTGCACTAGTTGTTCCAGTAGTAGTTCTATGCCATGTCAACTCAACTCAACTCAACTCGTGTTTAATAAAAACGATAGCCGGTGGCTAAAAAATATACAAACATATAAGTAGCAACCACACATAGCTAATAGAGCATACAAAATACGAAATAGTCCACACTCAACACTCCTTTAAGTTCACATCCACATATATATTTCTGGATACACCAAAACAGAGCACACTGTTATATGTTTATATTTTTAACATATTGGTATTTAGTCCCAAAATTAGTGGTCCCCCTAGAGATAAGTTAGTGTAAAATCGTTAATACCTGATGGTTTTTTTACTAAACTTGAAACTGTCATTGAGACAATCATTCTTTTTTGTCTTAAATTCTGAGCTCAAAATGGCCACCTTTGACCTCAACGCAAGCTCTTAGTCTAAGGCGGGTACGCTGCTGCTTGATCCCTTTGTCAATGACAATGCATTGAACGTATCTTAATGTAAACAAACTCTGGCGTAATAATGACGTTACACTGAGCACACACGGTAAGGTGCATACGTCATAATTTGTGTGACAGTAAGTAATGTTTAGTAGTGCAGTGTATGATGTTTCATTGAAATCCATGAGCTACAAACTGAATTGTGTTTGAATCAAGGGTGCCGCTAATTTTTGTACACAGTGTACTAGTAGTACCCGACCAGCTCTTCACAAACCGTCAAGAGTTTTCCAACAAGGATATAATTTTTCGACAGGCTAAAATTTGCGATATATTCGCCACCACTCTTCCAGAGGCTTATCATCTTCACCTGGGGCCTGTGTTTTTTCCTCGAGATTTTGTGATTTTCTTGCGAGTTTTGCATTTTCTGGATGTCACACTGGAGCAAGACGTACGCAAAGCAAAGTAAGTTAAATTGCTCCGTGTTGTTTATGTGTTATGTGAAGATTCTTGCCATCTACGATCGGTTCGGCCGACTAGCGTATGGCAGCGAGAAGCTGTCGAAGGACTGCCTGGAATACGTGGTGTTTGAGAAACATATAGCAGATGAGTACGGCTGCTGGCGCCTGCATGGCAAGATACTGCCGGACTGGCTGCCAGCCGGTACTCAACAACCGATACTGAGGACTATGAGAAGGCCTCACTTTGCAACGCCGACAGAGGCTGAACAGCCAGCAGCAGACAGTGCTGACTCTAGTGTAACCAGTGAACTAACCCAAGCACAGTTACCATGACTGGTTGTTAAGGACTTAACAGATGGTCCGAAGCCTTAAAGGCCTACTACAGCGAAATCTTTTTGACACAGTTTGAACAAATGTAACATGCAGATTTCAGATGTGCAATTCATTTATATACTTTAAAGGGAAATTATATGCAAAAATTGCACGTTAATCAACTGAATTAGTTTTTATTTATAAACCCCACTTTACATGAAACCAGAAGTTGTGCGTGAGTGTGAAAATTGTAGCAGATGACACCGAACATGCAAAACATGACTTTTGATCGTTGAACTATTAAGTGTAAAATAAGATGGGAAAACATTATATACGTACACAATAAGCAAATAAACGAACAATAAACCGAAAAACGGAAGTTTTGCTTGCTCGCCGTCGCTGCCTTGAACCGCAGCTGGTTCCCATTCGCCCGTACGGTGAAGAAGACCTTTGGCTTCTTTGCCGTACGAGCAAACGAGAACCAGGTGCTATACGAGTACATGAATATTCAACGTCTTTGGCGCTTACTCGTAGCTGGTTCCCGGTGGTTTCTGGTCAAAAATTAACTACACATTTTTTATCAAACATTCTGCGCTGTAGTCTTTAGTAGAAGTCTACTATCTATACTATACTGTGAATGACATAACGTGTTTAAACCGTCTAATAATAATAATACTAGCTGAAAACACATTAAACTCACAAAGGTAGTCACTTTCACTGTAGTCAGCCTTTAACGGATGGCTTAGCAGTTTAAAATTTAGGAGGTATAGAATTTGCTTGGCCTGATTCAGATTCGCAACCATTCAGCAGTCGTTCTGACGTCAATGTTACTCCAAATCCAAAAAAAACTTTACTTAGCATGATTCGTGGGGATATAATATACCGATATGCCCCTGGTGCTATGCCCTTGCTCTGCTAGTGTTTATGTTTATGACTGCTATACCGTTTTGGCCATTTCGGTCTGGGCCATTTTGAACTTCAAGCGTACCATGTTGGGACTTGCCACACATGTGCTCTTTTTGGCAATTTGCGCGAGCTCTTTTGGACAACGAGGAAACTGCATCTTCCGAAGCATCAATGCCAAAGAGCAAATGACGTGTACAACAAGACAGTGATGATTCTATGGCCAGCGAACTAGCCACTGCATGATGTTCCATGCTGTTGTTGCCGCTGCTGCTGTTGCTTAATATACTCGTGGTTCGAGATTGCAGTCCCAAGATCCTCGCGGCAATTTTCGCCAATTCTGAATCCGGATTATGGTGGCGTCCCAATCCCAACATTTTGGAACTGCGAAAATATTACTCACCGACTGTTACATGTGATGGAGTAAAAATCACAGCTGTCCTTCCTCCTGTGAAGTATAAGTTGCACGGCTTACTTATTTTTCATGTCATATGTCCTATGCGTGAAAAAGGTCTAGTAGGGCTATTACAGGGATACCAACTAATGACCAATCACAAGCCTAATCCTAATCCCGAAAACAGTATCCCGGGATTACAACTTTCTTAATCCTGTATCCCTGGATTGAGGAATCGATCCTGGGATTGCAATCACTACTGATGACGCCTTGGCGAAAGTCGAGCACATTGCCAATGTTTACGTAGAAAGATTTGGGGCTTCAAGTGGAAAAAATAAGCACTGGTTCAGGCATAGAAACAGCTATGACACATGTCGAAGACTAATACTGTGCATTGAGATATTTTGTAACTATCTCATGAAAGAAATGGTGGTATGCTTTGCAATTGGCCCTGAAATTGAAACTTTAAATGACTTGTACATGTAATAGTGGTGCGGTGGCTGCATATATAAAATTTTATTACATGTTGACATTTCGTTAACATTCACAGAGCTTACAACTTTTCCATTATGGCAAGTATTGTCGGAAGAATGTGTAATTGTGCAGTTGTACTTTTGTAAAAAAAAATCCAGTTTTGCATCTAACCACGGTGCCTTACAGAGTTTTCATAAACTGGTAGATCTTTACATAAATTGATAAATGTATGTTAGATGTGATATCTGGTTTTCTGATACTTTGCTTGCACACAGTCAGGGGCATATTAATAGACCTGTAAGCGAGAGCGAGCCAGAGTGAGCGAAAAATGGGACGAGCGAGCGCGGGTGAGATTTTTGCCGTAAGCGAGCAAAATTTAAGGTCACATGATTTTTCATGCGCGACATCATGCGATGTTTCGCACATTTGGCTATTGTCGCGGTGTCTGTCTGTCTGTCCATCACACTCTGCTACTGTCAAAACGGTGCAAGCTGGGATCATGTCAATCTTCACTGTCAGCTGCCACAAATTAGACTCTAGTGTCAGGATCTTAGAAACGGTGCAAGATAGCGCCAAGGTTACTATTAATCAGTTATAAGTCATAAGTCCTTTCGATTGACACCAAAATTAGCGACCTCGAACAACCTTGAAACCCAGAATAAAGGGTTTATTAGTAATTTCTTTTTTGCGTTTTAGGCTGCAACACACATTTGAAGAGTGAATTGCACCAAAATAGCTGAAGACATAGACAAAGACAACCTGCGTTTAAAATTTTTAGCATTAAATGTGAATTTTAGCAGTTAAAAGTTTTGAACTTTCGACCTCCAATGTTCAAAGAGACTGCAATCGCTTTCACCTTGGGTATCACACCCTGAAATTTCAAAAAAAGCCATCTACGGAATCGACTTTCATGTGATTTAATGGAGATCACATCTGCATTATTTAGAAAATTATGAAAGAACTACTCAATCTTTGCAAGGTACAACAAAAAGTGTCTAATTTTGCAGAAATTTAAGCAACAACTTGGAATTTTCTGATGGAACTTTGCAATTTCTCGTGAGCAAGATTTACCTACTAGCAAGCGAGTAAATAGCTGGCGAGTCACTTATGGGTCTACATATTACATCTACATATTAACCATGGTCCACAGCTCAGACAGGGATAGAACAATTAACATTGTAACAAATTTGTTTCAGCTATCTGTAGTAACCAAAACGTTAAATTTAGCACCTCAGAATACACCAAAACATGCAGTTTCATGATTCATATACCGGTAATGAGGGCAGAATGGCAAAATATCTAGTTGTCTGCAGAACTTCGTATCTGCAAAGTAAAAAGTTCTTCAAAATGATACTTAAATATGTGTCATTACATACTGAAATATAGCAAACAAAAAAATCTGGGTGTTATTTATTTTCAAACTTTACAAGAATATTAAAAACACTGAGGGAATTGTCTGAAAAAATGCACTGCGAAGCAAGTTGTTTTCAGTTTTCTTGAATCTTCATCGACAGCAGATAGGATAGTTTGACGTTTTGCCGTTCAACCCTTGATAAGGCCTAATCAGTTAACAGCAATATCAGTGATGACAAGAGCTATTTTGAGTGCTCATCTGGTTCCTCTTCTTCGATGAACTTCGCCAGAGTCGATGTGTCCATCGGGATTTTAAGGTATTCGACGCCGTCGATGCCCTGTTCACAACCACAGCACATTGGTAGGTTCACATCACAGATTCTGCAGTTTACTTCTGTGGTTAATCACTCATCATCTCATACAGCACGTATACTTACACGCAGGATCAAATCTCAACCTAGTAATGATGCACGAAAGTTTACCGCTGAATCTACAGCCAAAACTATCTAAAGCAACACAGTCTTTTGGACCTGATAATATTTCTACTTTACATCTCAAACACCTTGGACCTACCAGTATCAACTATCTGACTAACATGTGCAATGTATCCATTGGGCGACTTCACTTTTTGACTTAGACTTTCGCTGAGCCGTTTTGCTGAGCGAAAGCTAAAGCTGAATGCTAAAGTCTGTACTTAGACCACAGTTCAACTAAACTTTGGTCTAAGTCTACTGACTTAGACCAAAACGATTAAAAATGGTGGAAAAACACGTAAACCTAACAGGAAATTAATCAACCATTTACGCTTAGACTTGCTTATTTAATTGCGCCGCGCATGCAAATGACGTAGGGCCTAATTATGTAACATCCGACGTTGCATATTTATTACGGCATTTATTTTTGGTACCAGACTGCTTTAATTTACTAAACTATCCGTACGCATAGGACTGTAAATGGTCGCCATGTTTTCACTCAGCTAAATTCAAAAGTTGAAGTGGATTCAGACTCAGCGAAAGTTAAGCCCTAAGAGCTAAAGCTCTTCCATGCAAATCGAACCGACTTTAGCCAAGTTAGTTCGGCTCAGCTTTAGTCTAAGTAGGTACTTTTGGACTCAGTGAATCGCTGAGACTTTTCGCTGAGTCCAAACTTCGGTCTAAGTAGGTACTTTAGACTCGGCGAAAGTCTCAGCGAAATCAGTTCCCTTTTTGACTTTAGTAGGTACTTAGACCGAAGTTTGGACTCAGCGAAAGCCTAAGTCAAAGAGTGAAGTGACCCATTGCTTCAAGTGAAATCCCAGTCATATGGAAAACATCAAAGATACTTCCATCCTTAAAGGCTGGCAAAGATCCATCCAACTCGAAGTCATATTGCCCAATATCTGAACTCAGACCAGCCAATAAAAAACTTGAAATACTACTTTTCCTAATCTTGGATTAACCTTCCCAATAATGACATAACAACATGGCTTCCGTCAAACTTACTCGAAACGTCAGCACTTCTTGAACTGAACTTATAGGAAGTCCCATTTCGATCAACACAAAATTAGCAACCTCAAACAGCCTTGAAACCCAGAATAAGGGGTTTATTAGTAATTTCTTTTGCATTTTAGGCTGCAACACACATTTGAAGAGTGAACTGCACCGAAATGGTTGAAGATATAGACAAAGACAACCTGCGTTAAAAATTTTTAGCATTAAATGTTAATTTTAGCAGTTACAGTTTTGAACTTTCGACCTCCAATGTTCAAAGAGACTGCAATTGCTTTCACCTTGGGTATCACACCCTGAAATTTAAAAAAAGCCATCTACGTAATCGACTTAACTATAGCCTCGGGCTTCAACCAGAAGAGACCTCCCGGTCAAACACTTGCTACAGATCGATCTATCTCAAGCTTTCGACCGAGTCAACCGTGAGAAGCTTCTTGCGGAACTAAACAACTCTTCTCTCCCAAGTGCAGCAGTCACGTGGCTCAACTGCTACCTCAAAGGCCGGCAATCACGTACCATATTTCGACATTTTCTGTCGATTCACTCTGGAGTCCCACAAGGTGCTGTTACCTCACCCAAATTGTTTAACTTTTACCTATACCGTCTCTCACAGCCTCCGGCAGGAGTAAAAGTTGTTATGTATGCAGACGACCTGTCTGTCTATGTCATGGGTCCAGATATACAAATTCTTGGCGACAGATTTACACTACTACAGTTCAAGGAACGGGATCTCATCGTTTCGCCAGAGTAATCAACAGTTACTCTGTTTACTCCTCAACCAAATCAATCACGGGAACATCCGCAGATTTTGATCAACAGTACAGTTGTCCCCCTTCAGAAACAACCAAGAATCCTCGAAGTGACCCATGATACGATGTACACTTTTGCCGCTCACTGTCGGAATCAGGTGGTTGAGGTTAGAGCTTGAAACAACATCCTTAAAGCCTTAACAGGCACAACATGGGGACAACAGAAGAAGACTATTATTCTCACATATCAAGCTATTGGCAGATCTGTGATCGACCATGCTGCACCTGTATGGGCACCAGTAATTAACGAGTCTTCATAGAAGTGTCTCCAGACAGCACAGAATGAGGCTTTGCAAATCGCAACAGGCTGTCACAAGATGGCACATTCAGACCACTTACCGAGGAGACTAAGATACTTCCAGTCAAATCACATTCTGAATTATTAACTAAACAATATTGGTTAACTTGCCTTCAATCACACCGTCCCGACCATCATTTAACATCTCAGCCTGCCCCAGCTAGAAATATGAAGGGCACAAGCAATACCGTTCTGCTTTACACACTCTTCACAGCCGAGCAGTTGTAGATGCACAGTCAAACTTTGTACCAAACAGAGTCCTTGGAACTACTCCACTTGAATTATCATAATTTGAATGCTACCTTTCTAGATCCATTCGCACTACTCTTGCTCAGTTACGTTTGGGTCACTGCCGGCTCCTCAACTCTTACAAGGCCCGCATCACTGCAGGCGTGACAGATGTTTGCCCGGACTGCGGAGTGGCACCACACTCCGTCAAACATTTGTTCCAATGTCCTGCCTGCCCAACACAACTGACAACTTAAGACCTATGGGACGATCCAGACGCGGTGGCTGATTTCCTCAAGCTCGACAACAACTGACGAAAGGAGGGAAGCTGAGGGCTACAACAACAACAACAACGTGGTCTCAGTCCTGACAACATCGTGAGACGTACTAACGTCGTGAGACGTACTAACGTCTCGGTCTCAGACAAAATGCCCACGTTCTGGTCTCGAAGAGACGCATCTTGGGTTTCTGTTTGAAAGGTCTTGTGCGCATGCGAGATCTGTTTTGGTTCGGACGACCCATTTTATCAGAGCTACTCCGTGTCAGGCTGGTCTCCAAAAACAAAACCTGAAAAACCTCCAAAAATCTCCTTTTCTTCTTTTTTGTAGTACTATAAGCCATCTGACTCTGTCTTGGTTTTAATGTGTTCAGTCTTGTTTCTGTAACTGTTCTTCGTGGATTACTTAGGTGTTCATACAATTTTCAATCTCATGAGTTTTCTTTTACATTCTACAGGGTGCGCCAAAAAAATTTTACCCCCCCTATGCTGTATTAAGCGATACCACCAATCGAATTTTTACATTTCACCAGAATTTTAACTTTTTAATTTACTTACTTTCGTTGCACCCGTTTTGAGCAAATAACGTCACTATGACGTCATTGTCATGGACACATTTACTTATTTTTAAAAGTGTTTGCAAAATTGCTAATTAATTTCTATCTACAATGGGTAAAATATCTTATGATGACAAACTTCGAATGCAGACTTTGCACGAACAAGGATTTGGTGCAAAAGCAATCGTTGCGAAATATCTGCGTAAAGGATGGAAGTTAGACACTGTTAAAAAGATCTGCCAGTGTATCGATCGGAATGGTTCTGCAGTCAGTTAGTAAAACTTGTGATGGATGAGTTGTGAAATGTAAAAATTCGGTGTGTGGTCGCGCTTAATACAGCATAACTTTGTCAAAGTTAGAGATAATTGAATAAAATTTCGCAGGTTAGCGTAAATCTGGACGTGTAAAATTTTGTTTAAAAATTCTCAGCCATTTCAGAAAAATTATCAGAAAATCTCAGGGGTGGGTAAAATATTTTGGCGCACCCTGTATATCTGTTATTTTTGTTGCAAGTGAATCTGTATACCGTACGTACCTTTTTGATGCGAATGAGTTTGTGATCGGAAAACTCCGTGAGCTGAGCGCGAAGAGCAACGTCACTGTTGACATAGAACGACTCGCGACATTTCTGATACAGATCAGGATACGACAGACCTACCAACATGCATGGACCATGTTTCTGACATGATAAATATACAGGAGGACACACGCGAACGTCACGACGCTCTTTTGATAGAGGTAGTCCTTGGTCGTATGCGGATACGACTAACGACTACAGTTTTACATAGGTCGCAGATTGCGGAATTTGCCTTTTTCCGGGAAATTTTACAGTCTAATTCAAATTCAAGTTTGAGAAGCTTTCTGACAAAACAGCCACTATTCTCAAATCCACTGACACTTCAGCAAAACATGCATGAATCATTGTGCCAGCCCTGTATCATCACTACAAGTAAATGAACAAACGGAAAGAAACGTGTTACGTCACTTTATTTACCCAACTTTATTTGAATATACCATAAAAGCAAAGGTAAACCATCTACAGGCTTAACTAAAAGCAGAGCGCAACCCTGTTACAGACACTTTCAAGACACTGTCTGCGACGTCAAACCGGATGCCCGGAATGGCTACGAGCCTGGGAGTCAACCCCTCGGGACCCAGGGATTCAAGGCTGTCAAAACCCGTAAACCTCTGCTTGCGAGAACCCCCGTGGGTTTTGAATTATCCATGCAACAACTTGTATCCTACACTCTCTCATCATCATCATTTCTGGTGAGCACCACTAAGAGTGCGTAGCGCCGAACGTAGGCATCAATCTCCAGAGCGGACGGTTCTGAGCCAGGTCAACTGCGTCGTCCATAATGAGGTCGCTGGATTTCAGATCCTGCTGAATGGTTTTCATCCATGTAATACGAGGACGTCCCAGTGGTCTCGTCCAGTTTCCTGCGGGGAAGCGGTCAAGATCTGTTTTGCATCTATTTCATCAGGCATTCGTGCAATGTGTCCGAACAGGGACAGGCGCCTTGACTGGACTACGGCTGAGAGATGAGGATGAGAGATTTAAAACACTCCACAGTGTATTAAATTTAAACGACGCACAACTGGCACGAGAGAGCCAGCCACAGAAGCACACATACCGATGTAGGTCGTGCTGTCGCTGGCAAGCTGATGCTGTACCAACAGCAGGAATATCTGCCTAGCATTGTGAGTGAGCGACCGACAGACGTGGAACAGCGAGCTAAGCTGCAGCGTGGCACCCTGGTAGACCAGTGAGTTCTCGTAGGTCGTTTCCTCGGTGTAATGGCTGTAACTGGTGACGTCATAACTCAGCCAACTGAATTGACTCAGAGCAGCCTCGTCCCATACTATACACACATCAGAAACACTACTACTGGTGGCGTGGCGTAGTTGGTAACGCGTTTCGGCTGAAACGAAGTTACTCTATGCCGGGCCCGGTTAGTACTGCGATGGGTGACCACCTGCGGGCAGGTAAACCATCTCAGTGCAAAGCCTGCCAGCTAGGTCGACTCAGCCTTCTACCCTCTGTGGGACGGTAAAATAAGTAGTAACTCATTCACATGAGTTACGGAAGGTGGGGACCTTAGTACAGCTGACTGGGGTTGCCTAGCCGGCCGCTGCGCCAGCCTGTGTCTGCAGGCTGCACATAGTGGCCGTGCAGCAGGCAGCTCTGGTTAGTGACGAAAGCGTATTAGAGGCGTGCGCATGCTCGTGACGATGCACTATACAAATTGACGACCTTTACCTTTTTACCTTTTGTATTATAGGTACTCACCGATGACTGTCTGCTGACTGACTGACTAACAGTCTGACCGAGAATGTAGTAGTTACGGTAGTCAGTGGACAAGGAGGGCCTGGGGGCTCAGGTGCCTAATCCCAGTTTTTGGTCAAAATAAAAAAAGAAACAATTTTTTTGGCTGCCAGATCTCGTATTTTAATGCTACATAATGCACCAAATTCGATTTCAGCTGGTGCTCTTCACAGCGCTCCCCCAGACACTGAAACTGGAATTTAGGAGTTCTGCTTCTAATGGGAGGGAAAGAGGAAGGGAGTAGCATTCTGAGATTAATGTCTGTCTGGAGGATATCAGGGAATAGAACTGTCGTTACCGTTACATATGCACAGTTATAATCGACAGTCATCCATCGCAGTACTAACTGGGCCATACTGTATACGTGTATACTGACGTAGACGGGTGTTGATGTGGTCGATGGATGCAATGACATGTAAGCCCCGTACACTCGCCAACAGCGACAGAACTGACTGCACCTTGGATGACCGTAGCGCAATTCCATCAATATTGTGTACTATGAGAAACATGTCACCTGCTCCTTCAGTACACAACATCATCTGCTTATTTCCCTGAACGTAGTGACGGATGTATATCAGCATGGGGTACAATGGTACATTGGTACTCGTATATGCATAGTGACACGAACGTAAAACGTAGTGAACAAAAATTTCTTGTTAAAAATGTGAAACAGAGACCTTATAGTGCAATTATGCCTAATGTTTCTATTTTCATTAATTCTTTTCCCGGTTTTCCATGACTTTTTACCCGCCACTTGACTTTCCCAAGTTTTCCAGGTTACTCATCTCATGTACCCACAAAATCAGGCAAAAAATTAAATTCCATCAATGTTTTATAATTTAATATAATATATATTTATATATATTAAATACATATAATTAAATACATACACATATGTGTCTGGCAGGCTTCTTTCAGTGGGGCCCGGGCAAAA
>Ga0209367_1008499_pt1 | contig 14032 bp, 8 predicted proteins | sample WorMetLIZISLAND2_FD_187412 | JGI IMG/M metagenome (GOLD analysis project Ga0209367, IMG submission 187412) | Marine gutless worms symbiont microbial communities from Max Planck institute for Marine Microbiology, Germany - Olavius geniculatus... ... | reverse complement strand
GAAATTCGGTCCACTACGAACAAAGTTATAGGCGCTCATGTTGACCTACCCTAAGTCGACAATGCGCGTTCGGCGTATGCCAATGCATTTGAGTTCGGGCCACGTGACTTTGATGCCGGGAAATTTTACCCCCCCCCTCTAATTTCCCCCAATCGGACTTAGGGCGCCGGGCGGACTCACGTTGGGCTTTGCCCCAAATTTCTAGTTTGTTTTAAACTGACCGTACTAACGGTTGCGTTTATAGCACTACTGCATGTATGTTGTGTCTGTTTGTCTATCTGGTGTCTGTCGTCTGTCTGTCTGAAACGTATCTATTATGGCTAAATGGTACGTTTTACCGAAAAACTGTCTGCAGAAGCAAACAACGTAGAAGCAAGACCGCGACCACGTGGTATCATCTCGGCCCCCCACGACTTCCCATTCCCCCAAATTTTGGGACCTGAATTATAAAATTGAACATACTTCCAATCATGTGGCAAAGTTTCTCGGCGATCGGCCGAGAAAGCTCGGAGCTGTGGTGGTGAGAAAAAAAGACCGCCGTTCTGGGCGGCTTAATAAAGAGTAAAAAGTAGATAATTCAAAAATAATTTCTCAATTAAATTACGGCAGGCTAACTCACACAAGATGTAAATTGGCTACACACTATCACAATTAAGACATTTAGTAAGTCTAAGCTACCATACAATTTGGTTTCACTGTTTTTTTTTGTTTTGACAACTAAAACTGAATTGTTCAAAAACGAAATATTATAATCAGCCTCTACAGTTTTTATGTTGCCTGTATTAGATAATTCAATAAAGGAGACGAATTTTGCGCATCGAGTGTCGCTAAATTCTCCAGCTCACGTGTACGTTTGTCAGTAAGTTGTCATGTAATTTGAATTCCATAACGAATACCCGGGACACTGCACTGCTGTGCATTATGCATCATAAGACGCGGTTTTCATCGTCGAGTGTAAGTAAGTAAGTAAGTAAATGATTTATAAAGCGACAAAGTCTCAGAAAGAATCAGGGCGCAGAAGACGCGAGAAGCCTGTTCATTCTTTGCTGCCCGGCGTGCGCTGTCCCTCCGGATAAGGTTAGACTAGTGACGGATGGTTGACAGAAAGGACCGGTCCATTAACTATATACCAGGTCCGACGCGTTCACAGACGATAGAATTTTTAGCAGCGTATATAGCAGCACGACTGCAGTAATATGCGGCTGTATTATTGATGGGCACGTCGGCGGAAGGACTTGTTGCATCCATCGAGACAAGCAAGAAGCCACTTCACTTCACGCCGCCAGCTGCAGCAGCAGCAGCAGCGAAGAATCTCTTCTGACGCCTCGCGAGCAATTCGGACTCGCGAAAAACTACTCGTGTAAAAGAAAGCGACGAATACGATGCGCGTGTTTGCAGCACCTGCAAGTTTTATGCGACATAAGTCAGTCGGCGAGAAATGCACGGAAGATGAACGATGTAATTTCGATCGACTTCGCGCGCTGTTAACTTCCGCTATGCAGATGCGCTGCACTTGCAGTGCTGATAATCTCGAGAAAAGTAGACCTATGTCGTGCTTTACCTTCTGCAGTGCACTTTCGCAAACACCTACGAGTAATATTGATAATCTTTAATTCATCGATCACGGTAAAAAACACGAAAATAACACAATAGCAACACCGAAAAAAAAGAAAAAGAATACATATAACTTACATATTATGACTTACGCGTTACGCGTAGGGATAGGGTTAGAAATAGGGTTGGGGTAAAGTTAGGGTTAGGGGTAGAGGTAGTGTTTAATAAGTACGATTTGATCGTTTAAAACAGATTTTTGGGGCCTGTCTAATGTAATTTAGTGCAGTAGCGCTGAATCCACCTGGAAATTTTAAATTCCCATACGGAACGCATGGAAGGCAGCTGTAAATTTTGGGCTGTCGGAAAATTGTTCGAAAATCTTCTTCTTGTTGCAAAATTGTAGTCCATTTGGGCTGAAATACTCCCATTTTTGGCAAAATTTAAGGGCAAAATTGAAATTTTTACTACCTATAATCTATTTTGTCAGAAATTTGCAGTGCCTGTCATTGGCGTAACGAGAATTTTTTTCCGGGGAGCAAAAAGGGGCGTGTCTTTCACTTCCTTTTTTCTTTTTTATCTTTACTCTCCTTTCCTTTTTTCTCCCTTTCCTTGCTTTTTCCTTTCTCTCTTTCTCTTTTCTCCTTTTTAGTTATCCCTTCCCCTACTATTTTTCTTTCCTTTATCCTCTTAGAAGTAGGATTCTTAAAATTCAACTAAAGGGTCTGGGGGAGCGCTATGTGAATCAATTGATCAAATTTAATGGCGAAACGGTATGGTGTCGGATTTACGATCGACAGTTTGTGGGCTTGACTTCCGGTCGGGTCGCTATCAAGTGGTTACTACTTGGATGGGTGATTGTCAGTGGACCGGTAGACCACGCAGTCACTCAGGTATATATAACCAACACCAAAGTCAACTCATTCTTCCATCCCTCCGGGGTAGGTAAATCGAGTACTGGTCTGTTTGGCTAAAGTTAAAGCTGGGTGCGTTTACCTGTAATGGGTCGCAGGTAACATTGTGTGATCCCATATGGCAGGTGATGGTCTGTAGTTCTGCGATGTGTTTCCCATAAAGAGTTATAATATACCAGTTTTAACCTTTAACCCTTAATAAAGGCAAACAAGAGCGTCGCCACGAACTTAATAGTGGGGGCATAAGTAATCTGCAAACTAAGCTAGCAGAATATTTTGTATTCCCACTTTTTGTCCAGTGGGGATACAACTACGAGAAAACCCTCCACCCCCCTTCCCGAAAAATGTCTTCGAATCTGCGCAAATTACATAAGTGGCCCTTAGCGTTCCAGGGAGGGGGCAACTGCTCCATTTGCTCAATACTAGCCAGCTACGTCACTGATGTCTGTCTGATTGCAACGCCCTCCATCGCCTACTTTTTTAATCTATGACATCGCTGCGAAAGTGTCGCCCGTAGATGAAGAACTTTGCGATGTCTTCCCATCTTCTATGTACGCACGTCACCCAGCCAGTCACGAGGTGATGGTGTGTCTGGCTTTGATCGAAAGCCGTACAGTAGCGACGTAGGTCGGTCGTCATAGAAGACAGGCTGACGACGACGACGTCATCAATGCAGCAGTGCCCTGTGACTGCCATCTCTGTGCAAAGGTCGCCTGTCGTCGCAGTGCTAATGCAGTCACTTTAATGGGCTCTCTTCTCTATGCACTGCAGTGCAGACAGACCTGCTGCATGGCTTAGCTTCGACCCTCCAACGCCCAGTGTCGCCTGCTGCCGATGGATGTGCTTAGAGCTAGGCGACAATAGGTAATGGCTTCCCCGACTTTCGACGTTCCTGTTTTTCGCCAGTTTCCAGCCGCGATCAAAACGATGATTTATTTTGCACATGCGTCTGCAGTTTTATTTCAATTATTAATAATTCCTTCAGTTTTTCATTTCAGGCTCGTATTATTTGAGCGAAAAAATGCACCGAATAGCTATACGAGTTTTTGAATACAAGTCAATTCTAGCAATAGTGTTTTACCTTTTGAAATAAAAGGGTCTAAAATCAAGACTGAGGGTTAAATGTTTGAACAAAAAATAACTTAATAGAGGCACAGGCACTCTGCAAGCCACACTTTCTAATGAAATATTGTAATAAAAAACCAATTTTGCCGAAACTCTTTAAATTCTTCTTAGTTCAAAATTTAAAGAACAACACATAGCTATGGAACCCTGATGTTGTGTTCAGAATGATTGCTTCGAAATACTAATGCACTAATTGTTGCACTGTCACTCTACGTCTTGGATTTCGTCACGTGGAGACTGGTCAAATTACGTTACGTACATACATGACATTGTAGTTCTAATGTTGCTGCGTGCTACGCTGCAGTTGACGGTGATGACGTCACGGCTGATCAGCATCATCAGCAGCAGGGGAACAAGTACGAGACGTACTGTGAGACGGAGACGTTCAACGCGACCTGTGACGCCGGTGACGTCATCGTGGTGACGCATGCGCTTTACGGCCGCATGCAGCTCAGTCGCTGTACCAAGATCGACTACGGACACATCGGATGCTCGTCCGACGTCATTGAGTTGGCTGACGCCCGCTGCTCAGGACGACCAGCGTGTGAGATCGCTATACCGGACGCGCTGTTCGCTAAGTCACAGCCTTGCCCCGAGGATCTCAAACCGTACCTCGAAATAGGATACACGTGTCTCCCGGGTAAGCCGTTCTTCTAACCTTGCTAACCTAACGTTGCTTAGACGTGGTGTGTTTCTTTGCTTCCGTTTTTTACTTTAGTTTGTTTCGCGTTTTAGTTTAGAATATTTTTACCTTTTTGGTTTTTTTCGATCTCATGCTCCTACCTTTTCCATAAACTGTTCGCTTCCTGATTTTCTTTGATCTTTTGTACATTGGTACATGTTTCGTTTCTTTCATTTCAATTCCGTCTAAAACTGTTTTTTTTGTTTACATCTCAGATAAAACTGACAGCTTGCCGTTTAGTTATCCAACGCAAAACACGTAGAATAATATCGTATTGTATTGAAATAGCGGCTTAGACGATGAGCCACATGGGCTCTGATCAACTATAGTCACGCGACGCTTTTCGTTGCGTTTCTGTCGCGCAAAAAAATGTAATAAAAACTGAAGTTGCTGTTGATTGTCGCTAACAAATTTTGAAACTTTCAATTTTAAACATACTGTATGTGCATGTACTGTTTATGCAGCATTACATTGTACCTCTGTCGTTTTCTGTCGTTACGTCTACAACTGTTATTTTTTAGTAGTGTCCGTGTTTGTAAACACAGTAATGCTATATAGCGTACAATATGATTAATATTCGTATGATTATTGTAGGTGTTCAAATCGACAGTAATGAAACAAACTGAAATTGTGACAACCTTTTTGTAAATTGCAATCGTTTTAGTCTGAAATTACATATATAAGCTGCTTTTCGATAGTATTGTCACTGTTGTAAACTATGGACTGTATGTATATGTATTTTTCTTTTTTGTGTGTTGCTATTCCGTTATTCTCTGCGTTTGTTTACCGTTATCGGTGAATTAAAGTTTATTAAAAGCCGCACGCGCTTTCATTTGAATTTATTTTTTATTTCGTTTAGTTTCATTTTAGTTCAATACATTTCTGTCGTTTTGTACGCTTTTTAACATTAAACTGCATGTTACTATTAATATCATCTGCTATCAGACGGAGGTTTAGTTTATGGCTATGGGAAGAACTTTACGTTTACGTACGCTATTACAAACTGACTCTTACGTATGACTCTTAAGCACAAAGGAAAGTAAAAGTAAGTAGCTGTTATGTTTCTAAGCACATACTGGAAATTGGCTGCCCTGTGGAACATGACATTCTATATGCATGCATGCATGTCGTCACTGGCGAATTGGCTTTATATCAGACGAGTATGTACGGCGCTCAGTTTTGCTGGAAGCGACCTGCAGGGCGGCTGCGTGGTATAGTGATATGTCGGACGTTAACGAAGATAAAAGGGACGTTGGACGGGGACGTTCTGGATCAGCGGCCGTCGTGACAACAAGGTCATCAACGACGTCGCCGCTAAGTGGCTCAGTTATCACGGATTTACTGCCGCATTACCGCAACGGACGAGCGCCCGCTAAACGTTATAGCTCGCGCTCATCCCAAACGGCCATCCAGATACCTGCACTTCAGTCACGACACGATTCGCTGCGTACTATTCTCATGATGCAGTTTCACGCATCGCTAGGCTGAACAATCATGCATGCCGTAATTTGCTTGCTGATGAAATATGACAGATCGGAGCATCGGACAAATGACGTCGCGTTATTACCAAATTTTCAAAGTATACGCGATAGAGTCGACGAATAATTTCAGCTTATGTACGTAGTTGCATGCTTGAAAGTTATCGTTCGAAATCGATGAACCGTGTAAGCGAACGATAGCAGTCTGGTGGTCTATATTTCTTGTTCGTTTTTTCGTCTGTTCGTCGGAGAGATTATTTATTAGTTGCGACAAACATTTCAGCTGTTTGATAGGCCTACGTCACTGCCTTGAGTACAGATAGTGTGTTATTTGCGCGCGTGTGTATGGAACGGGTGTCAGTGGAGAAGCCGAAAGCGAGTTGTCCGTTTCCGGGAAGAGTGGCCGTCTCAGCGACGTCGACGTCAGACAGTGGCGGTAGCAGCTGGAACGTCGGCTATCTGGCCAATGTAGTGACGGAGACGACCGGCTGCGGCAGTCTGACCAGTCCGTGGTCGATTGAGACCGACTACGGACGCCGCATCCGCCTGACCCTGCTTGACTTCCACGTAGCACGTGCCCGTCCATCGGGCTACGTGCGGCCACGCTGTCCACTGTACGCCACTATCAAAGAGCAGCTACCAGCCAGTGCTGGCGGCGGAAAGCGTAAACTGACAATTTGTGGGGGAGGTGCAGAGCGACAGCGAGTCGTCTACACTTCGACCACACACGTCGTCGAGCTCGGCATTGCCCCCCACGACGACATCACCGCCAACGGACCATACTTCGTCTTCAGATACGAAGGTATTGTTATCTTATTCGGGCACTAGGCACTAGGCCGTAGGCTTGAAACAAGTCGAAAGTTGAACAAAATAAATTACTTCGGCGCAGAGCCGGTGGAAGAGCCCCCTTACCGGTCGAGGGGACCTCACGTATGCTCAGGGGCCTCATGCTACGTATGAAAAAAAGTCTAGTATTTTAAAATATATTTAAAATATAAAATAAGTTAACATCTGAAAAGTTTTTCCGAAAATGGACAAGGTTATTATTTATCGTTAATGCACAGTAATCTGTGATGTATGGCAGTTTATTTCGGCTAACTTTATTTTTTTGCAAAGACAACACAAATTGTGTGATTTTTTTGCGTTTTCAAATTTTCGAAAAATGAGCAAATTTGCGGCTTTCATTGAACGTTTAAAAGCCAAAAGTGTTTCAGTTTCGGGGGGCTACGCCCCTCACCCCCTGACCAGAAGCTCTGCCCCTGGACACCAGTGGGAGTTCTGCTCCCAGACACCCGTTATAGGCGCCTCACAGTTGTATTTGGTGGGGCTCCAACTTTCTAGCGCCGGCACTGCTGTAGAGACGGACTGATCGGTCGGAAAAAAAGCCTAAAGAAGCAAAGCAAATCTACTGTTATTTTGAAGCTGTCTTGTGAGTTAATTCTATAGGACGGCTGTCAGCGACAGAGTGTGAAATTTCGTACAACAACGTTGTTAACTTGTAACGGGTAAGCTCCTCTACGACGTATGAAAATTGTTTTAAATCACGCCGTTTATCGTTATACTTGGGTGTTGCGCAATAAATTTACTACATTGGATTACAGTATTTGAATAACACTTAGCGTGTAGTGAACTCAGTGGTTTATAAAAATGAGACTGAGTCTGAAAGGCTGATAAGCTTTTTTATTCCGCATTTTTTAAATCTCGTAAATGTCATTTTAGTTTCTCTACGTTGAAAAAAACAAGTAATTTGAGCAATGCTGGCGTGATGGGCGACAGCATCTGTGCTGTGTACAGCTGGGAATTATTGTACAACGTGCAATAAAATAACAATGCGTTTTGAAAAAGCATTCTCTTCACGAAAAACTTTTTGAATTAAGGAGGTATAAAGTCAAAACTCAGTTAAAGTCTACCTTTTATTTTAAAAAAAATATACGCAGGTTATCTCGGTCTATCTCCAGCCGTTTGGTCGCAATTTACTCTTGAAATGTGCGTCGCAGCTTGAAATTGCAAAAAAGTCAGTAAACCTTCTTATTTTGAGATCAAAAGTTGTTCAAGGTCATCAATCTTTGTCCCGCCGGAAAACTTGTCAGCAGTGTCCGTTATGATAAGCAGCATGTTTTTATGCTAGACGAGTCAATAGCGGTAAAATAAAGACTTCTTAAGGAGTATACCCCTTTTTGACGCGCTCGTTCGAGGGGAACCCCTCACCCAGCGGCACGAAATTTTGTCACATATAACTTGAGTCTTTACGGCAGCCATGGTGAAGTTTTTGTGATTACCTCGCGTCGTTTTGACACAATACAGCAGTGTGACGGACAGACACACAGACGGACGGACCCCTTTACGATAGCTAAGACGCGCTATAGCATTTCATGCTGTCGCGCGTAATTACATCTTCTGCATGTAGAAATTATCATAGAAGTAAAAACGAAATGTTACAATATTTGTTAAAACAGAACGCTGTAATGCTAATTATAAAATTTGCCGAAAGCAAAAAAGAGTATAGACTAACGTTAGTAAAGCCATAAAAGATGAGCAACGTAAATACGCACACGGTAGAGCGGTAAGCTAAAGAGCTTTGGATGTCATACAAATGCCAGAACGACGATGCGCTGCTAGCTCAACTAATGGTACAAAATCTAATTTACCGTGCAGTCTAAAAGAAGATATGCAGGAAGTTGCCATGCTACTTATTGCTAATTTGAGTTAATTGAGTAAAAGATTTAGACCTACAGTTCACCGCACAGCAGTGTCGTACGTTCGAAACGTGCTGAATGTTCGTAACGGGCTACATGATGTCTACGGGCTTGGCACATGTAAAAATGCCAGCGACTCGTTTGTACATCACGTTTAAGAAACTATTAAGGCTGGCTGGTCTGAGTCGGCTCATGGACTTCCTTGGTCGGCTAGTGAAGCCTTACTGGCTGACGGACGCACGCTGACCGCAGCAGCAAATCCTCCCATCCCTGTTTACCGCATGCCGTGTCTTATTCTATTACCGGCGGACGAACAGTTGTGTCCGGAGTCGGACGGAGCGTAGCCGGGGTCCGACCGGTAATTTGTTTTCACGACGTCAGCTTTTCTCTCTAATTGTCGACGTATAACGATGACTGAAGCCGCAGCACATCGACGTCGACGCTTAACCTTCTTGAGGCGGCTGCCTGATCGTCGCCAGCGCAGGGAGCCACGGAGTGATAGTCAGTGCGAGCACTAGCTGCTGAGGACAAATTAGGTTATCGCGTTTGATGCAGTGTGCGTAGTCCAGATAGTAGGAACCGTCTCAGCAGCATCGAATGTGATGATAGCCCGATGATCAATAGACAAGCAATGTACCGGACAATCTGACCATCACTTGCTATCCCAGAAATCCTGTTTGTCAACTTTATTCTCACAGAAACGGCAGCAAACACTATATACAGAAGAAGATATGCAGAGTGAAAAAAACAAAAAATAGATACATTATGCACAATGCTAACTAACAACAGTCTGGTGAATTGTTTCTGTTTTGCTTGTATATCCAAATAGAAAAAATAATGTACAAATAGACAAAAAAATAAAAGAGAAAATAACCGTAAAATGTCCTTAAGCTAAACTAAGCACTGACAAATTCTAAAATGATATAGCGATGTTCACGCAAAATATAAATGGATACTACATGTTACGACTTACGTTAACGCAAAATTGGTGCGACTTGTCATCGTCACGAAAGGGTTAACAGGAAGTGATGCGCAGCTTCGCCCGCCTGTCTGTTTGCTGCTATTGTCTCATTTGTCGAAGGAGTTGCATTGTACAGCAGTGTCGACATCCACTCTGGCAACAATCAACATTAACTCCATTTACCGTATGCTTCTCGGAGTTCGGGCGCATAATCAAATATACTTTCTTTTTTTACCAGAACAACGATATATCATATGTTTAATGATAAGGGCTCAGCTAAGCATTAATAGCTACTTAACAAGCTATAAAATAGGCTGCGTTTCTGCAAACATTCTGAACTGTTTTCGCTGATAGTTGACAGTTTGTCAGAAACGTCAAGATCAACACCATGATGAAGAGACTAAGTTAATGAGTTGAAGTAATAACAAGATGTACGAATCAGGCATGCAGAGACGTCGAGAGCCACAGCGGGGCCCGGGGAAAACATTTTCGCGGAACACGTCTGGGGAGAAAATTTTCGATTTTTTGCTTTTTAAAATGGCGCATTCTGGTGTATTTTATGCGACGTATTTTTGAGTGACGGCGAGGCCCCCAAACGTCGTGAGGCCCAGAGAAAACTTAACTTTCCGCTTTGGACGGGCCTGGAATCAGGCTGTTGCGTGAAGGCAAAAAGAGGATCAATCAAGACACTTTAGAGAAAGCAACAAGCAATGTAATATCATGGAGCAAAAATACGTGAAAATACAGCATAGAAGAGATGCGCGCAATGAACTCAGCGTGGAGTCGCAAACACTGCAACATCGCAGTGCGCGACATGACACACCACTAGGCTGGTGTGCAGCTGCAGCGTCTGACACAAACCGGAAGCTATCCCGTCGTCCAGCAGTCAACTGTCGTCAGTCGTACACAGTGTCAATCACGGCTTAACACGTCGACAATTGATTATCGATTGCGTCGCTGGGCATAGAACACACCGCTTATCTATCTGCACCAACTATTCTCACAGTACGTAACGGTTCGTTGCGCATCTAGCTGACGATCTTTATTCATCATACGCGTAGCGCAAAAAAATGCACAATACATGCGCACAGAAACAGAACCAATAGTAGGTTAACTGAACAAAAAACAAAAAGAAAGGAAATCTTGATCAAAGAAAAGTATCACGATGTATCGTGCCATTAACTTGCATTGTTTTCAAGTTGCGGTTACTTAGCGGTGACGACCGTGAGCAGTCGCTCGTGATCAGATGACATCAGTAAAATTAAAAGAGTCAGTGTAAAGTATTATTCTAGCCAGCAAAACTGATTGTGTCTCGGTTTAGTTTTATATCGAGCCTTGGTTTTGACTTTTGAGACATTTTGAGGTACTACATTTTTAAAGTCTTCGTTTTGGTCTCAGTGTTAAAAGAGTGTGACACTGTAAGACTGGCCTTTAGAGAGTAACTCAAGGTGGGGAGTCGGAAAACGCCGAAGGCGTCTTAACATAAGGAACATGGGGTTTCGCCGTAGGTGCGGAGGGAATAAGTTATGGGAAGAGGAAACGCCCCTTTTCTATGTGTGGATGGGTTCTGGAAAGGGGACTATGCCCTCCCCAAAGATTTTTGTAAAGTTTTATGCGGAAATGATTTATTCTTGTGCCAAATTTCTATTTGGTTATAAAAATGCATCCAGCCAATAAAGGGAGGGGCGGCCGCTTCTCGCACCGTCCTAAATCTGCTACTGTGGCATTTTACTTTTAGCCAGCCTATAAGTAAAATGTCACAAGACCACGTTCTTACGCCTCGTGCCTGTTGATCTTCTTAATAAGCTTCACAGTCTCTCTGTTTTAGTTCCAGAACTGCAGCCGGCCACCACCAGCACCAGGACTATGGGCAATAAGTCTTCGATTAATGTCTTTCTTGTTCTGCGCTTAATCCTATCGTCGATATTGGACAACGTCTCGACGCTCCGTGTATATTCTGCAGTGCTGTGGGGCTGACCAGGGCCGACCGGTCACCCGCCCTCTCCTGTCACAGTGAATTATCGATGTCCGGCTATCGTACGCACGCCTGTCGCGTTTTGTCGATTTCATTTCGATGTCTTTGCCGGCGACCCAAGGCGACTGACGGCTCGACGACGTAGGCGGTCAGTCAGCACTGTGCCTATCTGCAATGGTCAGTCTCCGTCGCCGAAGCGCGGCTTAATATGACCACAGCACTGCAATAAAGAAAATCCGTGCGTATGTAGAGGTCAGGTGAAGGTCATCGTACAGAGCGGCACACCGACTGCACTTGCTACGGCGCGAAGCTTTCTCGTCGTCGACGGCGGCGGCGGCAAAGCTGCAGAAGTAATAGCATTACAACAAGCTGCTTCTACTCCATCTCTCCACGCAGCGTCAGACTCTGCAGCCTGCCGGCGCGTGTTAATCTCGTCCAATTGCATTTGTGCTCAGCACCCTGAACCGCAATCGGCGACAAAAAAAATTACTTTTACGGAAAATGTTCGAACTGTTCGGCGCTTCCTTCTGAACATTTTATTACCACATTAACACTTTTTGTAGGCCTAAATTTTAAAACTACGTACATTATATATGATTCGTCAACTATAGTTGCACACGCAAACAATTATTGGAACAAAATAGCAGCAACGTTATATCAGTTCAACAGCGCTGGTGACCGAAAGCACTAAACAGGAACGCAATGAAAATTTACCAAAGAATTGCCTTGCGTTATGTTTATTCCTGCAGACCGTTACAGTCTGAATGTGTAAAATCCACGTGTGGGTGTTGTTCTGCAGTGATTGGATGTGCGGACATGACGCCGGTGTACGGCGCGCTAATAACACGCAAAGGAAATCACGTAACGGTGAGATGCAACCAGTCGAAAGAGGAGTACCAGCTGAGATGTTTTAACATGAAGTGGGTCGGCAACGTGCAGAACTGCAGCGCGGGTGAGCTGAGATAAATCACTGCCTATCCGAATGGTGTATCACACATGATTGTGCGATATTGTTCGCCGTCGGTCCTAAGAAGGGTTTAGTTGTAGCATAACAGTTAATTATTACAAGAAGGGTTTAAATTCTGAACAATGTCCTAAGAAGGGTTTAGTTGTAGCATAACAGTTAATTATTACAAGAATCATTTTTTATCCAGAAAAAAGTCAAACGTGCATATGTTAGGATACTGAAAATATTGGCTTGGTGGCATATCGGTTAGGACGTTAAACCAACGATCGGAACTGACGGTGATAGGTTCGACTCCAGGTGGGTTCGCTACTTGGGCGAATGACTGTCTGCGGACAGTATATGAGCCAGCGACCAAAGTCAACTCAGCCTTCCATCTTTCCGGAGTAGGAAGATCCAGTACCGGCCTTCTGGCTGGGGTTAAGGCAGGCGCGTTCGCCTGTGTCGGGGTCGGGTGGCAGGTATTCCCATGTGGCAGGTTACGCTCTGTAGTCCGTGGCTCTGAGATGGGTTATCATTAGAGCTATAGACAACCTTTAACCTTTTTAGCTTTTTAATTTAAATATAATGCAATACTTGTGCAAACACTAAAACGTGAAACAACGTGAAATACATAGTAACTGTGTAAGATCTGTTTATAAGCATGTACACCTATTTGTATATATATTTTTGCAATGTCTTTGTTTGTCAATGATTTATCGTTCCAATGTTGTCAGCACAATGGGTAGGAATTATGGTTTTCAGCACACAATGAATTAGGATTTTAGAAAATGTAGGACACGACCATACCGTATCGCGAGGTAGACAATGTCTGGCAGCTCTGTGTGTCTAAGAATGTATATACCATGTAGTCTTGGTCTAAATTAACAGTCAAGCCACCAGTAAATGTTTGTGAGTATAGTGACTGTCAGTAAGATGATTAGGTAGGTGGGTGGCAGAGTTCCAGGAATAGCTGCTAGCCTAGATGAGTGACAGGCCCTGATGCATCGCTTGCTAGATGGACAGCATCGGAAGGCTGACGCGTTAACATGATGGCGCCGACGGCCTAATAGGATTTGCGCAAAACCGATTTTTGGCATCGGTGTCGTCATCTGCATCCATCCTGAATGTCGTCATGTGTGGCACTCATACATAGTGCATGTTCTGCTGTCAAACTGTCGCAGTGGTTGCTGCCACTACTGGCATGGATACCCGCACACATGCGCTAAGTGTTTTATGCCAATAACTTGGCGATCATGCGCACTAAAACTTAGATATCACAGAAGCGAGTCGATAATTCAGATAGTTTTAGCAGCGGCGCTTAATTTTCAACGCGCTCTATTTTATGGAATACCGACTTATATGCTGATGATTGAAACATTTATGACGTGTGAAAGTCAAAATTTTGGGAGTACATTAGATCAGTTAACTCTGAGATCGACATTTTATTCTATATCCGTAACAAAGCCGACATGTCCCTGAATGTGGCAGACAGCCTGTGCATAAGATTGCTAAAGTTAAACTTTTTAAGATAAGCCTCAACAACTATGAATAACCGCCGTTTATTGTTCGGCATCCATCGTGCAGAACTTTGATACCTTTGTGATCCGTCTTATGACAATCTTTTATTCACCAACATTGGTAGCACAACAAAAAAGAAAGAAAAATAGATGAAAATTAGGAACTACATAAATAATAGTAATTAAT